>Ga0316604_10003622_pt1 | contig 10736 bp, 10 predicted proteins | sample OWC_soil_day20_C_FD_207650 | JGI IMG/M metagenome (GOLD analysis project Ga0316604, IMG submission 207650) | Wetland soil microbial communities from Old Woman Creek delta, Ohio, United States - OWC_soil_day20_CT | ecosystem: Environmental > Terrestrial > Soil > Wetlands | place: USA: Ohio... | reverse complement strand
TGTACCAGTCGAACCAGTACAAGGACACGACGCAGAAGAGCCTGGAGCTGATCAAGGTCGGTGGCAAATGGCTGATCAACCGGGAAAGCTCGGTGCCTTGTACCGGCAATACCGTCGGTGGGTGTAAGGTCAGCCGCTAGTCGCCAGGCCAATGAAAAAGCCGCCCTTCGGGGCGGCTTTGCTTTTTGCCTGTTTTGGCGCGTCGACCGCCGGACTCGGCGGCGGGCCAACTACTGGGCGTTCTGGACGTCGGCGATGAAGACGTAGCCCTGCGAGCGCAGGGTCTTGATGAACCCGTTGCCGTCGGCCTGCTTGCCGAGAATGCGGCGGATCTGGCTGACATGGACGTCGATGATGCGGTCGTAGGCGACATATTCGCGCTTCAGCACGCGCGACAGTTGTTCGCGGGAGAGCGGGGCGAACGGGTTTTCCAGGAAGGCATGGAGCAGCGCAAAGGCGGAAACGCCGAGCGGGCTGGACTGGCCTTCGCAGTGGGTCAGTTCGCGCGAGGCGGTGTTCAGCGTCCACGGGCCGAACTGGATGCTGCGTGCTTCGCTGCGCAACGCCGGTGGGTTGCGCCCTTGGCTGCGGCGCAGCAGGCCGCGGGTGCGGGCGAGCAGTTCGCGCAGGTTGCACGGTTTGGGCAGGAAGTCGTCGGCGCCGATTTCGATGCCGATGATGCGTTCGATTTCGTCGGAGCGGGTGGAGTGAATGAGGACCGGCACTTCCGATTGCTGGCGCAACTGGCGCAGCAACTCGAGGCCGTCGGCATCGGGCAGGCTGAGATCAAGAATGATGACGTCGGGGTTTTCGCCGAGCTGCTGCCACATGGCAGCGCCATTTTCGGCGTAGATCGCGCCGATGCCTGCAGTGGCCAGGGTGGTGCCAAGGACATGGCGGGTGGCAGGATCGTCTTCAACGATAAGTGCAGTCTGGCGCATGGGGCGGAATGCCTGAAAAGCCTGAAGGGGCGAATTGTAATCCAAGGTAAAAAATGCGGGCTTGATTTACCATTCTGGCATGTTCAAGTTCCCGTTTGCTGCAACAATTACCCGATGAACGAATTGAGACGACTGGTTCGCTTTTTTTTCGCAAGGTCGGCCTGAGATGCCGGCCCCGACCTCACTGCATGGTTTCGATGTCGCGCCGGCGGTCGACCGCATGCTCGGCCAGCCTGAACTCTGGTGGCAGGCGGTCGGCCTGTTCGTCGAGCACTTTGCCGGCTGGGAGGCGGCCTGGCTCGGGACGCGCGGCGACGATGCGGCCGAATGCCGGCAGGTACATGCCTTGCGCAGTGCCGCGGCCAATGTCGGGGCCAGCCACCTGTCCTGCGTCGCCACCGTGCTCGAAGAGTTGCTGAGCATTCGCCTGGCGGGGCGGCCGGTGCCGGTGCCGGCCAGCCTGCGCTGGTATTTGCAGGACTGTTTTCGCGAGGTCTGGCAGTCGGCCGCCGATGCCCGCCTGGCTGACTGCCTGCCGGTGGCGAGGGCGGCGTGATCGGCGATTCCCGGCAGTCGCTGCGGGCCCGGCTGGCTCGCCTCAACCGCGCCGCCTTGCTGATGACCCTTGGTTTGTTGAGCGTGCTTGTTCTGTGCGTGGCGGTCGGGCTGAGCATCCGGGGCCAGCTCGATCCGGCGTTGTTCGATCAACAACTGCTGTGGCTGGTCGGGCCGCTTCTGCTGGCGGGCGGGCTGGCATCGCGGCTGGTGCTGCGCTGGCAGCAACGGCAAGTCGAGCTGTTGCTGGCACCGATGCAGGACGTTGCCCGGCAGATGGCCGAGGTCGCGGCCGGGCAGCTCGATCGGCGCGTGACGCCGAGCGGCGTCGCCGAACTCGATCAATTGGGCGACGGTTTCAACGCGCTGATCGATCAGGTGCGCGAACGCGATCGCTGGCTGGCCTCGCATCTCGGCAGCCTGGAGCAGATGGTCGAACAGCGGACCCGCGAATTGCGCCAGGCCAAGGAGGCGGCCGAAGCCGGCAGCCGGGCGAAAAGCGAATTTCTGGCGACGATGAGCCACGAGATCCGGACGCCGATGAACGGTGTACTCGGGATGACCGAATTGTTGCTTGGCACCCGGCTCGAAGCCAGCCAGCGCCAGTTCGTCGAGGCCGTCGAGCGTTCCGGGCGGCATCTGCTGGGCATCATCAACGACATTCTCGATTTTTCCCGGATCGAGTCCGGCAAGCTGGTTCTGGAAGAAGAGGATTTCGATTTGCGGACGCTGATCGAGGAATCGCTGGAACTTTTCGCCCAGCCGGCCCACAAGAAGGGGCTGGAGCTGCTGGCCGACCTGCCGCCCGGCCAGTCGCTGGTGGTGCGCAGCGACGCCTTGCGGCTGCGCCAGATCATCACCAATTTGCTGGGCAATGCCGTCAAATTCACCGAACACGGTGAAATCGTGCTCCGCCTCGCCGTGCACCGCGCCGATGAAAACGGCCTGGCCTTCACGCTGACCGTCCGCGATACCGGGATCGGCATTGCCGCCGAGGCGCAGCAGAAAGTGTTCGAGCATTTCGCCCAGGCCGACGGTTCGACGACCCGCAAATATGGCGGGACCGGCCTTGGCCTGGCCATCTGCCACAGCCTGGTCGGCATGCTGGGCGGCACCATGCGGCTGGATAGCCGGCCCGGGGCCGGCGCCAGTTTTCATGTCGATCTCTGCCTGCCGCACGGGCAGACCGAAAACTGTACCTCGCCGGCCAGCCCGCTGACCACCGGGGCCCGCCTGTTGATCGTCGATGACAGCCAGACCAACCGGGAAATCCTGCTCGCCCAGGTCGAGAGCCGCGGTTTCGTCGCCGAAACCGCAGCCTCCGGTCGGGAGGGCCTGGATCGGCTGCGGGCGGCGGCCGAAGCCGGCGAGCCCTTCGCCCTGCTGCTGCTCGACATGCAGATGCCGGGCCTGAGCGGCTTGCAGGTGGCGACCGAGATTCGCCAGGATCAGCGTCTGGCGGCACTGCGCCTGCTCGTGCTGTCTTCGGCCATCGAGTCGATCGGGATGGCGGAGCGGGCCCGGCTCGGCATTGCCGACTGCCTGAGCAAGCCGGTGTTGCAGGCCGAATTGTTCGAAGCCATCGCCCAGGCGCTGGCACGGCAGCCACTGCCGGCGGCGCGGCCAGCCGTCGTCGCCCGCCCGCGCCTGCGCGGCCGGGTGCTGGTGGCGGAAGATAACGAAAGCAACCTGATTGTCGCCCAGGCCCACCTCGAGCGGCTCGGCCTCGCCGCCAGCGTTGCCGCCAACGGCCGCCAGGCGCTGGAGATGCTGGCCGCCGAGCCTTTCGATCTGGTGCTGATGGATTGCCAGATGCCGGTGCTCGATGGTTTCGAGACGACTCGCCTGCTGCGCCAGCGCGAGGCGGGCAGCGGCCGGCATCTGCCGGTTGTCGCCTTGACCGCCAATGCCATGCAGGGCGACCGCGAGCGCTGCCTGGCCGCCGGCATGGACGATTACCTGGCCAAGCCCTTTTCCGGCGACGAGATGCTGGCCGTGCTGCAACGCTGGCTGCCTGCCGAACGCCGGGAAGCGGGTGCCAGTGCCGCCAGCCCGGCCTTGCCGCCCGCCCCGGCGGCGCTCGATCCGGCCGCCCTCGACAAGATCCGGGCCCTGTCGCCGGAAAAGGCGGATGAACTGGTCGGCCAGTTGCTGAGCGCCTACCTGAAAGCGGCCAGCCGCGAAATGCAGAATATCGAAGCGGCCTGGCAGGTCGCCGATCTGAAAAAAATGGCCCAGGCGGCACATGCCCTGAAATCGAGTTCGTTCAATGTCGGCGCCAACGTCTTCGGCGAAGGCCTGCGCGAACTCGAAAGCCTGAGCCTGGCCGGCGACCAGTCGGCGGTTCGGCTGCGCCTGTTCGCCATCTACGACGAGTGGCAGCGGGTCAGGGACGGGCTGGCCGCCCTGCAGGAGGAAAAGCAGCGTGACTCAGCCTGAATTCCGCGTCCTCGTCGCCGACGATGACCCCACCGTCGGCCTGCTGATGCCGGCTGCCCTCGGCGGCCAGGGCTTTGCCGTGACCGTGGTCGACAACGGCAAGGCCGCCCTCGACGAATTCGAGCGGGCGCCGTTCGACCTCGTCCTGCTCGATGTCGAAATGCCGGAAATGGACGGTTTTGCAGTGTGCTCGGCCATTCGTCGGCGCCGCGGCGGCGAGATTCCGGTGGTGCTGATCACCGGCCACACCGAGTCGGCGTTCATTCAGCGTGCTTACGATCTGGGGGCCGATTACATCGCCAAGCCGCTCGACTGGAAACTGCTCGGCGGCTTGTTGCGCAAGCTGTTGCCGACAGCCTGAAGTGCCGAAGTGCCCGCCGGCCGCCGCTGGCGGCGCGGAGCAGGTATGATTTCCCTTTGCCCGGACCGGCGCTGACGCCGCAGCGGTGGCAACAGGGGGAGTGATGAAACAAATGAACAATATGCGCGCCGGCTTGCTCGGCCTGGTTTTTTGCCTTTGCGGCCTGTCCACCGCCGGAGTCGCCCAGGAGGCACGTCCGCTGAGCAAAGGGCAGAGCGTCTATCTGCCGATCTATTCACACATGCTCTACGGCAACTTGGGCAAGAGCGGCAGGGCCTCCTTCGTGCTGCTCTCGGCGCTGGTCAGCATCCGCAATACCGATACCAAGCGGCCCTTGCGCATCCTCTCCGCCAGGTATTTCGATACCCAGGGCAAGCTGCTCGGCGAGCGGGTGACGGGGCCGGTCGTGCTGCCGCCGCTCGGCACGCTGGAACTGTTCGTCGAACTGAACGATGCCTCCGGCGGTTCCGGCGCCAACTTCGTCGTCAAGTGGGAGGCCGATAGCGCGATCAACCCGCCGCTGGTCGAAGCCCTGCATGCCAACATGGATGGCGGCAAGGCGGTGATCTTCACGACCCAGTCCGTGCCGCTGGCCGACTAAGCGGGTCTGGCCGTGTCATCAACCGTCAAGGCCGCGCAGGTCAGCTACATCTTTCGCCTGCTCTACTTCGCGCTGGCCGGCCTGGTCGTCGTGCACGTGCTGGGTACGGCTGGCTACTATTACCTGACCGAGGGCAAGTATTCGTGGTTTGACTGCTTCTACATGACCTTCATCACCGTCGCCACTATCGGCTATGGCGAAATCATCGACATGTCGAGCAATCAGCCGGCCCGGGTGTTCACCGTCGTCATCGGCATCCTCGGCGCCGGCAACCTGTCGATGCTGTTTTCGGTGGTGACGGTGGCGCTGCTCGAAACCGATCTCAATGGAACCCTGCAGAGAAAACGCATGGAAAAGACAATCAAGAAACTCAAAGGCCATTACATCCTGTGCGGCTTCGGCCGGGTCGGCAAGAACATCGCGCACGAACTGGAGGCGACCAATCGCCATTACGTCGCCATCGACGAGGACATGCCGCGCCTGCAGGAATACAAGGAAAAGAACCCCGGCCTGCTCTACCTGCATGGCGATGCCAGCGACGACGATGTGCTGAATGCGGCTGACCTGGCCGATGCCAAGGGCGTCTTCGCGGTGACCGGCGACGATTCGCGCAACCTGATGATCGTCATCACCGCCAAGCAGTTGAAGCCGGAAGTCCGCATCGTCGCCCGCTGCCAGGAAACCCGCAATATCGAGAAAATGCGCAAGGCCGGCGCCGATGCCATCGTCTCGCCCGATTTCACCGGCGGCATGCGCATCGCCTCGGCGATGATTCGACCGCATGTCGTCTCCTTCCTCGACGAAATGCTGAAGTCCGAGAAGAATCTGCGGGTCGAGGAAGTCACCGTGCCGGCCGGCTTCATTCCCAAGGCGCTCGGGGCGCTCAAGCTGCACAGTGCCAACTACGTGCTGCTTGCCGTGCGTGAACGCAATGGTGAATGGCAGTTCAATCCCGGCCACGAATTTCTGCTCAAGCCCGGCTTTACGTTGATCGCCATGGCCGGCCCGGTCGGCCGCCTGGAAATCGAAACCCTGTTGATCGAGATGGCGGCCTGAGACAGGCTTGCTTCCGCCAGACGGCGGCGTAGTATTGAGTTTGAGTTGTGAGAAGGCTTGGGCTGGAAAAAACAATAGATTGCCGGTCGGGAGGCTTGCATGAAAATCGATTGCCTGAAAGCGGATGACGGCACCCCCGTCATGCATCTGGCGGGTCGCCTCGATTTCACCAAACGCGAAGAGTTTGTCGGGGCGCTCGATCATTTCCTGGGCCAGGTGACGGCCCCCGAGGTGCACGTCAATTGCGCCAGTCTGGATTATCTCGACAGTTCGGGACTGGGCATGCTGCTCATCCTGCGCGACCGGGCGAGCCAACTGGGCTGTACGGTCGCCCTCGTCGAGTGCACGCCGGCGGTTCGCGATATCCTGACCACGGTCCAGTTCGGCCGTCTGTTCCGTGTCGCCTGAAGCGGCTTGTGGCGTGCTCCGGGGCTAGGCTGCATTTTCGGCGCGGGTTAGACTGCACCTGAAAACCGGCATCCTGACCGGTTCGTCACAATTCGGAGGAAAAAATGAAGAAAAACTTCGCCCTGCTGCTCGGCGCCTGTCTCGTTGCCGGCTCCGCGCTGGCTTCGGAAGATCTGGCCAAGGCCAAGAACTGCATGACCTGCCATGCCTTCGACAAGAAAATCGTCGGCCCCAGCTACAAGGATGTCATTGCCAAGCGGGCGGGTGAAAAGGGCGTTGAGGCGACGATGGCCGCCAAGATCAAGAACGGCAGCAAGAACGAGTGGGGCGCCGTGCCAATGCCGCCGAACAATGTCACCGAGGCCGAAGCGATGACGCTGGCCAAGTGGGTGCTCAGCCACAAGTAAGACCTGGTTTGACCCGGAGCGCCCTGTACAGGGCGCCAAAATAAAATAAATCCCCAGAGAGAGTAAGCATGGACCAGCTCAGTCCGGAGCAGCGGCGCCGCCGCTGGCTCATTTTGGCCGTCGTTGCGGCGGCCTATGTCCTGTCGTTTTTCCAGCGCTTCGCGCCGGCCGGCATCGCCCAGGATCTGGCGGCCGCCTTCCAGACTTCCGCCGCCTCGCTCGGCGTGTTGGCGGCGACCTATTTCTACGTCTATACCATCATGCAAGTGCCGACCGGCATACTGGCCGACACCCTTGGTCCGCGGCGGATTCTGGCTCTCGGCGGCATCGTCGGCGGACTCGGCAGTTTCCTGTTCGGCTTCGCGCCGAGCCTCGATGTGGCGCTGGTCGGGCGGACCCTGATCGGCCTCGGCGTCTCGGTCACCTTCATCGCCATGCTCAAGCTGATTGCCGTCTGGTTCGAGGAGCGCCGCTTCGCGACCATCGTCGGCATCTGCATGCTGGTCGGCAATCTCGGTTCGGTGCTGGCCGGTGCGCCGCTTTCGGCACTCGCCCAGGCCACCGGCTGGCGCGGCGTCTTCCTCGGTGTCGGCGCCTTGTCGCTGACCCTCGGCGTGTTGTGCTGGCTGCTGGTCCGCGACCGCCCGGCCAGCTTGGCGGCGGGCGGCATCGAGGCGCCGCGCGTCGACCGGACGGTGGTCCTCAACGGTTTGCGGACGGTCCTCAAAAATCGGGCGACCTGGCCGGCGGCGCTGCTCAATACCGGCATGTGCGGCGCCTTTTTCACCTTTGCCGGCCTGTGGGCGACGCCATATCTGATGCAGGTTCATGGCTTGAGCCGCAACGTGGCGGCCTCCCATCTGTCGCTGTGGTTCGGCGGTTTCGCCGTCGGCTGCTTTTTTGTCGGCACCCTGTCCGACCGGCTGGGCCGGCGCAAGCCGGTGTTGTTGGTGACTTCGCACTTGCTGGTGCTGATCTTCCTGGTCTTCCTGTCCTGTATCAAGATGCCGCTGGCCGTTTCCTATGCGCTGTTTGCGTTGACCGGGCTGACCACGGCCGGCATGAGTCTGAGCTGGGCCTGCGCCAAGGAGGTCAATCCGCCGCTGCTGTCGGGGATGTCGACCAGCGTCACCAATATGGGCAGCTTTCTCGCCGCCGCGCTGTTGCAGCCGACGGTGGGCTGGGTGATGGATTTGAGCTGGCAGGGTGAAATGCTGGGCGGCACCCGATTTTACGATGTCGCCTCATGGCGGGCTGGCCTGCTGGTGGTTACGCTGTGCGCGGCGCTGGGCGCGCTGTGCAGCTGGTGGATTCATGAAACGCGGTGCAGGAACATCTGGCAAGCCAGTTGAAGTTGTGGTGACATAGGGTCCGGAGGAGGGCGAACATGTCCTTGCAGGCGAGCGGTTTCGATGACCGGGCAGATAAGGAGCGACGCTGGGCCGTGCTCGGCGCCCTGCTTGCTTTCATCGTCGCCGGCCTGCTCGCTGCCCTCGGTGCCTACAGCATCGAGCACGCCCGCCGCCAGCAGAGCGAGATCCAGGCCCGTCAGCTAGCTTCGGCCGTCGCCCACGATCTCGGCGAGCGCCTGGATCGTTCGCTGTCCGCTTCCAATGCGCTGATTGCCGTGTTGCGCCAGGGGGGCGGGCAGATCGACGATTTTTCGGCCCTGGCCAAGGAACTGATCAGTCTTTTCGGCGGCATCACCGCCTTGCAACTGGCGCCCGGCGGCACGATCAGCCGCATCGAACCCTTGCCCGGCAATGAACGGGTAATCGGCTTCAGCCCCTTGAAGGATCCGATCCAGGGGCCGGAAACCCAGATGGTGATCGAGAATCGCCGGCTCGGGCTGACCGGGCCGTTCGAGTTGCGTCAGGGCGGGGTTGGCGTGATCGGCCGGAATCCGGTCTTCCTCAAGGGCAAGGATGGCGAGGAAGCTTTCTGGGGGCTGGTCCAGGTACTGATCCGGGTGCCCGATCTGCTGGTGGCGACGCCCTTGAACGCTCTTGAGGAAGCCGGCTTTCACTACGAATTGTGGCGCATTCCGCCGGGCGCCAAGCAGCGCCAGGTCTTTGCCCGCTCGTCCGACTTGCCCTTGCACGACCCGGTCGAGGTCAGCATCCCGGTGCCCAATGGCGAGTGGATACTCAGCGTCGGGCCGGAGCGCGGCTGGTATGGGCGCGGCAACCTGCTGCTCGATGCCGCGGCCAGCTTGCTGATTGCCATACTGGTCGGACTGGCCGCCTACCTCAGCCTGCGTCAGCCGCAATTGCTGCGCCGCGAGGTGGCGCTGCGCACCCGCGAACTGCAGGCCAGCGAGGAGAAATACCGCGAACTGGTCGATTCGGCAGCGAGCATCCTGCTCAAGTGTGACTGCCATGGCAAGGTGCTTTTTCTCAACGAGTTCGGCCAGAACTTCTTCGGCTTTCACGGCGATGAAATCATCGGCCACTCGGTCGTCGGCACCATCCTGCCGCCGCGCGAATCGGACGGCCGCGACCTGACCGAACTGATGGCGGACATTTTTCAGCGGCCGGAAGCGTACACCATCAACATCAACGAGAACATCAAGAAGAATGGCGAGCGGGTCTGGGTCTCCTGGCACAACCGGATGGTGCGTGATGGCGACGGGCAGCCGGTCGGCATGTTCTGCGTCGGTGTGGACGTCACCGAGCGGCGGCGGGCCGAGGTTGCATTGCAAGCGGCCAATCAGCGCTACGAACAGTTGAATGCCGAGCTCGAAGCGCGGGTCTTCGAGCGGACGCGGCAGCTGGAAAGCGAGATTCAGGAACGGCAGGCGACCGAGAAAATGCTGGCCCGCAACGAGCGGATGGCGGCGCTGGGCAGCCTGGTGGCCGGGGTGGCGCATGAGATCAATACGCCGATCGGCAATGCGCTGATGGTGGCGACGACGGCCCGCCAGCACATCAAGGATTTCGAGGCGGCGCTGGCGGCCGGGCCGCTGAGCCGTGCGCGGCTCGATGCCTTCGTCGTTGCGATGCGCGATGCCGGCGCGATGCTGGAGCGCAATCTGCACCGGGCCGCCGACCTCATCCACAATTTCAAGCAGGTGGCGGTCGATCAGACCAGCGACCGCCGGCGCAGCTTCGATCTGGCGACAACCCTGGAAGAAATCCGGATGACGCTGGAGCCGCTGTTCAAGCACCTGCCTTACCGGCTGGAACTGGCGGCCGAAGCCGGGCTGACGATGGACAGCTATCCCGGCGGGCTCGGCCAGATCGTCGTCAATCTGGTCGAAAACGCGCTGCAGCATGCTTTCGTCGGCCAGGCCAATGGCTGCGTCCGGATCGGCGCGCGCGGCCTGGCCGACGGCCAGGTCGAAATCCGCTTTGTCGATGACGGCGTCGGCATCCCGCGCGAAATCCTGCCGCGCATTTTCGATCCCTTCTTCACCACCCGCCTCGGTCAGGGCGGTAGCGGCCTCGGTCTCTCCATCGTCCTCAACCTGGCGCAGCGGTTGCTCGGCGGCGAGTTGACGGTGGATAGCGAAGTGGGGCGCGGCACGGTATTTACGCTGGTCTTGCCGAGGCAGGCGCCCATCCAGGAAAGTTGAAGGAAATCAAGGCTCCGGCTGGGCTTGCCTTGCCTTGGTCGGCTAAATCAGAGTATTCTTATATACATGAACGCAAATCTGTTTTCCCGCCTGGTTTTTGCCCTTTTCATGGTGTCGACCGCCGCCCTTGCCGCCGACGGGCTGCCGCTGGTCGTCGTCAAGCCGCATGCGGTCGATTTGACCTTTCCCGCCGAGTCGCTGGTCGAGGCGGTGCAGCAGGCGACGGTCGGGGCCCAGGTCGCCGGCCGGGTCCTGGAAGTGAAGGCGGATGCCGGGCAGAGCGTCAGGAAAGGCGAGTTGCTGATGCGCATCGATGCCCGCGAAGCCGAAGAGGCGGCCCGCGCCGCCGAGGCGCAATACGCCAATGCCAAGGTCAATTACGAGCGGACGAAAA
>Ga0316604_10003620_pt1 | contig 10742 bp, 11 predicted proteins | sample OWC_soil_day20_C_FD_207650 | JGI IMG/M metagenome (GOLD analysis project Ga0316604, IMG submission 207650) | Wetland soil microbial communities from Old Woman Creek delta, Ohio, United States - OWC_soil_day20_CT | ecosystem: Environmental > Terrestrial > Soil > Wetlands | place: USA: Ohio... | reverse complement strand
TGTTGCGTCAATAAACGCCGGGTTGGTGGGTCCTAAGAAGTATTGAAGGTTTTGTTGCCATTTATCCATGAATCCATGGGCCGCATCAGGAAGAAATGAGTGGTCACCGCTCTTAAATGGATTAAAAAAATCGTTAGCCGCTACCTGCGGTCTAGCCGTTAACATGTCACTCATTTTCCATAGTGTTATCGATGGTTTGCTGACAGGTTCGGATGGAGGAGTCAGGTTCGCTGTCAGTGGTGCTGTCGGCGTTTGCGCATTTTGGTACTCCTGGAAAGCATTCAGTCTGGACGCTACTACATTAACTTCGTCCTGGTAGTCCTGACTGAAATGGACGCCTAATTGCTCGCTGTTGACATAGACACGTGTCTGCCATTCATTAAATATAGTTTGGTCTATTTGGTATTGTTTCGATTGTGCATATGATTCGAAGTCAAAATTTTCCTTTAAATTTAATTGTATCATCTCCTTACATATTTGTCCTTATTTTTTATCCGAAAGTTCCGCTTGCCTATTTCGGTCAGGCTGCAAGAGGGGAATAAAAAAAGGCCTCTAGGCCTTGTTATAAACTGTATCTCCTTTCGTAATATTGTGAAACTGTTTTATTCTGATATTTGTCCCTCTACTCTTTATCCGTACAGTTTAGCAATAAAAAGGATAGTATCTTTTTGATTTTCTTTAAAAGTATATTTTCGTATAAAAATGCTCCACATAAACAAAAAAAAATCGCCTAAATCTTGCGTCTAGACGAACATAAAGAACTCACTGCTTACTTTTTTTGTTTAAGTTGCTTGAGGCGCTCAGCAAAACTAGCTTCAAAACCATGGTCTTTAGGTTGATAGTAATCTCGATCGCGTAATTTGTCAGGCAGATACTGCTGCTTAACAAAACCTTTTTCATAGTTATGGGGATACAGATAACCCTTGCCGCTATCAAGCTTTTGAGCACCGGCATAATGAGCATCACGAAGGTGCAACGGGATACTGCCATAATCTAGCTGGCGAACATCTAATGTGAGTATGAGATCATAACTGCACTCGCTAGTTAGCAAACACCAACTCGTTGATCATAACCTCTATAAGTCTTCTCATATTCTTAAAGGTTATTTTCTTAGTCCCGGTTTAGGCATTATTAGCTAAAAACTATTTTTAATGCTTGCCCCGGTTATATTAATGTGAAAAGTGTTATTCAAATTTGATATTAATATCGACAATCTCTGGTTGATTACCAAGTCTTATTGGTGGGCCCCATGTACCAAAGCCGCAGGATACAATAAGTTGATACGCATCTTTTTTCAGATAGCCCCAGTCTTGTTCATATATTCCTTTGGTCATTAGATTGTTGGGAAAAAACTGACCCTTGTGCGTATGGCCGGATACTTGAAGATCCACACCTTGTTGAGCCGCCTCATTGATACGTGATGGTTGATGATCTATTACTATTATTGGTTTCGTTTTATCAATACCTTTCATAATATCTGCGAGTGTCCCTGTTCCTCTAGAAGCGTACCGAATAGCAGAAAGATCATCGCGGCCTACAATATAAATTGTGTCACCAATCATGGTCCATTGATCTTGAAGGACTGTAATACCGTTATTTTTTAATAGTGAAACTGCCAATTCTGGTTGTCCGCTAATATATTCGTGATTGCCAAGAACCGCATATGATCCGAACCGCGCTTTTATATTTCGGAGTGGTTCTGCGATCTTGTTGTTTGCTACATATGTAGCGTCATCGTCAATTTGATCGCCAGCATATATGACTATATCCGGACTCAGTTCATTTAAGGATTCTGCTAATCGTTCCACGCGATCAATTCCAACAACTCGCCCCATATGAATGTCTGACACCAAAACGAGCTTTAAATGATCGATTCCTTCGGCCCTTTTATTGACTGATAGATCATAGCGGGTTATTACTGGGTTTAGCGCGTTCCAGGCACCATAAGCTAACATTCCCATAAGGATAAATAAAACTATATAACCCTGGTTAGTCATATCTTTAACTATAACTGGCAAAAAATTTAATCGCTTATCAACGACTTTTATAATATCTACAATAAGCCACAATAGCACTGACCAATAGGTTATGGCTAACCACCAATCTCCAATAATAAATAAGCCTTCTGTCTTAGCTATACCCGCCCTTGCCAAAATACGTGCGAAGATAGGAGCGGTTGCTGCCAAAATAAAGATACCCCAGTAACATATTGGCAGAACAGATACTAATGTTCTTAACCAGTAAAAAAAACGATTACCTATATATAAGTTGGCCAGTCCGTAGACCGCTAAAAAGGTTAGAAGAAATCCCATATTAGCCCCCTGAGAAATAATCACTTTTCCATAGTACAACGAATAAATAATAAAGACAACTATTTTGGGGAGTGCAAACAACACTCCCCTTCAAATTTCAAAATTCGTAATGTTAGGCCACCCCCTATAAACTAAGGCGATCAGCAGTGAAAAAGCATTACTTAGTTTCGCCAACCTTCTTCTCTATTGGAATCTCCTGAATCATTGTAGGCAGATCCCATTCACGGGAGATTTCCCGTATCTCAGCTTTAGTTAATCCGACCTCTAAGAGTGGACTACATACCCCTTCCAATTCAGCCACCGCTTTCATACCTGGCCTGTAATCCAGGCAGTCATCGGCATTAGCGCCATCAAGTACCCATGCATAACCATGTTCTTTGGCCCACTGGGCCAATGCGCCAAATCGGGTCTTTTTACAATAATAGCAACGCTGTTCAGTATTAGCGGCAAAATCGGCACTCTCCAGTTCATCAATATGCAACAGCACGTGCCGGATCCCCAACTGGTCGGCTATCGCCGTCGCTTCCTCCCGCTCTGCTGCTGGTAATGTAGCTGAATAAGCGGTTACAGCCACCGCCTTATCCCCCAAACCGCGGTTGGCAGCAGCTATCAAAAAAGTACTGTCAACCCCGGCAGAAAAACCCACAACGACACTGCCAAGACCGTGTAAAAATTCCTTTAAATGATCCAGTTTAGCCTGAATTTCAGCGTTCATATTAATAATGCTCCTCCAATATATACTCTTAAAACATTGGGAATTTCTAAATCTCTATGACCAATCCCATAACCTACTTTTTCTACTGAAAAATCCATTTCGTCTGTAAATATAGCCACATTAGTCGCCAATATTGCAGCCCCGGTAGGCGTAGTCGTTTCAAAAAGTACAATACCTGACTTCACGGGAATATTTTTTAAAATTTCAACAGTTGCCGGAGCAGGAATAGGAATGATGCCATGGGCACATTTCACAAACCCGCCTCCTACCTGAACCGACGAAGCCATAATCTTATCCACTTGTAAATAATCTAAACACACCGCAGCTCCTACAATATCAACAATAGAGTCGACAGCTCCAACCTCATGGAAATGCACTTCATATAGAGGTTTTCCGTGAACTTTTGCCTCAGCCTCTGCCACCTTCATAAACATGTCCAAGCTTAACCTTTTTACTCGATCACTCAAACTGCTGTTTACGATTATATCGTCAATATCCTTTAAATTTCTATGAGCATGATGAGTATGACCGTCTACTACACCGGTCTGTGCTTCATGATGATGGTGGTGATTATGGATTGCGTCTTTTAAGAGCACATCCACTCTGGTTCCGCTTATTCCTTTTCTATTTTCCTTCTTTATATGCAGCGCATATTCTGCATCCAAATTGAGTTTAGCTAACTCCTGCCTTAAATATTCTTCATCCACTCCTAAATCCAGCAAGGCCCCCAGATTCATATCACCGCTGATGCCGCAAAAACAATCATAATATAACACCTTCATGTCAAACTCTCCATTACATAATTTTTATTCATCTTTAGGAACAACCTTCACTGCCGCTTCCTCCACCGGACAAGCATTTTCACAGGCACCACACCCGATACATTTTTGCGATTGTATGTACGGGCGCTTGCCATCATCAATTGTGATAGCATCTGCCAGACACCGCTCTTTACAAATCAGGCATGCTTTACCCTGAGCCCAAGCCAAACAAGTCTGTTCGTCCAATCTGGCAACTCCAATTTTTACTTCTTTAACTTTTATCTGTCGGATTGCACCTGTTGGACAAACCCTAAAGCACTGCATACATAAATCACAGGCTCCTTTACGGGGAATTAGTTCCGGTGTCTCATACGCAATAATCCCGCTGGAAAAAGACATTGGCACAAGCCCGCCGGTAGGACATACCTTTACACATCTACTACACCGATTGCAGGTTGCCAAAAAATCGCTTTCAGGTAATGCACCCGGAGGTCTTAAGCTTGGCACAACAAATGAAATAGGAACAAGAATTCTGGGTGCCGACAAATTGATTAGACTACAAGTGGCAATAGCAGCACCAAGCTTTAAAAAATTACGCCGCGACCGCCTATCGCCTGCTCCCACAGACTGTCTTTGGCTAGTCCAGTGGATTGCCTGCCGGTAACAGACAGTTACGCATCGTCCGCACACCAAACATTCTTCGCCGCTGCCCCTATTTAATAATCCACCCATCGGGCATAACCAACCGCAGAAAGCTCGCCCTAGGATTGCTGTTAATAACATCATAAGGAAAGGAAGCCATATCCAATCGGGTATCGCTAAAGTAGAGCGCACATGGGCAATCAGCAGAAGAGGATCCATCCATGAAATCCATAAAAGTAGATCAGCAATCCGGCCAAGCGGATACTTCATTTCGAGCACGGCGCAAACACTAAGAACAACTACCGTACTTGGAATGGCAAAACGCCAAAACTGCAATTGCCTATTTACAAATCTCTTCCCCTTCATTTACACTTAGACCCTCACGATGTCAAGACTTCGCCAATCGGGATTACCTACCCCAATCTTAGCTGCAATCGCTAAATGACTGACATCTGTCAGCTTTAATCCTAACAAACCAGCACCATAGGCATCTACTGCCACCATATCTGTTCCAAATACAACTTGCTTCCATTCCTTAATTGGTCCTGGACCAGAAGGGCCATTGGCCGTAATCCCTTTGATAGCGTCCAGAATTGTCAGTGTCGGTTTCTTAAACGCGGCTAATTCTGCGATGGTCTGGTGTAAATCTGTCTGATGAAAAAAACCTCTGTCCCAAACCACTCCCATCAAGTTTTTCAGTCCCGCCGATATACCAGTAGGATCGCTCTGTTTTAAGATAGGTATATTGATAAAGACATCTGCTTCTAAAACATCCCGCGAATAATCAGCCTGTTTCAATATTTCACCATTTGCATTTACTGCACTATAATTTGTACGTGAATTAATGGTATAAGCTCGTCCGCCAGCACCGGTGACTGCTGCACGGATACCGCTCGCCTCCAGGCACATTTCCCCGGAAGAGAACGTATGATCAATAACCCGCACTTCCTTGGCCCCAGCCTGTAAACACTGGCGCACCAAAGGGCCCACCAGAATTGGGTTGGTAGTAACCCCGGCATCCGGCCCGCGCGTGGAACTAAAATTGGGCTTGATAGCAACGATATTTCCTGACTTAACAAATTGCCCTATTCCGCCCATTGCCGCAAGCCCTTTTTCCATTAGCGTTCCAGGGTCCGTTCCTTCAGCCACAACCAATCTTGATCGTGCTTGCGATGCCACCTCAGAATTAGGGTTCCCTTGCGGGCTATTTTTCTGATTTTGATTCGGTAAAACCGAGCTCTTTGATTGTGAAAAGCACCCAGGCAAAAATGCCGAAGCCAATCCTGCGTATGTAGCAACTTTAATAAAATCCCGGCGATTCATTCCGAGTCCCCCTTTGCGTTTTTGCTATAACTCAGTGTTTAAATTTTACTTATGCAGGCGTTTTATTCACCTTAAAATTCAGTCTAGCACTTGGAGTTAACTCCTAGTCAAGTATTTTTTATTACTAAGTTGGCTTTCTTTGCTATTCACTTCATTGTATTTGTAGGAGAATTACACAGCGGACGACTACAATTCACAATTTTCTGCGCTTCACAGGCATATTGTTCATCTGTCATTGTATAAATACCAGCAAGCCAACTGAAACATATACTATAAAAGGAAAACATTACTGCCATTATGAATATTACTATGACACTTCTTTCAGTTTTTCTTTTCATCTATACATCTCCAATCATAAGTACAAGTAACACCGCCGTTATCGATAATAGAAAATGTTTTTTTTCATATGCGCCTCCCGTATGCCTTATCTTGCTCTATTACCTTAAAGCCCTTTCGTTCGTCAACCTTCACGTTTACCGCCCTGAATTAGCCTATCATTTGAAGTTAACTCTAAGTCAAGTATTTTTTTGAAGTGCATCTAATGCACTCTCATCTGTACATTTTTATTCCTTAATGCTCAATCCGATATTATTAATGTCCTGAGTCTCAAGCACCTGTCTGGGGGCGCCTCGTTTAGCTACTCTAAGCATTGCCCGTCCCAGTATCTCAGTTGTTGTGATAGACTTCGGAAAAAGTACTTTCAATAGAGGGTACAGTTTCCCAAACACAGTATATAGCACCCTATACAGCTTTGTTTTTGAAACAATCCCATGCATTGGCTGAATAAATGCTGGTCGAAACATATATGCAGACTTAAACGGCAAACGTAGCAACATATTTTCAGTCTTACCTTTTACTCTCGCCCACATTATACGTCCTTGTTCAGTACTGTCGGTACCTGCTCCTGATACGTATATAAATGCCATGTTAGAGTTAAGCTTAACCAATGTCTGCGCCACCGCTTGCGTAATGGCATAAGTTACGTGATGATAATCCTGCTCCGCCATACCTGTTGAACTTACGCCAAGGCAATATATACATGCATCATATCCCAACAAATTACTTTCAATTGCAGAAAAATCCCGAAAATCATTGTGCGTGAGCTCGCGCAACTTTTCATGCTGCATTCCTGTTACGCTACGCCCAATTGTAAGAACTTTTTTTACTTCCTCGTCAAGCAGGCATTCCCGTAAGACACCTCGTCCAATCATCCCCGTAGCTCCGAAAATAATAACTTTCATAAGTTAATACTCCTTCATCATAATTCTTTTTCTCGCTAAACAAGTTGCAGTATTATTTCATACTTTATGCTACAACTTTGAGCACACTCAAAGTCAATAGTTTTTTATCCTTCTCAAAATTCTAGGCATGTTTAAGACCTCCTACGGTATCCCACCTTAGGAGGTCGCCACTTTCACTTTCCATATTTAGGGTTCATTTCAATTGCCTATTCGCACCATCTCGTGTTTTAACTTTAATACATCATTCATCTACAACATAATTATCATTCAATGAATAAAATTTGTAAAAATACCGTCTTCTTGCTCTGGCAACGCTACACCGTTTTTTAGACCGGCTTCTTTGCATTTTAGGAAAAATGCCATATTTCGTGCCAGTGTGCGCATGATCTGCAAACCTTCGAAGTCCTGTTTTACATCTTCCGCCTTTGCTCCATGTACCATATTCCAATATTGCGACGATACAATCGGCATCTGCAGCAATCCGAAATACTTATTCATCTGATCATAAGTCGCCGTCGTTCCGGCACGCCTTGCCGACATGATCGCGGCCGCCGGCTTTAGGTAAAAGGATTTCCTGCCGCCGCAAAGATCAGCATAAAATGCGCGATCCAAAAATGAAGTCATTGCGCCGCTGGCAGCTGCCCAATGAACCGGCGTTCCAAAAATGAAGCCGTCATAGTCTGCCGCAATAGCAAGAAATTCATTGACTCTGTCGTCAAAAACGCATTTTTTCTTTTCCACACAGGTCTTACAGGCAATACAGCCAGCCAGCGGCTTATTGCCAACCCAAAAGAACTCCGTGCCGATACCTTCCTTTTTCAAAGTATCAGCAACTTCCATAAGCGCCGTATAGGTACAGCCCTTTTCATGCGGACTGCCGTTAACCAACAATACTTTCATTTTTTTCACTCCTAAAAAATCATTGACGATTATATTTAACCCTTTATTTCCCGTATATTTTCCGGCGTAAACCGTGGCACGATGCGGGAAAATAGCGGTCTCAGAGCAGGTAAAAAAACTATTTAGCACCCTTGGAAATTAGCCGTGGGTGCTATCTTTAGGGAGTAATAAGTTTTTTTATATCGGCACAGATACAAACTCAAGCAAGATTATATTATTTCAACTTGTTATATTCTTCATCGGTTACTGGCTCCAACCATTCGGCAGGGCCTGCTGACACATTTGCCTCAACAGCAAGATGAACAAACCAGCTGTCAGCTGCAGCACCATGCCAGTGTTTTACATTCGGAAGTATTTCTACTACATCACCTGGATGTAATTCTTGTGCAGTTTTCCCTTCTTCCTGATACCATCCTTTTCCATCTGTAACTAAAAGAATCTGTCCACCTGGATGTTTATGCCAATTATTACGACATCCTGGTTCAAAAGTTACATTTCCAATTGGGCATTTTAAAGGACTATCAAATGGTACTATCATATTGAGATAGCAGGTACCAGTAAAATATTTGGCAAATGCCTCTGGGGTTCGTTCGCCTCTTGGAAAAATTACACTTTTGCTTATATTTTTTGTGTTGTCCATGTTTATTCTCCTTTAGATTTTTTAGTGATATCATGCACCTTGAAATTCACTTTACCACTTGGAGTTAAGTCCAAGTCAAGTATTATTTTTTAAATACAATTAAATATACTCCTATCACAAGCTTTCGCTGTTTGCAAATTGGGTTGACTTTTCGACTCTTAACTCTGCAGTGGGTTTTTGTAGATCATTTATTGACCGCATTGGAACATGGCTTTGATTATACGGTTACAAGAGCCCCCCCATTATCATAGCCGATGGCTTGCGCAGCGAAAGCATGACTGAAGTCCAAATTGATAAAAAACACTTTACCAAGTTGAAACTGGCTAAAGACATTGTCAGTGCCGACAGCATGATTGTATTATCTCATTTTAAGGGCCATGAGATGGCGGGCTTCGGCGGCGCTATAAAAATTTGGCTATGGGCGGAGCACCGGCTTGGAAAAAAAGAACAGCATGCCCTTAAGATTGTAGTCAATCAAGAGACATGCGTTGGCTGTTCAAAATGCAGCGCCATTTGTCCAGAAGCAGCCATTAGCATGAAAAACTTATGTATTGCTATTTCTATATCCACAAAGGAAAGAAAGGCCAGCTTAGTCAATCGAAATCAATTCATATTTATCATTACCCATTTTCAGTTTGCGCATAGCATCCAGTTGATGCAGACCATGACGTGATTCAATACGCTCCACAAGATCATGTCTCTCATTTTCCGGTTTTGCATAAACCAGATCTACAGATGCCTGGTCAATTGCCAAGATATCTGTCGATGCCAAAATGCCGATATCCGGAATCGTTGGCTCTGCCGCATGCACACCGGCGCAGTCGCAGTCTACCGACATACGGCGCAGAACGTTGAGGAAAACGATATGTTTGCCGAAATAATCAACTGTCGCCTTCCCTGAATCCGCCATATTTTCCATCAACAAATCTTTCGTTAGCATTTCGGCAAAATCCGAGCCTTGCGGCGCCGTTGGCTTATTAAATCCATGTACCATACGTTTGCCAATCTTTCCATCAGCGCAGCCAATCGCGATATTCTTAAGCGAGCCGCCGAAGCCGCCCATGGCATGGCCCTTAAAATGCGTGAGTACAATCATCGAATCGTAGTTCACGATATGGCCGCCCATCGATACTTCATTAAGGTGAAGCGCATTCCGAATCGGCAGCATAACCGTACCTTCCTCGTCCATAATATCCACCGGACAGAATGTCCAGCCGTTGATTTCTAGTGTCTTGCGATGCTTCTCTGTAGTATCGCGATCCCCTGCATACATTGTATTCGTTTCAACGATTGCACTATCAGGAACGTGCGCCTGAAAAGCCTTGACTATATCACGCGGCAAAATATTCGGACCATGCTGCTCACCGGTATGCAATTTGATTGCAACTTTGCCATAGATGCTTTCATTGATTTTGTCGTACAAACGAATCAAATGCTTAGCATCAATGTGTTTTGTAAAATAAACTTTTGCAGTAGAACCAGCTGTACTTCCACCGGTTACATCCGTACTGCCGATAACAGGCGCCTGCGCTAGCGCTTTTTCGACTCCGCCAAATTGAGACAATGTTGCCCCCATCGCTGCGGTACCGGCCATTTTGACAAAATCACGTCTTGAAATTCCCATAAAATCGCCCTCCTCATTTTTCTGATAACACATGTGCAATTTTATTCTACATCCTAAAGTTAACTCCAAGTCAAGAACGTTGTGTATTTTTTTCGTCCATTATTTTTTCACTTCGATACGCACCTCCGGCGATTCGCCGAGTTTGCTAAATAACGATAAATCTGAAGTAATCTTTCCCATGCGGATAAGCCCCGGCTGATATGAGTCTTCTTCCCTGCCGAAGAAAACTGCAAACGACGGTCCGCCTGGATGATATGTCACATCACCATTGGAAAAATCCGGTATCAAAGGGCCATTTTCTGAGAGCTTTGCAATATGACCATAGTATTCACGGTCATCATACCGCTTCATCGGTAGCGTAATAGGCAAACTTGCGATAAAATCTTTCGATGTTTCATTATCATCGAGTTCAGCCTCAATGACTGTATTCCCGGCAGTTAAAGTAATTTTCGTTTTTCCTGTTGTATTCTCTGTAAGTTTTTCCATTTTTACAGTAAACTTATCGCCCATCGCTTTAAGTTTATCCAGCCCGGATTCGATATGCCCGATAGGAACAAGGTCTTTATTATAACCATAATCCTCGT
>Ga0316604_10003618_pt1 | contig 10743 bp, 7 predicted proteins | sample OWC_soil_day20_C_FD_207650 | JGI IMG/M metagenome (GOLD analysis project Ga0316604, IMG submission 207650) | Wetland soil microbial communities from Old Woman Creek delta, Ohio, United States - OWC_soil_day20_CT | ecosystem: Environmental > Terrestrial > Soil > Wetlands | place: USA: Ohio... | reverse complement strand
GCTGGCCGGCAAGCGCGCCTTCCGCTTGCAGCGCCGCTACGCCGAAGTGCGCAACTACCGGCTGTGGTGGAACGAGGTGCCGCCGATCGGGAACTACCGGAAGGTCGTCGGCGTCGTGGGGGCGTCGCGGATCGGGCGGCTCGTGATGCAGCACCTGCGCGCCTTCGAGTTCTCCGTACTCGTCGCCGACCCCTATCTGTCCGCCGAGGAGGCGGCGCAATGCGGCGCCGAGAAGACCGAGCTGGACGGCCTGTTGCGCCGCTCCGACGTGGTGAGCCTGCACGCGCCCTCGCTGCCCGAAACCCGCCACCTGCTCGACGCGCGCCGGCTCGCGCTGCTCCGTGACGGCGCCGTACTCGTCAACACCGCGCGCGGCGCCCTGGTGGACGGCGACGCGCTCCGCGCGGAACTCGTCGCCGGACGCATCGACGCCGTGATCGACACCACCGATCCCGAGATCCTCGCGGCCGACTCGCCGCTCTACGACCTCCCCAACGTCTTCCTCACCCCGCACATCGCCGGCGCGATGGGCACCGAGACGCAGCGCATGGCGACCCTCGCACTCGACGAGATCGAGCGCTTCGCGAAGGGCGAACCGCTCGCGCACGAAATCAGACTGGAAGATCTGGCGAGGATCGCGTGAGCCGGCCGCTGCTCGGCTTCTGCTCGATCTCGGCGATGGACCGCCCGCTCGCCGCCGTCGCCGAACTCGCCATCGCGAACGGGCTAGACGGGATCGAGGCGACGGCGCGACCGCCGCACGTCGATCCAGCCGCGCCGCTCGATGTCCACCGCGAAACGGCGCGCGCAGTGCGGGAAACGGGCGCCGCAATCCTGACCTACGGCTCGTACCTCGGACGCGCCGAGGTGGCCGGCAAGGCGGCCGTCGACGCCGCGACGGCCATGCGCGAAGTGCGCATCGCCGAAGCCCTCGGCGCCCGGCTGCTGCGCGTCTGGGCGGAGCCGCTCCCAGGCGCTCTCGAAGGCGGCTTCGCCGCCGTGGCGACGCTGTTGCGTGCCGCCTGCGATGCCGCGGCTGCCACCGGCATCGACGTCGTCGTCGAGCGCCACCTCGGATCCTTCGCCGACACGCCCGAACGCATCGAGCGGCTCTTCGCCGCCGTGGACCGCCCCAACTTCGCGCTGAACTACCAGGTGCTCGATTCCCTGCCGCAGTCGCTCGCCGCCGCGCAGCCCGACGACGCGCGCCGGCTGGTGCCGCTCGCGCGCTATTTCCATCTGAAGAACACGCGACCCGCGGCGGACGGCGCGGGTCCGATGCCGCCGGGCGGCACGCTCGGCGGCGGCGTGCTCGACTACCGCGCGATCCTCGGCGCGGCTTTCGCGGCGGGTTACGCGGGACCACTCGCGATCGAGTTCCTCTCGTTCGAGGCGCGCCCGCTAGACGACAAGCTCGCCGAGGACGCAGCCTGGTTGCGCCGCACACTCGCGGAGTTGGGCAAGGCGTGAGCGAACACTTCCCGCGCGTCGCGTCGCTGCGCAGCGCGATGGCGCTGCGCGCGCGCTTCGACGCGCTCGGGATCGCACTGCCGTGCGACGACTCCCTCGAGACGGGTGCGGGCGCACCGCTCGCGGCGCCGCTCGCGCTGGGCGCCGGAGCGGGCGGTCCGCTGATCGCGCCGAACCGTTTCGTCGTGCAGCCGATGGAAGGTTGGGATGCCACGCCCGACGGGCTGCCGAGCGACTTGACGCGGCGCCGCTGGCGACGCTTCGGCGCGTCGGGCGCCGGATGGATCTGGGGCGGCGAGGCGGCGGCCGTGCACGAAGACGGGCGCGCCAACCCGCATCAGCTCGTCGTCTCGGAGCGCAGCGTTCCGGCGCTCGCGCGGCTGCGCGGGGAAGTGCTCGCCGAAGCCGCGCGTGCCGGGCACGCCGAGCCGGTGGTCGGTCTCCAGCTCACCCACAGCGGGCGCTGGTCGATGCCGCAGCCGGGCATGCGGCGACCGCGCGTCGCGTACCGGCATCCGATCCTCGACCGCCGCGTCGGCATCGCCGAGGACGGCGCCGTGCTCTCGGACACCGAGGTCGATGAACTCGTAGGCGACTTCGCGCACGCCGCTGCCTGCGCGCAGCAGGCCGGATTTGCGTTCGTCGACGTGAAGCACTGCCACGGCTACCTGCTGCACGAGTTCCTGTCGGCGCGCACGCGAACGGGCCGCTGGGGCGGGCAGCGTCTCACCGAACGAACGCGCCTCGCGCGCGCGATCGTCGCCGCCGTACGCGAAGCGGCGCCGCGGCTGCGCATCGGCGTGCGGCTCTCGGTGTTCGACGTGGTGCCGCACCGGCGCGGCGCGAGCGGCGCCGGCGAGCCCGAGGCGCACGCCCTGCCCTACGCGTGCGGCTTCGGCATCGACGCGACGGACCCCGCTCACATCGATCTCGCCGAGCCGATCGCGCTGGTGCGGCAGCTCGTGGCGAGCGGCGTCGCGTGGATCAACGTGACGGCCGCGAGTCCCTACTACGCTCCCCACGCGCAGCGGCCGGCGTTGTTCCCGCCCTCGGATGGCTACCCGCCGCCGGAGGATCCGCTGGTCGGCGTAGCGCGCCTGCTGGACGCGGCGCGCGCGATCAAGGCCGCGGTGCCCGAGGCGGTGGTCGTGTCATCGGGCTGGACGTATCTCCAGGAGTGGCTTCCGCACGTCGCGCAGGCGTGTCTGCGGGAAGGCTTCTTCGACGCGGTGGGACTCGGGCGCATGATGCTCTGCTACCCACAGCTGCCGGCCGATGCGCTCGCCGGTCGCGCGCTCGCGCGCAAGCTCGTCTGCCGCAGCTTCAGCGACTGCACGACGGCCCCGCGCAACGGACTCGTGTCGGGCTGCTATCCGCTCGACGACTTCTACCGAGAGCGGCCGGAGCGCGAGGCGCTGGACGCCGCCAAACGCGCGGAGCGCCCGTGAGCCCGTCGTCGCTCGCCGGCGCGTGGGGTCGCCTGCACGCGCGACGCCCGCACGGCATCGCCGCGGCGCTGCTGCCGTACACACCTGCGGGCAGCGTCGACTGGGCCGCGTTCGAGCGCCACCTGACACGCACCCGCGACGCCGGCCTCGACGTCGCGGTGAACATGGACACCGGCTTCGGCGATCTGCTCGCGCCCGCCGAGCGCGACGCCGTGCTCGACGCGACGCGCGCGGCGCTCGGTCCGGGCCGGCGCTTCTACGCCGGCGCCTTCGCGCAGGGCGCCGCCGACCCGCGCGCGGCGTATCGCGGCGCGATCCTCGCCATCGAGCGGCGCGGCGCGCTGCCCGTACTCGTCCAGTGCCCCGTGATGCAGGCGATGGCGCCGGCGGAGAAGGCGGCGCTCTACGCGGACATCGCGCGCGCCACCGCGGAGGGCGCCCTCGCCTTCGAACTGTCGCCGCGCTTCGGCCCGCATGGCGAGATCTGGGACGATGAGACCTTCGAGCGCCTGCTCGCTGTGCCGCAGCTGCTCGGCGCCAAGCACTCTTCGCTCGACCGCGCGCTGGAGCTGCGTCGCCTGGCGACGCGCGATCGCGTGCGGCCGTCGTGGCGCGTCTACACCGGCAACGACCTCGGTATCGACCTCGCCGCGTACGGCAGCGACTACCTGCTCGGCCTCGCCAGCTTCGCGCCCGAACGCTTCGCCGAACGCGACGCGGCGCTCGCCAGCGGCGACGTCGCCTTCCTCGCGCGCAACGACGCGCTCCAGCACCTCGGCAACGTCGGCTTCCGCACACCGATCCCCGCCTACAAGCACAGCGCCGCGCTGTTCCTGCAGATCACCGGCGGCCTCGCGAGCGACGCGATCCACCCGCGCGCACCGAGGCGCCCCGCGACGGACCGCGTGCTGCTCCACGACTGCGCGCTGCGACTCGGCATGCTCGACGATCCCGAGCGCGCATGGCGCGAGTTCGTCGAGCCGTTCCTCGGCGCCGGTTAGCGCGCGCTCTTCCCGATCCGCAGCCACTCCCGGGATCTGGTCAGCAGGGGCTTCTCGACCAGCTTGTGGATGAGAATGCCGCAGCCGACCGAGACGACGAGGACCGCGGCGAGCAACAGCAGCGCGGTGGCCTGGGTCGTCTCGCCCTCCGGCACCCAGCCGAGCGAGCGGATCGCGCTGAAGGTGCGCTTCTGGAAATAGAGGTGCACCAGGTAGATCGAGTACGAGGCGTCGCCGATCAGCAGCAGTAGCCGCCGCCGCTTCAGGAACGCTTCGATGCTTCCCGACACCGATGCGAAGAGCAGCAGCGCGCTGCCGGTTCCGAAGCCCACCGTCAGCGGCGGGCTGGACCAGACGAACAGATTCGGGTCCGAAAGCGAGAGGTAGTACCAGCCCGTGCAGGCGAAGACGACGGTGCCGGCGGCCAGGCTGGCGAGGCCGATCCGGTCGCGGAGGCTCGGCTCCAGCCTGTCGCGCACTGCGATCACCGCGAGCGCCGTCAACAGCCCGAACAGGAACAGCACGTTGAGCAGGTCGAGCGCGAGGCATTCGCCGAAGGGGTAGAAGGCGTAGTGATGATTCAGCACCAGCAGCACGAACCACGCGGCGAACACCCCGGCGCCCAGACTCCGCCTGACGAGGAACGCGACGAAGATGCCGTAGAAGATCACCTCGTAGGTGAGGGTCCAGGAGACCGCGACGATCGGAGACTTGCCGGAGTTGAAGAACAGGGCGTTGGACAGGAAGTCGCCGATCCCGAGGCGGCCCCAGAACACCTTGCGGCCGCCGAGCAGCAGGAACACGATCCAGTAGATCGGGTAGATGCGCACCAGCCGCTTGAGCAGGTAGCGCGGAGCCTTGCGAAAATCGTCCAGGTCGCGGCGGTGCGCGTGGTAGATGATCAACCCGCTGATCACGAAGAACATGTGTACGCCGGAGTAGCCGAACCCGGCCACGCCGAGCAGCCACGTCTCGCCGTACTTGTGGTTGACCAGGCCCGCGCCGTGGTAGACGGCCACCAGCAGGCACGCCAGGCCTCGGCAGACCTGGGGCGTGTAGATCGTGGAGTCGACGCGCTGTCGCAGGCTGCGTTCGGTGTGTGCCACCTGGGAGCGCGAGCGTTCAGAGAGCGATTTCGTCAACCCCAGCCTGCCCGAATCCTTCACGAGAGTTGAACCAACGAAGACCCCTGATCGCGTAGGAGCGGGTTGCAATACACCGCTCCCTGCACGATCGAGGACCTTCGTGCATTGCGCAATCTACTACACGGCGCGTTTCGTTCTACGAACTTGCTTCGAAGGCCGTGGCGGCCGGTCGCCGCGAGAGGATTCCTGCTCGGCGCGCGATCCGCGCTCGCCTTTCGTGTTCGCCTTCCCGTATCGTTGCGGCAATCGCCCACCGCGCGCTGCCGGAGAAGAAGGAGGCATCGTGTCCGAGCTGTCCCGTCGCGACTTCGTGAAGGTCGTGGGTACTGCGGCGGCCGCAGCGTCGCTGCCGGCGAGCGGCGGCTGCGAGCGCGGCGAGCACGAGCCGGCGGCGGCGCATGAAACCGTGCACACGGCGCGCGAAGCTGCGTCCGCGAGCGCCTCGGACTTTCGGGACCGCTGGCGGGCGAAGTGGACGTGGGACCGCGCGGAAAAAACCAGCCACTTCAACAACTGCGCGTATCAGACGCACTGCCTGTTCGAGGTCTACGTGAAGGACGGCGAACTCCTGCGCGAGGAGCAGGCGTCCGCCTATCCCGCGCTCCACGAGGGCGTGCCGGACCCGAACCCGCGTGGTTGCCAGAAGGGCTGCGCGTACAGCGCGCTCGAAGCCGGCGGCTCGCGCGTCCTCCACCCGCTGCGCCGCAAAGGCGAGCGCGGCTCAGGGGCGTGGGAGGAGGTTTCCTGGGACGTCGCGCTGGACGAGATCGCCGATCGGCTGGTGAGCGCAATCGTCGAGGATGGCCCCGACTCGGTCGTGATGGACGTCGGCACGAACGGCATCGGCACGACGGCGCAGGCCGCGGCGCAACGCCTCGCCGAAGCCCTCGACTGCGTGATGCTCGACCCCAACGCCGAGATCGGCGATCAGCAGCAGGGCGCCGCCGTGACCTACGGCGGGATCGCCACCGCGCGCTCCACCGAGAGCTTCTTCGCTTCGGACCTGATCCTCGTGTGGAGCGGGAATCCCGCCTACACGCAGATCCCGAACTTCCATTTCGTGTTGGAGGCCCGCTATCACGGCGCGACCATCGTCGTGATCGCGCCCGACTACAACGCCACCGCGGTCCATGCCGACCTCTTCGTGCCGGTGAGGCCCGGCACCGACGCCGCGCTCGCCTTCGCGATGGCGAAGTGGATCCTCGACGAGGGGCTGTACGACGAAGCGCTGCTGCGCGAGCAGACCGACCTCCCGTTCCTCGTCCGGCTCGACACCCGGAAGTTCCTGCGGGAGTCCGACCTGGTGGCGGGCGGATCCGACGAGACGCTGTACCGCTGGGATCGCGCGCGCGGCGCAATCGAGATTGCGCCGACCGACAGCCTCGCGCTCGGCGCGAGCGACCCGGCCCTCGAAGGCAGCTTCGAGGTCGACACGCTCTCGGGTCGCGTTTCCGTGCAGCCTGTCTTCGAGTTGCTCCGGAGCGCGCTGGCGCCCTGGACGCCCGAGGCTGCCAGCCGCGCTTGTGGTACGCCGCCGGGCACGATCCGCCGTCTCGCGCGCATGCTGGCGGGGGCGAAGGCCGCGTCGAACGTCGAGTCGCTCTGCCTCGGGAAGATCTACCACGGCGACGCGATCATGCGCGCGCAGATCCTCGTCTTCGTGCTGTGCGGGCACCTGGGGAGGAACGGAGCGGGCTACGTCTCCGTGTCGAACCTCGCACCCGACGGGCACGGCCCGATCCTCGGCGACCACCGGGGGCTGCTCACGCCCGACGCGAAGTTCACGCGGCGACACGCCGCCGCGTTGCTGCGCGATCATCTGCTGCGGCGCCCGCCGCCGCGCGAGGTGCTCCGCGGGCTCTCGGAGGCGTTCGTCGAGTCGAAGGGAATGTCGAGTTCGACGCTGTTCTGGCAGCTCCACGGCGGCGTGATCGACGTCTCGGCCGCTCCCTGGGACCCGACGCTTCCGCGCGACGTGCGCGAGTACGTGCGCGAGGCGCTGGATCGCAAGTGGCAGCTGGTGGAGCCGGCCCCCGGCAAGCGCCCCCGCGCGCTGCTCGTGATGGCAGGGAACCCGCTGCGGCGGGTGCGCAGCGCGCACAAGCTGCGTGAGGTGTTGTGGCCGAAGCTCGACCTCGTGGTCGTGACCGACATCCGGATGAGTTCGACCGCCCGTTTCGCCGACTACGTGTTGCCCGTCGCGGCCTCGTACGAGAAGGCCAACGCCTCGAGCTTCATCAACCAGTTCCTGCTGGTTCACGCGGCGAAGGCGGCGATCGACCGTGCGGGCGATGCAAAGGACGAGTGGGAGATCGCGTGCCTGCTCGCGGCGAAGATCCAGGCGCGCGCGAAGGAGCGCGGCATCTCGACCTTCACCGGGCGCCGCGGCGAGACGCAGCGGCTGGATCGCGCGCACGACGTCGTGACGCGCGAGGGCGAGTTCGGCGCGCGGGACGCCGAGAAGCTCGCGCGCCTGCTGATCGAGAACTCGACCAACCTCGACACCACGAGCTTCGATGCGGCGACGGCGCGCGGCTGGGCGGCGGTGACCTCCCTCGGCCGGGGCCCGATCAACGCCGCCTCGGCCACCGACTGGGCTCCCGGCGAGACCATCACGCCGTACCTGTGGCACCTGCGCGACAAGAAGCCGTGGCCGACGCTCACGGGGCGCGTGCAGTTCTACATCGATCACGACTGGTACCTCGAACTCGGTGAGGCGCTGCCGGCCTTCAAGGAGCCGCCCAAGGCGGGGGGCGACTACCCGCTACAGATGACTGGTGGCCACACGCGCTGGAGCATCCACTCGCTCCAGCGCGCCGACGCGATGATGCTGCGGCTGCAGCGCGGCGCGCCCGCGCTCTACGTCTCCGCGCAGGACGCGAGCGCCCGCGGCATCGCGGACTGGGACCGCGTCGAAGTGGCGAACGACGTCGGCCGCTTCCTCGTACGCGTCAAGGTGTCCCCCGCGATCCGTCCCGGCCAGGTCGTGATGTACCACGCCTGGGAGGACTACCAGTTCGAGGGTGGAATCGGACACCGCAACGTGCTCGCCACGCCCCTGAACCCGCTCGGACTCGCGGGCGGCTACCCGTACCTCGATGCGACGTTCGGAGCCCGTCAACCGGGCATGAACGACCGCGACACGCGGGTCGAGATCCGGAAGATCTGATCCGGTCGGGCAGCAGCGCAGCACCCGCACGTCGCAGGAACGAGCGGGTCCCTGCGGAGAGCGTGAGCGGTATGCTCCGCTGCCCATCGCAAACTCGCGGTGACGGAGGCGCCCACGAGATGGATCTCTACGAGGCGATGCGTACCTGTCGCGCGGTGCGCCGCCACCGGCCCGAAACGATTCCCGACGACGTGCTGCGGCGCGTCCTCGAAGCCGCGACCTTTGCGCCGACGGGCGGCAACGCGCAACCGTGGCGGGTCATCGCGGTGCGCGACGCCGGCAAGCGTCGCGCGCTGCGGGATTTGTATCTGCCGCTCTGGCAGGAGTACCAGAAGGAGCACATGCGCGCATCCGCCGGGCTCACCGGCGACGCCGCGGACAAGCGTGACCGCATGCTGGCTGCCGCCGACCACCTGGCCGCACACCTCGACGTGTCCCCGGTGATCGCGGTGTTCTGCTTCGACGCGCGGCGCATGGCGATCACCGACGAGGGCCTCGGCCGGCCGTCGGTGGTGGGCGGCGCGTCGATCTATCCCGCCGTCCAGAACCTGCTGCTCGCGTGTCGCGCCGAGGGACTCGGCTGCGTGCTCACCACACTGCTCTGCAAGGCCGAGCCGGAGGTGTGCGCACTGCTCGAGATTCCCGATCCGTGGGCCACCGCTGCGTTCGTGCCGATCGGCTGGCCGGCGAGCAAGGGGCATGGTCCGCTGACGCGCCGTCCCGTCCAGAGCATGGCGTTCGGCGATCGCTTCGGAGGAGCGCTGTAGATGGAATTCGCAGACTCGGAAATCGTGGAGGGACTGCGGCGCCAGCTCCTCGGGTTCATGGACGAGCACGTCTACCCGAACGAGCGCCGTTTCGAGCAGTGGCTCGCCGCTCAGCCCGATCGCTGGGCCGCGTCGTGGCCGCCGCTCGAAGAGCTGAAAGAGAAGGCGCGCGCGAAGGGCCTGTGGAACCTGTTCCTGCCCGACCCCGAGTGGGGCGCAGCGCTCACGAATCTCGAGTACGCACCGCTGTGCGAGATCATGGGGCGCTCGTTCATCGGCCCGGAGATCTTCAACTGCTCCGCGCCCGACACCGGCAACATGGAGCTGCTCGCAAAGTACGGCTCCGCCGCGCAGAAGAAGCAGTGGCTGGTGCCGCTGCTCGAGGGCAAGATCCGCTCCGCGTTCGCGATGACCGAGCCGGGCGTCGCGTCGTCCGACGCCACCAACATCGCGCTGTCGATCGTGCGAGACGGCGACTCGTATCTGCTGAACGGCCGCAAGTGGTGGATCACCGGCGCGCCGCATCCGCTCTGCAAGATCTTCATCGTGATGGGCAAGACCAACCCGGACGCGGCGCGCCACGAGCAGCAGTCGATGATCCTGGTGCCACGCGACACGCCGGGCCTGCGCGTAGTGCGCCCGCTCACGGTGTTCGGCTACGACGACGCGCCGCACGGTCACGCCGAGCTGGAGTTCCGCGACGTGCGCGTACCCGCCGAGAATCTGATTCTCGGCGAGGGCCGCGGCTTCGAGATCGCGCAGGGCCGCCTCGGCCCCGGCCGCATCCACCACTGCATGCGCCTCATCGGGAAGGCCGAGCGCGCGCTCGAACTGATGTGTGTTCGCGCGAAGGAACGCGTCGCGTTCGGCAAGCCGATCGCCGAGCAGACGGTGACGCTCGAGCGGATCGCCGAGTCGCGCATCGAGATCGAGCAGACGCGCCTGCTGGTGATGAAGGCCGCCTGGATGATGGACACGGTGGGCAACAAGGGCGCGCGCAAGGAGATCGCGATGATCAAGGTCGCGGCGCCCGCGATGGCGCTGCGCGTGCTCGATCGCGCCATCCAGGTCTTCGGCGCCGCGGGCCTCTCGGCCGACTTCCCGCTCGCGTCGTTCTACGCGGACTCGCGCACGCTGCGCTTCGCCGACGGCCCGGACGAAGTGCACCGCAACCAGATCGGAAGACTGGAGCTACGCGAGCACTGACCGCCGTCGCCGCGCGAGCGTCGCCAGCGCAGCGATCGCCGCGGCGGCGAGCGCTGCGTCACCGGGCTCGGGAACCGTCAGGAAGGTCGGCGAGGAGTAGGTGAAGGGCGCGCCGGAGACTTCGATCGAAAGCTGTCCCGAAGCCTCGTACTCGCCACTGTCGAAGTACTCGAGCCCGCTCAAGGTGCCCGCTTCGCCGGAAATCGACGCCGTCACGAAGAAGCGGGATCCGCTGTTGATGCCAGCCGCGTCGCGGATCCGCGTGACGGTCAGCGCCCCGCCGCCGGCGTGACCGAAGTTCGTCGCGGTTCCCACGCATTCGCTGTCGTCGCTGGTCTGGGAGGGAGTCGAGGAGAACTCCTTCTTGGAGCCCACGGCGCAGCCGTCCACGACCAGCCCGGCCCTCACCAGGCCGGTGTCGACGTTGCCGCCGCCACTCGCGAGAGAGCCGGAGCCGCTCCAGACGAGCCGCGCCGTAACGGTCACGGTGTCGCTGGTCGCAGTGCCCGGGTCGATCGTCTCCTCGATGGTGGCCCC
>Ga0316604_10003617_pt1 | contig 10746 bp, 8 predicted proteins | sample OWC_soil_day20_C_FD_207650 | JGI IMG/M metagenome (GOLD analysis project Ga0316604, IMG submission 207650) | Wetland soil microbial communities from Old Woman Creek delta, Ohio, United States - OWC_soil_day20_CT | ecosystem: Environmental > Terrestrial > Soil > Wetlands | place: USA: Ohio... | reverse complement strand
CTAGTCCCTCCATTTTTTTACTTATTGAGCACATCTTAAATCGTGATTAATTTAATCCCCAAGCTACTTCTGCTGAGATACAAGCATTTCAGCAAAGGCCTGAATCCTAGTCCTAAGCTGCTCCAACGACTGGCTTTGTTGATCAACTTCAAGATATAACAGCGGAATTTTGGCTTGTTCAAACTCGGAAGCAAGGATTGGGTAGTCGAACTCTTCTGGATCACAAAACTTCATCATGCAAAGAATAATACCGTCGGCTTTCGTTTTTTTGGCCAGTTCGATAATCATATTGCCGCGTTTTTTCTCCGGATCGTAAGCCAACGAACAGCCTTCGATGAGTGACCATTGCCGTGCCAAGCGAGTAAGCGGGTCACCATCGGCCGGCACGTCCGTTCTAAACAGTCGGGATTCATGGGCAAGATCATCACCCACAACAGTAAGACCGTTTTCCTGGAAAAGCTCCAGCAACCCATTCGGCTCCGCGATGATCCCGGTCAGAATTACTTTTTTACAGTTCGTTTTTTCGACCGGTTGCTTTTGCAATTCTTGAATCAATGCGTTGACTAATGTGGTATGCCGGCTTTTTTCCATGAAGAAAGCGCTTTTGATCACTAAATGTCTAATGCTTGGCGTAACAGTGACGGGATACAATGGCGCCATTTCGCTAAAGGAGCGCATTGCTGCGCGATGCACATTATAGATGTCGATACTTTGCGAAAGATCTTTGTCCGAGATTTCTTTTCCAACAATAGCTTCAATTTCTTTTTTAACACGCATAAATTCACTCTTGAGGTATTGCACACCCCCTTCAATTTTCCGCATTTGGGGATAGACTAAGAGGATTGCCTTGACTTGAGGGATAACGTAGAGCCAGTCTTGCCCAACAGACTTGAGCGTATCACAAGGAGCCGGAATAATAACGGCCTCCAGCTCGTTATAGAAACCCCGCAGGGCAAATTCCATATTTGATTGCATAATCGGACAAGTAAACGCCGGCAAAATTGAATGTACTTCAGCAACCTGCGTCTCGCCGCCCCACAGGCCTATCGGCAACATACCGGATGCATGGACGATTTCTTCAGGTGTGTAGTACGGGAAACACCCGACAACACCTTTACCGGTTTCTTTTTTGTAGTCACTCACCACTCGGCTTGGGTTTTCGACAACCGCGTTCATTTGTTCGATGATTTTTTCAATAACGTTCATTTTTTATCACCTCCTAATTTTGTTTGCGTTGAGCCTTATTAAGTTCCATCGTCTCTACAAGCGCCTGAATTCTGGTTTCAAATTGGGCTTTGGCAAAATTGCGGGGATCTGTCTGGTCTCCATCAAAAACGACATAGGGAATACCTGTTCGTTTGTGTACCTCTTTGGCCAGCTGATACTGCATGAAATCCATCAGTTTGCAACTGCGGTTCAGATGATAAACGGCTCCATCGCATTTGCACTCTTCGAGAATTCTTACTCTCAAATCAATGCCTCGGGCTAAATTGCAATTGTTCATAACGCTTGCATACGCCCTGGCCATTCCGTCAAGATCGCCGGCGTCATACAATAACGTCCAAGCTTCAGGATACGTCGAACCAACCATATTGATCCCATACTGCTTAAAGGTTTTAAAATTATGGGACAAATAGGGCCAGCAAGCAATTCCTTCCCACATAATGCGGTACTTTTCTTCCACAGGGAACTGAGTCTGACCATTTTTCGCCAATTCGCCCAATTCTTCTGCGATCATATCAAACAACTTTACGGAGGATTCCCGGCCTCTATTGGTAACCATCATCGCCATATAATTGAAAATATTGAATCCGTTCAAAGGGGATGGAACAATTTTGGTAAATTGCATAGCCTTATTCCATGACTTAGCGGCTCTATTGGAAATTTCCATCACTTCATGGAATCGATCATAATCAAATTGTTTTCCTGTTATTTCTTCTAATTGGCGAATGGCTTCCACAAATTGCGCCTTAATGTAATCGATTCTTTCCTGTGTCACTTCATATTCATTGTTAAAAGGAACATCAATGCAAATAAGGGGTATGTTCAGTTCCTTCGACAAATTTTCATACCATTTTACGAGCGTATTACAGATATTGTTGCAAATGATAAGCAGATCCGGTAATGGGACATTTTCGAAACAGCACTCTTGCATATCTTTGTAGGCCAGGCTGATTCGGGCGTAAGAACACAGGTCAACCGAGTATCCTCGTCCTTCCGCAAAATTGATGAGCGGTAACGCGCCGCCTTTAGCCCCGATGGCTGCCGCGTGATTTTCCGGATAAATCACATGAATTCCCATGGTTTCACAAAGTTCCTGGGGCGCTATCGACGAGGACCACGCGACCAATTCGCCGCGTTTTTTCCCATCAATGGCATCTTGATAGTGTTTGGCGGACAACTCGGCTAGATACTGTTTCGACGTTAGTTTTTCTTCACTCAAAATATACACCTCTCCAACATCGTTCTTGGCCTTTAAAGAAGTCTGGTTCTTGCTTCGGCCATAATGTTAGTTAATTGCAAAAAGTGTGCCAATTGAATCAACGGCACACTTCACATTGTAATGTTAATATTTAAATTTCTATGTAGAGCAAAACAGCCTGTACAATAAGGATTTCGAGCTTAGTTTAGCAGGATCTTCACAAAGTCCCCGATGAGATAAATTCGCAAAGCAACCATGCCAATTGACAAGTTTGCGTCATTGTGCCTCGCTCGATGCAATTCGCCTCAGCACCTTCCCTTCCGCCGTAATTATATGAAAATTCCGCTAATCGTTTGGGCTTTGATGGATTTTGCCTCACGATTTTAACGCAAATTTAATGATTTCTGACGCAATAATTTTATAGATAAAGGTCACTGGAGAGAATAACCTCAATAGTTAACTGCATTTTCGCCTGTTTTGGATAAAATTATATGTGGAAATACTCTTCTTGGCATGAAAATTGCTTTAACATTGCGCGATACCAATAAACATGTATTTATTTCAGTTTCAACATAATAAAAGGAGACAAAAAATGTATACACTGGGAATCGACATTGGTTCTTCTTCATCCAAAATTGCCATTATTGACGACTCAAAAACAATCATGGCAAGCGCTGTTGTGACAGGCGGCGCTGGCACAACAGGCCCCGCCAGAGTTGTGGCCGAAATCTTTGAAAAATCAGGTTTAAAATGGAGTGATATTGCCAAAACAGTCGCAACCGGCTATGGAAGATTAAGTTTCACGCAAGCCGACAAGCAAATCAGTGAGATTTCCTGTCACGCACTAGGCGTACATCATTTGGTTCCGTCGGTAAAAACGATTATCGATATCGGCGGGCAAGATGTAAAAGCAGTGTCGCTAACCTCAACCGGCCTGGTATCCAGTTTCCTTATGAACGATAAATGTGCAGCCGGCACGGGCCGTTTCCTGGATGTAATGGCGAAGATTTTGGAAATTGATGTAAGTGAGCTGGGCGCGCTGTCCGAGCAGGCCGATACAATTGTCGGGATTAGCAACACTTGCACCGTATTTGCTGAATCAGAAGTAATCTCGCGGCTGGCTTCCGGTGAAAAAGCAATGAATGTGGCTGCAGGCATCCATCAATCGGTTGCCAGAAGAGTTGCCAGCTTAGCTTTTCGGGTGGGAGTAGCCCCGGATGTGGTCTTGACCGGCGGAGTCGCGAAAAATAAAGGTATTGTCAGTGCGCTTGCTGCGGAAATCCATCAGCCCATCATTGTAGCGCCCGCCTGCCAACTTACTGGAGCGATCGGCGCCGCACTGATTGCAATGCAAGATATGTCAAGAGCATCTCGTCAACAAAACGCCGTGTAAATAGTTATTTTTATTATGAATACTTGACAAAGCGTGGCGCAGAAAATTTTCTGCGCCACGCTTTGTCAAGTATTCGGGTCGGCTATATTCTTACGAATTTCGGTCCAGACCGTATTTTTTTATTTTACGCAGCACTGTAGTCTGGTCGATACCTGTAACTTTGGCAATTTGTCGGCTGCTGGAATAATGTTTCAATGCATAACTTAAAATCTGTTTTTCAACTTTTTCCACTGCTTCAGGAATCGGAATTAAGCCGTCACCGCTTATAAACTCCGAAGTGCTAATTAAAACTTCCTCCAAACCGATATCCGCAGGTAACGTGGACAATTCAAGGTATTCTCCATTGCTTAAAACAACCATACGTTCGATAACATGTTTTAATTGGCGTATATTGCCTGGCCAACTATAGCGTTGCAAAACAATTAATACATCAGGACTAATTCGTTTATTTTGGCCATATCGCTGATTGCATTTATGCAAGAAGAATAAGCAAAGCGGGCGAATATCTTCCTGTCTTTCCCTAAGCGAGGGAATTTTTAGATTGATCACATTGAGCCGATAGTAAAGGTCCTCTCGAAACCGATGTTCTTTCACCATCTGTTCCAAATCTTGGTTGGTAGCCGCTAATAATCTTATATTTACCGGTGTTGGCGAGTTATCCCCGACCCGGGTGATTTCACTTGTATCCAGCGCGCGTAGCAATTTCACCTGCAATCCGAATGGCAGGTCGCCGATTTCGTCTAAAAAAAGCGTTCCGCCATCGGCAGCTTCAATTAACCCCTTTTTCCCGCTTTTTGCTGCTCCGGTAAAAGCCCCGCCAACATAGCCGAAAAATTCCGATTCAAGCAGATTTTCGGGAATGGCGCCGCAGTTCACGGTGACAAAGGGCGCCTCTTTTCTGGGGCTATTATTATGGATGTAGTGAGCAACTACATCTTTGCCTACACCCGACTCGCCGGTGATCAGCACTGTAATATCCACGGAACTGACTTTTGAAGACGCGGCGAATATCGCTTTCATTTTGCTATTCATAGCAATAGGTCCGGCAATTTCTCCCGCCATGTTCTTATAATATTGTTCTTCAATTTCCTGAGCGCGTTCCAACTGCTCCCGCAGACAAACCAGCTCTGACATATCCCGGCAGTTGGATACAACCAGTCGTACCTGTCCTTGGGCATCAAAGATGGGCTTTGATGTTACCATGATTACCTTGCCCGGCGCTAAATTATAATGTGTTTGAGTCGTTTGCTTTTTTGTTTCCAACGCTTCTTGACAGGCAGCTTTTTTATAAGGAGTATCCTTCATAAACTCGCGGAAATTTTGACCGATAATATCCGACTTGCGAATACCTGTTATGCGAAAATAAGCATCATTGGCAAAGGTGACATCCGCATTGCGGTCAATAACTAATATGCCATCATAAGACTGCTTAATAATATCCTCCATTTCTGCGTAAGACAGTTTGTCGTTATGCTTGCAGGGATTGGATACAAGCGTCATGTCCAGACCACCCCTTTTCGGCCCATACGTCAACATACGTCAACATACGGCAACTATAGTCAAAGCATATAAAACATCACGAAAGCATAGTATATAGCCTCTTCTTCCTGCTTCAGCAGATGCCGGCAGTGTAGCTTATCGGTTTCAATCATATAATGAGATAACTGCAAAATCAAGGACTATAAGCAGCAGACATACGCGCTTCAATTTCAAGAATCTAATCTTTCCCGTAAAATGAGCACCGCTTCACCGCCTCCTTCTACCAAATATTCTTCATCGCTCAAACGCCTAAACTCAATCTTTACAGGATGCTTGTATTTAATTTAACGAAAAAATCACCAGTCCAATCAGCTTGACGCCGACCGAACTGGTGATTTTTCATAGGATCTCGCTATTGGGACCGCCTAAATTAGGCTTTCCACGCCTGCGAATCGGTTCCTTTGAAAGTCGCGAGACTTACAAGAACGAACACGATCAGATTGACAACCAGCGCCACAAAACCAGCGTTGAGGTTCATGCCGGCAATGGCGAACGGGTCCATTTTGCCCAGGATCAGCGTAAACACGATCGCTTCGCCAACAACTAGGGAAACCCAGGCCGCAGTCCGGGTGGATTTTCCCCAGAAGAGACCCAGTACGATCATCGGGAAGAACTGGGTAACACCGGAGTAACCTGTCAGCAGCAATTCAACCAACATGCTCGGAGCGAATATCGCCAGCGCCAGCGCAACGCCTGTTGCACCCAGCACTACAAGTTTGGCCATTTTCGCCATCAAGGTATGGTCATCATGAATATTCATACTCTTGCCCACTACGTTGCGCGAGAACAGCATGGACATCGTCAGCAGCAAGTCCGCGGCCGGAATCATGCAGGCCAGCGCACCGGCGCCGCCCACCAGGCCAAGAGCCCAGCCGGGCAGTGTCTGCTGCACAATGGTCATGAACGCCATATCAGGGGTTTTCAACGCAGGAACCAGAATCATCAAGGCAGTGAATCCGATCAACATCGGGAACAGCATACAGATCTGGTACAGAGGCAAAAATACCGCATTGTGCCGAAGTACATCAGGATCCTTGGCACTGAAGCTGTTGGCAAAGATATGCGGCCACATGTAGAAGCCGAGGCTTGTCAGCATCAGCGTCGACATGAACCAACTCACGTCGAGGTTTTTGGTACCGCCAGGCAGCGCGAGGAACCCTGGCTTCGCTGCATCGATCGCCTCGAACATCGGCCCGAGTCCGCCAAAATAATGGAACGGCAGGTAAAGTCCAAAGAAAGCAACCGCCACGATCATGATGACATCTTTGATGACCGCCGTCGTCGCGACGCCTTTCAGGCCGCTCAAGTAAACGAACGCCGCCACCATGACAAAAGCCATCATCATCGCCGCGTTTCGGCCGATCAGGCCATAGGAACAGGTTTCGACGATCAAACCTAGGCCCGTAAGCTGCAATTGCAGATAAGGCACCAGGAAAGCAACGCCAATACAGGCCACCACGACGCCCAGCCATTTATCGCTGTAGCGGTGCTGGATAAAGTCCGGTTGGGTCATCAGGTGAAATTTTTTGCCGATCGGCGAAACCGCAGGCAGAATCCAGTAAGATGCCATGTAGGCCAAGCCGCCATAGCCGAGAATATAGAAAGTAGGACCGCCACGCGCATAGGCCCAGCCGCTTGCGCCCAAAAACGCAAACGCGGTGTAGATTTCACCGGCCAGAATAAACCAGCTCAGCCAGCGACCAAAGCCGCGGCCGCCGATGGCCCAACCTTCCAGACTCATTTTTTCTTTCAAACCAGGCAACATGCCAATCACAGTAGCAAATAACACAAAGCTAAAAATTATACCCAGGGACATGACTTCATTAGACATGCGGTTACCTCCTTTCTACTTTTTTTTGTCCTGTTGATCCAGATGGTATAGCGCTCCGATACAGGCAAACGCGACGAAAATCCCGGCAACTTCCCAAAACGCCAAAAACGGCAACCCCATAATGATAGGTTTGGACTTGTTAACAAAAGGAACCATGCCTACTGACCAGATAAACGGAATCAGGGTGATGATCACTCGGTTCAGTTTCATACAGACACCTCCTTTCGCTATTTATTCTATTTGGGGCAGTTATTGCGTTTTCAGCTTCAGAGCGGCCCGTACCATGACTTCCACGCCGGTTATCAGGGCCGACTCATCCATGTCGAACTTCGGATGGTGGTGTGGGAATGCCGCACCTGTCGCCGGATTGCCGATACCAAGGAACAGAAACATGCCGGGTGCTTTCTGCAGATAATAGGAGAAATCTTCGGCGCCCATGCAGGGCCGAATTTCCTGAACCATGGCAGGATCGGTCGATTCCCGGCCAGCTTCAGCGACAACTGCCGCAACCTCGGGGTTATTGATGACCGGCGGATAGCCGAAAATCTTTTCCAAAGTGTATGTTGCCCCCATCGCCTGACAGACGCCGTTGCAGATCTGGTCCAATCGATCCCAGACGCGCATTCTGACCGCCTGGTCGAAAGACCGAATCGTTCCCTTTATCACCGCACTGTCTGGTGTGATATTAAAGACTTCGCCCGAGCGGAACATACCGAGAGAAAGCACTGCCGACTCGATAGGATCAACTGCGCGGCCAACGATAGAATTCAGCATGCAGACGATCTCAGCCCCGGTAGTCAGTGCGCAGATCGTGTCCTGCGGCATCGAGCCGTGACCGCCTTTGCCCTGAATGTTGATCGTGAATTCATCCGGTGCCGCCATCATCCGGCCATAAGCAATTCCCACCACACCGGCGGCAAGAGTCTGCCAGACATGGGTCCCCAGCACGAAGTCGACTCCATCCATAGCGCCATCGGCAATCATGATTTCCGCGCCGCCGGGAAATTTCTCTTCGGAAGGTTGAAACAAAAGACGGATATTACCCGGCAACACCGGTTGCATATCAACAAAGACCTTCGCCATTGTGAGCAGCATTGCCATATGTCCATCATGACCACAGGCGTGGCATTTCCCAGCGACCTGGGAACGATACGGTTGAGCGATTTCGTCCTGCAGGGGCAACGCATCGATGTCGGCACGCAATGCAACAGTCTTGCCAGGCAAAGCCCCGACTATATCGGCGATCACACCGGTACCGGCTGCTTTACGCGGCGACAACCCCAGTTTGGTCAATTCCTCCATGATGGTTTGTTGTGTCGCGAATTCTTCCCCGCTGGTTTCAGGATTCATGTGAAAATGCCTTCGCGTTGCAATCACATATTCTTGGTATTTTGCCACAGTTTCTTTGATTTGGTCCATGTGTAAAACCTCCACTTTTTCCCCAATATCCTTCAATTTCTACAGTTTTTCTAAAATTTACAGAAGAATTCTGTCCAAATCTCATGATTTTTCGGCAACAGCACGCGCCCAACGCTAAAATCATACCATAAGAAACCGTGTACGTCATTATGTGTAACACGAAATATGTAACACGAAATGTTGCGTTTTAAAGACAAATGTATTTTTATGCTGCAGTTTTCGCATAAATATCTGCTCAAGCCCATTAAATCAGCCTTGAGAAAAGATAGCGCCCGAATTCCCGCGAGAATCCAAGCGCTATCTTTCCAATGTCTTTGGCCTGTTTGGAGGCTACTTCTTGCTGTCGATATATCCAATGGCGCTGAGCACCGCCGTCAGTCCTTCACCTGTTGCACGGGCGATTTGCCAGGGTTTCCCGGTGCAGTCGCCGGCTGCGTAAACGCCGGGAACGTTTGTTGCTTGGTCCCGGTTCACTTTCACGAACGGCCCTTCCATCTCCAATTCCGGCAGTAGGGTTTCGGCGGGATCAGACTGCCTCAGGATAAAGATGCCGTCCACTTTCAATTCTCCTGCATCAGTCATCAGACCCGTCACTTCGTCCGTTCCCATCACCGCTTGCGGGCGTGCCTTCAGCACCTGCACCGTCGGTTGGGATGGCTGGAACTCCGTTGTATACTGAGGCATGAAATAGACGGCAGAACAGATCTCGCCGAGGAAGTTCGCCTCATGTTCTCCTTCCTCCGTATAGGCAATGACCGCCACCGGTTTGTCACGATATAGCATGCCGTCGCAGGTCGCGCAATAGCAGACGCCCTTGCCGACCAATTCCTTCTCGCCGGTGATCATCGCTGAGTTGCTCACGCCGATAGCCAGCACAAGAGCTTTTGCCTCATAAGTATTGTTCGGTGTCAGCAGAGTGAACGTATCTCCGGCAAAGATATTCGTCACTTTTTCCTTGATCAGCGTCGGGCCTTTGGCCATAGCGTGATCGGATATCTGTTTCATCAGGTCTTTTCCGGGCGTCGCCGGCAGGCCCGGATAATTGTGAATCGTATGGGCTTTTTGCAGTTTGGGACTGAAATCCATATGTTCGAACAGGGCGACTGTCTTGTTGCGGACCCTCGCCGTCAGGGCGGCGGATAAGCCGGCCGGCCCCGCCCCAACAATTGCTATGTCAAAAAGTTGATCTGCCATCTTGGTACCTCCTTAGCCCATTTCCTGGGCAATTTGTTTCAATCGATCACGAATCGGCAGGTCATAGGGGCACCGGGTTTCGCAAATCCCGCACTCTATGCAGGCCGATGCTTTCGCCGGCAGTGCGGCATATTTCGCAGCACCGGCAGTCTTCATCCCATATCTGGAATATTGCAAATAAGTGATGAAAGTCGCAGGAATGTCGATTCCCTGTGCACACGGCATACAGTAGCCGCAGCGACGGCAAAAATTCTTGCCGAGCTCGGCCACTTCCGCGTCCAGTACCGCTTTCTCTGCGGCAGTCAACGGAACGAAGGGCTCTGCCGCTGACAGATTTTCCTGCACATGGTCTGGATGATCCATCCCTGGAATGGCAACAGTAATATCCTGGGCCAGTATATAACGCAACGCCAGCACCTTGTGCTCGATCTGGCCTCCGCCGAGCGGTTTCATGACGATCCGCCCGATATCCATTTTTTTCGCGAGGGGAAACAGCATTTCCAACGGCTTGGGCTCCACTGCATTGAACGGCGCCTGCACCGTACTGAATTCATTGGTTTTGATCCCCTCCAGCAGAAGATCATAGTCGTGCCCGGTGATGCCAATGAAACGAATCTTTCCTGCCTGCTGGGCTTCTTTCAACGCTTCAAGCGCGCCGCCCGGCCCCATCGCCTGTTCATACTCCGACCGCTGTTTGACATTGTGGATCTGGTACAAATCGATGTAGTCGGTCTTCATGAGCCGCAGGCTGGCATTGATCTCCTCGGCCATTCCTTCCTTCGTTCGCTTCAGACTTTTGGTGGCCAGATAGTATTCGCTGCGGCGCGAGGCGATATGCCTGCCGATTTTTTCCTCACTGTCTGTATAAGCCCTGGCCGTATCGATAAAATTGATGCCGGCATCCAGTGCAGCATGCAGAACTGCCCCGGCTTCCTCCATTGTGCAGCG
>Ga0316604_10003616_pt1 | contig 10747 bp, 7 predicted proteins | sample OWC_soil_day20_C_FD_207650 | JGI IMG/M metagenome (GOLD analysis project Ga0316604, IMG submission 207650) | Wetland soil microbial communities from Old Woman Creek delta, Ohio, United States - OWC_soil_day20_CT | ecosystem: Environmental > Terrestrial > Soil > Wetlands | place: USA: Ohio... | reverse complement strand
AAATGGAAGATTGGATGAGGGTGTAATTTTGAGTGGAAATTTGTATAATTTTAGACATTATATTTTTATTTTTTAAGTGTAAAGATTAAAAACAATTAATAATTCAATAGATTACAAAAATGACTAATTTTAGACATTATTGTATCAATTTTCATCTTTTTCCAACCTAAATCGTTTCATTTTTCCATAGAGTGTAGAACGATTAATGTTAAGTCTTTTTGCTGCCTTATGCTTATTCCACTTAGTTTCTTGAAGGGTTTTTAAAATGAGGTTCTTTTCATAATCTTGGAGGGTCGTTGATTCTTGTGTGGGCAGAGGTCTTTGGAGAAGGGATTGGGGAAGGTCTTTTGGTAATATCCGATCCTGTTTGGCGATAATGATCGCATGGTCGATGGCATTCTCTAATTCACGGACATTTCCTGGCCAAACATGTCCGAGGAAAATCTCCATGACCTCTGGGGAAAAACTGGTGACTTCTTTTCCCCTCTCATGGCTCAATTTTGATAGGAAATGGGATGCCAGAAGTGGAATATCATCTTTTCTCTCACGAAGGGGTGGGACGAAAATGGGAATCACGTTGAGTCGATAGTAAAGGTCTTCTCTGAAAGTTCCCTTCTTCATCTCCTCGGTCAGATTTTTGTTCGTGGCTGCGATCACCCTCACGTTCACCTCCAGAGTCTCCTCTCCTCCGACCCTTTCAAAACGGTGATCTTGCAGGACCCGAAGAAGAAAGATCTGGGTGGGAGGGGAAACCTCACCGATCTCATCAAGGAAGATCGTTCCTCCATCCGCCATTTCAAACCGGCCAATCTTTCGCCGGATGGCCCCGGTGAAAGACCCTTTTTCGTGCCCGAACAGTTCGCTTTCCAAAAGGTTCTGGGAATAAGCGGAACAATTAGTGACGACAAAGGGTTTAGTTTTCCGGTGGCTATTGAAGTGGATCGCCCTGGCGATCAATTCCTTTCCTGTACCGCTTTCTCCTTGGATGAGGACAGTTGAATCTGTGTTCGCTATATCCGAAATCAACTCAAAGATCTCTTGCATCCGGGTATTCTTTCCGAGGATATTCGTGAAACTGTATCGTTTCTCCAACGCCTGAGAGAGGAGGATGTTCTTATCCTTTTCCCTCTTCAGTTTATCATTTAGATCTTTAATGCGGAGCATCACCCTTACTTTGGCCAGCAGTTCCTCATTAATAAATGGCTTGGTGAGGTAGTCATCGGCGCCGAGATTGAGACTGTTGATCTTATCTTGAAGGCTTGATCGGACGGTGAGGATGATGACCGGGATGAATTTCAACTTTTCATTCTCTTTAATCTTGAGGCAGATATCTCTTCCGTCCACATCGCCCAGCAAAATATCGAGGAGGATCAGATCAACAGGTGTTTCAGATTCCGGGACTTTTTGGCTTTCCACCTCTAAGATTCTCATCGCCTCGTTCCCCGATAGGGCGGAGAGGACTTGATATCCCTCCAATTCCAGGAGTGTGGCGGTCATTTCCACGGTATCCTTCTCATCATCGACGATCAATATTTTCTTCCCTTCGCTCTCTTTCATTCCTCTCCCTAACACCTTAATTATAGGCTCGCTTTAACCCAACACAATATCGCTGAAAGATCATTGAATGTCAATCGGAATTTGGGGTCTACCCACCCTCCATTATTAGAAAATTGACAAAAGATTCGTATAAGATTAAAGTTTATGTCTGAAGGAGAGGCGGGGATGGTATACCAGTTATCTGGGGATGTTATGGCTCATCAAAGGACCTTGATGAAGTGGCGTGTTCAGTATCTTTCTATTTGCATTTTAGGGTTGTTATTTTTAGCTATTTTTTCTACAGGTTGTTCTAATGAAAAACCAAAAAAACCTACCTCTGCCCCAATACCTGTTACGGTTAGCACGGCAACCCAAAAGACGGTACCGGTGCAGCTTCGTGCCATTGGAAATGTGCAAGCCTACTCAACGGTTACAATCAAGTCCAAGGTAGGAGGAGAATTGGTACGTGTCCATTTCACAGAGGGTCAGGATGTGAAAAAGGGAGACCTTCTTTTTATGATCGACCCTCGTCCCTATGAAGCCGCGCTCAAACAGGCAGAAGCCAATCTCCAAAGAGATATTGCTCAGGCGAAACATGCTCGAGAGGATGCCCGCCGTTACGAATCCTTAATCCAGAAAGGTGTTGTCCCCCAGCAACAGTATGATAAATTTCGTAGCGATGCAGACGCACTCGAAGCTACGGTGCTCGCGGACAGGGCGGCGGTGGAGAATGCAAAAATTCAACTGGGTTACTGCTCGCTTCATTCACCCATTGATGGTCGTACTGGAAGCCTCATCGTTCAGCAGGGGAACATCATCAAAGCAGAGGACATTAACCTCCTCGTAATCAATCAGGTCATCCCCATCGACGTCACCTTTTCTGTTCCAGAGCAATTTTTGCCAGAGATAAAGAAATATATGGCTACGGGAAAACTCTTGGTGGAAGCTCTCATCCCCATGAATGAGGAGCGACCTGAAAAAGGGGTGATTACCTTTATAGATAATACCGTCGATAGCAATACCGGCACCATACGGCTTAAGGGAACCTTTACCAATCATGGGAAAAAACTCTGGCCAGGGCAATTCGTCAATGTCGCTCTGACACTCACCACAGAGCCAAATGCCATTGTGGTACCGTCCCAAACTATCCAGACCGGACAGGAGGGTCAGTACATCTTTGTGGTCAAGTCGGATTTGACAGTGGAGTCCAGGTCTGTGGTTGCCGGAAGAACCGTAAACAACGAGACGGTTATTGAAAAAGGACTCCAGGTGAACGAAAGGGTGGTAACGGATGGACAACTTCGGCTCTATCCAGGGGCCAAAGTAGAAATCAAAACTTCTGACTCATCTAAAGCTAACAACAAAAAAACACCATGAACATCCCAGAGCTTTTTATTAAGCGTCCTGTCATGACCACCCTGGTCATGCTGGGTATTCTCCTATTCGGCATCCTGGGGTATCGTCTCCTCCCGGTCAGCGATCTTCCCACGGTTGACTTCCCCACTATTCTGGTCATAGCCGAGTTCCCCGGAGCCAGCCCGGAAACAATGGCTTCTGCTGTAGCGATTCCTCTCGAGCGGCAGTTCTCAACGATCGCTGGGTTGGATTCCATGAATTCTACCAATACGCAGGGGATAACCCGGATAACGTTACAATTCAACTTGAACCGTAATATTGACGCTGCGGCTCAGGACGTTCAGGCCATGATCGGAAAGGCAGCACGCCAGCTCCCGACGGACATGCCCAATCCTCCTTCCTATCAGAAGGTTAACCCTGCTGACTTCCCCGTTCTTTTTCTGGCTTTAAGTTCGCCCACCCTTCCTCTTTCAGCCGTTCATGAATACGCAGATACCTTTGTGGCCCAACGCGTCTCCATGGTGAGTGGCGTGGCACAGGTTTCCATCTTTGGGGCTCAGAAATATGCTGTTCGCGCCCAGCTGGACCCTAAGGCTCTTGCGACGCGTTCCATCGGAATCGACGAAGTGGCTAAGGCAATTATGGATGGAAATGTAAACCTTCCCACCGGGATACTCTATGGGACCCACCAGGCCTTCACCATAGAGGCGAGCGGCAAACTCAATAATGCCGAGGCTTATCGTCCTTTGATCGTCGCCTACCGGGATGGTTCTCCGGTGCGGCTCGGTGAACTGGGAAGAGTGATCGACAGCGTCGAAAATGACAAGATCGCAACCTGGTATAACCAGGTGCGCGCCATCGGCTTGGCCATTTACCGTCAACCCGGAACCAACACGGTTGAGGTGGTCGATTCGATCAGGGAGTTGCTGCCGAGCTTTCGTGCTCAAATGCCTGGTTCGGTTAATATGAACATTCTCTACGATCGTTCTCTCTCGATTCGTCATTCGGTCAATGATGTTAAGTTCACCCTGTTTCTGACCATGTGTTTAGTTGTTCTTGTCATCTTCCTCTTTTTGCGTAATTTATCTGCGACCATCATTCCGAGCCTAGCACTTCCCATGTCGGTCATTGGTACGTTCTCGGTCATGTACCTTCTGGATTATAGCCTGGATAATCTTTCTTTGATGGCTTTAACGCTTTCAGTAGGCTTCGTGGTCGATGACGCCATTGTGATGCTTGAAAATATCGTCCGGCACATGGAGATGGGCGAGAAGCCTCTCCAGGCCGCTTTCAATGGATCGAGGGAGATTGGCTTTACGATTTTGTCGATGACGCTTTCCCTCGTTGCTGTCTTTATACCCGTTCTCTTCATGGGTGGGATCATCGGCCGCTTACTTCATGAATTTGCCGTGACGATTGGCGTGGCGATTCTGGTTTCCGGTTTTGTTTCATTAAGTCTGACACCCATGCTCTGCAGCCGATTTCTTAGGCCGCCAGGTGAAAAAAAACATAGCCGTCTGTATGCGACCTCGGAGCGCTTTTTCGATGGGATGCTTCATGCCTACCGTTGGAGCCTTAGATTAGTCTTGAACCACCGCCTGGCAACTATCATAGTCTCCAATCTCATCTTCATTGTCACGGTTCTTCTTTTTATGACCTTCTCTTATGGATTTCTTCCAAGCGAAGACATTGGTCAGATCTTTGGTTTCACCGAAGCCGCCCAAGGGATTTCGTTCGAATCGATGAAAAAACATCAGCTCGCGGTGATGGAAATCGTCCGGCAGGATCCGAATGTAGATTCCTTCGTGTCGACGGCTGGAGCAGGAGGGCCGTCGCTGACGGGCAATTTGGGTCGCATCTTTGTTAATTTGAAACCTCGGTCTCAACGCAAGCTGAATGCGGATGAGATCATTCAGGAATTGCGTCCAAAGCTGGCAAAGATTCCAGGAATCCAAGCCTTCCTTCAAAACCCTCCTCCCATTCGGATTGGAGGGCAGCTGACCAAAGGTCAGTATCAATTCACGCTTCAGAGTCCGGAGATCAAAGAACTTTATGAATACGCCCCTAAACTCGAAGCAAAGATACGAGAATTGCCGGGGCTGCAAGATGTGAACAGTGATCTGCAAATCAAGAACCCCCAGGTGAATATCGAAATCGATCGGGATAAGGCTTCGGCTCTTCGCGTCACAGCCAATCAGATCGAAGATGCTCTCTACAGCGCTTATGGAGCAAGACAGATCTCAACGATCTATACTCCTATCAACCAATACCAGGTCATCATTGAACTGGAACCTCAATATCAGATGGACCCCTCTGTTCTATCCATGCTATACATACGATCATCCAGCGGCCAATTGGTCCCTCTTAATACGGTGGCAAATCTGAGCCCTGGCCTTGGACCTCTTTCATTAAACCACCTGGGGCAACTCCCATCCGTAACCATCTCTTTTAATATCAAGCCAGGTGTTTCTCTGGGAGACGTTGTCACAGCTGTTGAAAAGACAGCGAGGTCCACGCTGCCTGCCACCATCAACACTGGTTTTCAAGGGACGGCCCAGGCCTTCCAGACCTCTATGAAAGGGATGGGTCTTCTATTGATCATGGCAATCGTAGTGATTTATATCGTCCTTGGAATTCTCTACGAAAGTTTCATCCATCCCTTGACCATTCTTTCGGGTCTTCCTTCAGCCGGGTTTGGAGCTTTACTCACACTGATCATTTTTAAAACAGACTTGAACATCTACTCGATGGTGGGCATCGTCATGTTGATCGGGATTGTCAAGAAAAATGCCATTATGATGATCGACTTTGCCTTGGACGCCCAGAGAAATCAGGGGAAAAACCCTGCCGATGCGATTTATGATGGTTGCCTCATCCGATTCCGTCCCATCATGATGACTACGATGGCAGCCATCATGGGCACCCTGCCCATTGCGTTCGGTTTTGGCGCCGGTGCAGAAGCACGTCGTCCTCTTGGACTCGCCGTGGTGGGTGGTTTGGTTTTTTCCCAGCTCATCACCCTCTACATCACTCCTGTGATCTATATCTTCCTTGAATCTTTTAAAGAGAAGATGAATGGGTGGTTTCGTAGATAAAGTTCGGAAATCGGAGAAATGAATTGGGGATTTTAAATCTGCGATTTGCCTTCTGTGTTCTGTAATCCAACCTCAGCTGGTTTCACACGGTGGGATTTTTTCGATCAGTTTCTTCTTCTTTGCTGGTGTCAGCTCCTCTTTGACTTCCCAATCCTTTTTAGCAAAAGAGTCCTGTCCTTTGATGAGAAGCCAATCCTTACCACTTCCTCTCCCTTTCATCAGGACGAGGGAGAATTTCCCCTCCAATCTTTTTCCTTCAAGGGAAAAACTCAGCCTTCCCTTCTTCAGAGAGGATTCTGGATCTCCTTCTGGCTCAAACTCACCCGAATCCCAGATGACAACCGCTCCGGCTCCATATTGTCCCTGAGGAATGATTCCCTCAAACTCGCCATATTCGAGAGGGTGATCGTCCACCATCACAGCGAGCCTTTTGTCAGAAGGATTCATGGAAGGTCCCTTGGGAATGGCCCATGATTTAAGAACTCCAGCGATTTCCAACCGGAAGTCGTAATGGAGACGCGAGGCATGGTGTTCATGGATGACAAATTTCATTGCTTCCCCCTTTTTCTATTCTAAGAGGCATGAGTTTCTGGTCCTTGAAACGTCAGGTTTGGACAAACCACGAAACAGGCATTCGCAAACTTACTGGATCGGGATAAGACTTAAGATATCCGATTCTCAAGATCCATTGGACTTCTCCGTTTAAACCTAATTCCTTAGCGATTCGTTTTTTCCATGGCTCCTCTTCCAGCATCTGCGTCATGGGATGAACGGCGATCATCTTTTCTCTTATTTTTAAAAGCATGTTTTCCCATACCCTTCCATATTCAATCAATGTGGATATACTCGAATCTTGACTAGTAACGACCAACCAGCCCCCACAGATTTTCACCTGTTTGGCAACAATATCGACCGTCTGTTCTCGAAAACTCTTCTTCAGAACGGATAACCGGTTATAAAAATTTCGGACAAATAAACCACCCATCCCCTTAATTTCCATACTCTCTGGAGTTAGCCCATTTCGATTTTGTTTCGCTTCTTTGTTTGACCACCTGATCCAGTTTGCGAGTTCCTCTTGGGCAGAATCACGAAAGGCTTGTTTCCGATTGGCTTCGATGGTTCCCTCCTGAAGATATTTTCCCTGAGGAGAGTTATTTGGAAAATAAAAGCTGTGAGGGGAGGGGGCATTGGGAACCATGCAGGATTTTGCGTCATGCTTGGTAATATATTTCAAATCCTCTGTCTTGATCTTCTGATCCGTATACCCACTTCGAACCGTCCGTCTCTTTTTAATTTTCTCAATTGGGAAATCAACGGTTTTACCTTTTTCAAGCCGAATATCTACAATTTCAGAATCCAATGAGTTTTTCGCTAAGATTTTAATATCAACACTGTAACCGAATGTTCCCGCAGCAAGAACCAGATTTTCTACAAAGGCACCTATCGAAAGAAGCAATTCACGATTTTCAGGATCAACAGCCGGCAGCCAACGTTTTTTATCAGAACCGATCACCCAATGTTTCGGTTCCACTATTTTTACTATCCAGGGCTGGGTGTTATGGCCGCTTGGGGCAAGGGAAGCTAAATAAAGGATTTCCAATTCATCTTTTTCAAAACCTTTGATCGATTCCTTCTCACCATTGAATTGTGGCAGGTCATTCCGTTTCACCCCACTGCATCCACTTATCATTGATAACCCACCGAATAGGAGTATTCCTTCACCTGAAAGCTTCAAAAAGTTTCTGCGATTCATCCCATGGCTCCCTTTTTCATCGGTCTCTATCATCATCCTAATTCATTAAAAAAAAATCATTCAACACCGTTGACTACTTTTTGAAGGGGTTTTAACATTTCTTCCTTTATTCTCTTGCGATAGATTTCTTTTCTCATGGAGGGTATTTTGGTGAGAAGGATTAATAAGGAGTTCATGAGGCGGGACTTGTATTTCCGGTGAGGGAAATCATAGAGGTTGTGTTTTTTATAGAACTGATGATCTGCCTGAAAAGGAAACCGTAGTTTTCCCCAGACATCATCCCTGAAAATTTTCATCCCACCGACACTGAGAAATGTCTGGGGTTTGATATAGTTCTTCTCAGCAAGAAGAATGCCCCGTTCAGCCAGATGCTGGAGCCGCGCATCTAAAATTTTAGAGTCCTCTTCTTCGTCTGTGATGATATCTACGAGATTGGCCTGCTGATATTCTGTGTAAGCTTCCAAGATCTGTCTGAGGTTGGGAATTTGCCTCAGAGGGCCAGAAAGGATGAATCCGACTTGTTTCCCTATTAAAGATGGGGTATGGGTATGAAAGAAACTTCTGTCAAAGAACATTTTCCATCTGGAGGACAAATACCTGTCTTGGATTGTTCCTGCGAGAATAAGGATGTCCGCGTTTTTCACCTGATCTTTATAAAATTGAACATATTCATCTTGATTCCCGTAGGAACATTGATAATCATAACCGCATTGAAGGCAACCTAAACAGCCTCCTTTTATATCGACCTGATGGAGATTGGTCACCTTCACCTCATCCATAAATGAATTTTTTAACCGCTCGATCATCCTGCCTAAATTGGTATGAGGGTCTTTCAGATCGGTAAGGATCAGTACCCTTTTCCCCCGGGCGCTGATCTTGTGGCCTGCAGGGCCTTGGACATAATCGAAGGTCCGATAGAGGAGCGGTGAAAATCTCTTTGAAGTGGGGACGTGGTTTTGAATCCCATCGAAGAATTCAGAGGCAAAGAGGGTCCATCTTTCTCTTCCCTTTCGACTCAGCAGATCATACATAGCGGCTGAGAAAGAGCCCAAATATTGCATATCAAGATCATCGCATATCGCATTCATGTAATTGTGAGCGGTGTGGTCGAAGAAATGGATAGACGTGGATAACACAGCAGTATATTTGTTTTTGAAAAACCCTGTTGCCCCTTTTTCCCAGATCAGCTCGATGAATCTCTTATATTGAGAGGAGACGAGAAGATAATAGAGAGGAAAGGCCCATAAAACCCCTTCTGAAGACCTTACTTCATCCATCACCTCTTGGAACGCCTTTTCATCTTTTTCGATCTTTTTGATCTGGGAGGCAATGTTCAAGATTTTCAATTCATGGTGAGGGAACTTCTTCTGGATAAAATTCACATACTGCATGGTCACACTGAGGTTCCCCTTCGGACTTCCGTTCAAGACAGTAATCTTCATAATGACAAACTCCTTTTTAAAGGCAAACCTTTCTATTAATCTATTAACTTATCCTGTTCAAGTCAATTTTTTGTTGTTATCCTTTCTTTTTTAAAGCGATTAGAATTCCAGTGAAGATGGAGATGCCTCCAAGGACTTTCAGAATCGTCAGCCCTTCCCCTAAAATCAGATAGGCTAAGATAGTTGACCCGATGGGTTCTCCTAAAATTGATATCGCGACCATTGAAACCGGGAGGTATTTCAATGCCCAGTTAAAGGTGGTGTGACCGATCAATTGAGGGATGAGAGCGAGGAGAAAGAGGAAAAAATAGGTAGAGGGTGAATATCTAAAGAAGGATTCATGAAAAATAAGAGAGAGGAAAATCAGGATCAACCCAGCCGTTGAATAAACAGGGAAGATGTAAGACAGGAGGTCCCGATCCTTTCTCATCTTTCTTCCCACAAGCAAATAGCCTGATGCAGCGATCGCACCCAATAGGGCACAGCCATCCCCTATCAGAGACCCTTTCGAACAAACCATATCTCCATAACCAATCAATCCGCTCCCCACAATGGAGAGAGCAATCCCTAAAACTAATTTCTTCCCTATCTGTTCTCTTAAAAAGAGCCACCCTCCTATTCCAACAAAGATGGGATGGGTGGTCACCAGAACCACCGAACTGGCCACAGAGGTGTATTTCAACGAGGCGATCCAAAAGGCAAAATGGAGGCTTAGGAAGAGGCCGGAGAGAAGAAACCATCCTAATTCATTCTTCTCCCATCCTCTCCATGTTTTTTTATAACAAGCAAAAGGCATCAGCATGAAGGAGGCGAGCACCATCCTGTAGGTAGCGATGATCAATGCCGGTGCCTCACAGAGCTTGATAAAAATCGAAGCGGTGGAGATTGCAAAGATCCCAATGGGGAGAAGAATAAAGAAACGAGTCATCATGGGGTTAAGTTATCTCAAAAAGAACGCCCCTTCAAGCGTTTTAAAACTTCTGAGATTTCTGAAAAAGTTCAAAAATCTCTGATGACACTGATTAAAATAAATTGATAATAAAGCAAAATCTTTGTAATCATTTTTTATAATCTGAGTAATCAAGAGAGCATCAAGTAGTTTTTCAGAGCTCTCTTTCTGATAAATTGACAGGAGGCTAAATTGATGTTATTTTTTTACCAATTTCCTACCAAGAGGCTGGCTGGGATAGATCAGAAGAAAAAGGGAAAAGCGTTGAAAGGATAAGAAGTGTCTTATTCATAGAAAGAAAGGGGATGAAATATGTGGCAAAGACTATTCCCTCTCTTGATCCCGTGCCTCCTCCTCACCGTTGAACCTTCCTCCGCTCAAGAGAGTAAAACAAAAAAAATTATTAGAATCGGCGTGACTCAGACCGTCTCCTTTCCAGACTTTGATGCAGATGCCAAAGGGTTTGAGAAAGCTCTGGCCGAGGCCGGGTTTAAAGAGGGTATCCATGTTATTTATGACCGACAAAATGCCCAGGGAGATGTCAATAATGCCCAAACTATCGCACAGAAATTCCTTAGTTCAAAAGTGGACCTAGTCCACAGCATTGCCACTCCCT
>Ga0316604_10003612_pt1 | contig 10758 bp, 8 predicted proteins | sample OWC_soil_day20_C_FD_207650 | JGI IMG/M metagenome (GOLD analysis project Ga0316604, IMG submission 207650) | Wetland soil microbial communities from Old Woman Creek delta, Ohio, United States - OWC_soil_day20_CT | ecosystem: Environmental > Terrestrial > Soil > Wetlands | place: USA: Ohio... | reverse complement strand
GGTAGATTCCCAGTATTCACCAATATTCTTTTACAAAAATGGAATTTGAAAAACACTAACTTATGACCCGGATATAAACTGGTAGATTCCCAGTATTCACCAATATTCTTTTACAAAAATGGAATTTGAAAAACACTAACTTATGACCCGGATATAAACTGGTAGATTCCCAGTATTCACCAATATTCTTTTACAAAAATGGAATTTAAAAAACACTAACTTATGACCCGGATATTAATTGTTTGTTTATGTTCATGGTTGTTTTGTTTTTACGCATCCCTGCAAGGAATAGCACAACCACTGGTAAAGCATATTTATACAGCAGACCCTTCTGCCCACGTATTTAATGGCCGATTTTACATTTACCCTTCGCACGATACAGCAACAGGTGTACCCGAGGACGACTTAGGTAGTCATTTTGATATGAAAGATTACCATGTGCTATCATTAGATCATATAGGTGGTAAAGTAACAGATCATGGAGTCGCCTTAAGTTTAAAAGACGTTCCCTGGGCAAACAAACAATTATGGGCACCAGATGCAGCATATGCAAACCACACTTATTATTTATACTTCCCGGCAAAGGATAGTGCAGGAATCTTCCATATCGGAGTAGCCACCAGCAGTAAACCCGAAGGCCCGTTTAAAGCTTTGCCAAAACCAATTGTGGGGAGTTATAGTATAGACCCTTGTGTGTTTAAAGATGAGAATGGGAGTTTCTATATGTACTTCGGAGGAATATGGGGTGGACAATTGCAAAAATGGGATCATAACAAATATAATGGCGCTGCCGGGAATCGCAATGTAGATGATGTAGCGGCATTACCTAGAATCGCAAAACTGAAAAAGGATATGACTGGTTTTGATGGACCGGTAAAAGAGGTAGTCATTTTGGATGAACATGGACAGCCATTTCACGAAAAGGAAAATGACAAACGATTCTTTGAAGCTTCCTGGGTTCATAAATACAAAGGGAAGTATTACTTTTCTTATTCAACAGGTGATACACATAACTTGTGTTATGCGATTGGCGATTCTCCTTATGGACCATTCAATTACAAAGGCATCATCATGACACCTGTAACGGGATGGACTACGCATCATTCTATTGTTGAAAAAGATGGGAAATGGTATTTGTTTTATCATGACGTAGAGTTATCTGGTAAGACTTATTTGAGAAATGTAAAGGTGACGGAGCTGCATTATAAGGCGGATGGAAGTATTGAGACGATACATCCCGAAACGATACAACATCAGGCAGGTCATTGATCAATACTCATACAAACTTACCTGCTGGATTTCCTAATTATGCGAAGGAATACGTATATGCAGGATCCCTTCCATTGGGTTTTATATAGAAAAGAGGTTAATATGGTCCAAATTATTTACCCCTCCCCCTTTTATCAGCAAAGACTAGGCTTTGCTGATAAAAGGAAGAAAGGAACATCATAATCACCAAAGAACCTTTCTCTTTAATAACCGGAATTTGTAAAGGAAGAAAGATCATCATTATCACCAAAGAACCTTTCTCTTTAATAACCGGAATTTGTAAAGGCAGACAGGTCATCATAATCACCAAAGAACCTTTCTCTTTAATAACCGGAATTTTGTGCGGCAATCCCCCCATCTGCCAACGCAGGATTATTATCAATTTCTGATTGAGGAATAGGTAATAACTCATCCCGATTCTTTCTGAAATAACTAATAGGATCAGTCGTGAAATACCCCATTTTCCGCCACCTTAAGATATCGCGGTTACGCACCTCTTCATCTCCCAATTCAACCGTTCTTTCATGCATTATTGCTTTTGTCACCTGATCCTTTGATCCGGTTGGAAATTGGGCAGTAGGATAATGTGGCATTGCTACAGAAGGACGATCTCTAACCATGTTCAGGTAGCTGACAGCTCCCGCTATATCACCGGTTTCGTTCGCACACTCTGCCAGCATAAGCAACACATCTGCATAGCGGATGATACGCTGGTTATTGCCTCCGGGGTGATAAGAAGCCGTGGACAGACTCTGCTTGTAAATGAGCATAAACTTGCGCCAGCTGATCTTTTTCGTCACGCCATTTACAGTAGAAGAGTTCCCATTTTGCATCGCATCTGTCAGTACATCTGCGTCATTGTTAAAGAGATCACCCGTTTCATACACCGTCCATTTATAGCGTGGGTCTGTTTTAGCGGCACCAGAAGCAGTGTTTTCAAATTCGTTCAAAAATTTATTAGATGGAATTAAATTACGCCATGCCAGCGGACAATATTCCTGGTTGCGGATGGTAGATTGTGCATTACCTGCGCCATCACCAGTACCACCCCAGTCAAAGGAATTATCACCTTTGTCTACAAAGACAGCTTCCCAGATAGATTCGGCATTGAACTCAGTCTCTTCCAGGAAATTGTCATTAAAGTTGTCTACAAGGCGATAAAGATTGGAACTAACTATCTGTGACAATGCTGTCTTGGCAGATGTGTAGTCGCCTTTCTGCATGTATACTCTGCCCAGCATAGCATAGGCCGCGCCAGATGATACCCGCCCCAGATCAGCGGCTGCATAAGTTGCGCTGAGTGTTCCGGCGGCATCTGTGAGGTCCTGGATGATCTGGTCATAGATAGCAGTTTCTGCTGCGCGGGGTTGGAACTGGTTGGATTCAGTTACGACCTGTGTGTACATAGGAACTGGTCCCCACAGGGTCACTAATTCAAAATAGGCCCATGCCCGGAAGAACTTCGCCTGGGCTACACACTGGTCACGAACGGCGTCATTATCGGTGACAAGAGGTGCACTGCCAATAACTGTATTGGAACGATGGATGATGATATATAATCCCTGCCATACAGAACTTATCACGGAATTATCTGCCGTAGTAGCGCCGTTCAGGATCTGACCGCGGGGTACTTCCAACTGACCACCACCGGACGAGACGTCGTCGCTGCGGAGGTCATGAACGAAAAACCATTCACGGGCAATGAGGGTGCTGGCGTGGAAGGTGGAGTAAATAGCGTTGGTGCCACTTAGCAATTCTGTGCTGTTTTTGAAATAGTTATCAAGGGTAGCATACCCTGGATTTGTTTTGTCAAGGTCTTTGGTACAGCCTAGTCCACCAAGAAGCAAACAGGCGATGAATATGTACTTATACATGTTTTCAGTTTTTGTATATGATTTAAATCCTACTTGTAAAATCAACCGAAAGGAGGCTGGACAAATGATATAATTCCTTTTCCAGATCTTTCAGTTGCGGCTCCTGATTAAAATCCTGCTTTTAACATCAACTGACTGCAACCACCAGCAGGATACTACCATAGCCAGCGCCAGCGGTAAGAAAGCAGTTATTAAAAACCTACCTGCAAACCCAACTGGAATGAACGCGCTGCAGGGTACTGCCCATAATCAATACCATTGGTGAGCGTAGTATTTTTAGACCCTATTTCAGGATCCCATCCTTTATATTTTGTAAAAGTGAGCAGGTTCTGAGAAGACACATACACCCTAAAACTGCTGATATACCGAATAGCACCATTACGCAGTGTATACCCAATCATCAGATTCTTCAACCTCAGGTAAGAACCATCTTCAATCCAGCGGTTAGATACCCGCAGATTCGAATTCGGATCCCCACTTATAGCACGTGGAATATCAGTATTCGTATGCTCCGGCGTCCAGGCATTCAACACCTCTGTACCCGCACCAAATAAACGAGCCATACCTTCACGCAACACCCGGGTTCCATTGTAGATTTTATTGCCCTGCACCCCCTGGAAGAAAACAGAAAGATCGAACTGGTGCCAGTTCGCATTATAATTCAGGGAGTAAGAATATTTAGGAATATAAGAACCCAGGAAGGTACGATCTGCAGATGTGATTGCCCCATCCCCATTTAAATCTTTGAACCGGATGTCACCAGGCGCTGTGCTCTTGGCAGGGTCTGTACCCGAAAGCTGCTCAGGCCCTTTATCTACTTCGGTCTGGTTCTGAAAAATGCCATCGGTGACATAACCATAGAATGACTGAATCGGCTGTCCAGCCACCGTACGAGTCATGTTGCCATTCCCGAAGTCGGCGTCGGAGCCTGCATCAATGGTAGCATTCGGCGTGTTCAGACTAAGGATCTTATTCCTGATAAAACCAATATTGCCATTTACATTCCACCTGAAAACACCTTTCGTTTTGTTATAGCCCAGTGCAAGGTCTACCCCTGTATTTTTCATGCTGGCGGCATTGAGCTGTGACCCCGCGCCACCATAACCAAAGCTGGGAGGTGTGGGAATCGTGAGGATCAGGTTGTCTGTCAAACGGCGATACCATTCTGCAGTGAAGGTGATGGTATTATCAAAAAGCCCAAGGTCCAACCCCACATTGACCTGCTTGGTCTTTTCCCATTCCAGGTCAGCACTTGCCAACTGGTTATAATAAGATGCATTGCCCACAGTAACGGTATTACCAAATGGATAGGTAGCACCATTAGCCTGCACGATAGCCTGCCAGGGATATTCATTGGCCAATATAGAGTTTTGCAAAGCCGGAAAAATACCGATAGCATTCAGACCTGTAACGCCCCAACCACCCCGTAGTTTTAATTCGGAAACTGCGGTAACAGGTTTCATAAACCTTTCCTGGTCTATACGCCAACCGGCGGAGAAAGAAGGGAAGCTCTGAAATTTCTTTCCAGGCGCCCATACGGATAAACCATCCCGGCGAATAGCAGCACTCAGTAAATACTTTTCACCGAACTCGTAATTCAGACGGCCGATGTAGGATTGTATGAGTGTGGCTGTGGTGGTAGAATAGGCGGATACGTTCGTTGCACCTACCAGTGTCTCGATGTCATTTGTACTCTGGTTCCCTGTCTGGGATTCCCCATAGTTACTGGCAGGCTGTCTTTCAAATACAGCGATGGCATTGACATGGTGCCTGCCAAAATGTTTATCTAAAGTCAGTTGTTCTGTGTAGAGTAAGGTTGTTCTGTTGGCCCGCTGATCATTGATGGACGCAACAGTGGAATTCCGGCCTTTGTCATTATAGATGGGAGTAAATTGATGCTGAAACTGGCCGGCGTAGTCTGCACCAAATACAGAGCGGAAACTGAGCCAGGGGGTAAAGTTGACCTGTGCATAAACAGTACCTAAGAGTTTGAAAAGTTTACGGTGCGCATCGCCCAGCAGTAGCGCGTCTTCTACAGGGTTGGTGGGGTCAGCTCCATCCACACTGTTTTCTGCATTCCGGAAACCACCTTGCGTGGTGGGATCGTACACTGGCAGATATGGCAAAGCGCGAATTACGTTTGCAAGGCGGGTTCGGTTGCCGGAGGTGTTGTCATACCGTTGATTGGAATACGCGACAAGCAGGTTCTCTCCTACCTTAAAGATACGACTGATGTTGTGTTCTGAATTGATACGGAAGTTGCCACGCTCATAGTTGACACCCTGCGCAATCCCGTCCTGCTTGAAGTAACCGCTGGACATGTAAAAAGTAGATTTGTCATTCCCGCCGCTTACTGAAAGGTTGGACTGGGTGATTAAGCCACTTTTGAAATAGGCATCCTGCCAGTCAGTATTGGTCTGCGCATACGTCTGGGAAGTGCCGTCGTAAATAGGTGAATTCCAGTTCGCATCTTCAAGACGTGGTGGTTTGGAAATGCCGGCGGCACCATTCAGGGCACGTTCATATTGTAGATACTGCTGGGTATTGAGCAGGTCGATCTTTTTCCAGGCAGTTTGTACACCTGTGTAGGTATCGAGTCTTACTTCTGCTTTGTTGCCGCGGTTACCTTTTTTAGTAGTAATAATAACGACCCCATTGGTAGCGCGGGAACCATAGATAGCTGCAGCACTGGCGTCTTTCAGCACTTCGACAGAGAGGACGTCTTTGCTGTCAAAGCTGGTGAGGTTGGAAGTCGGAAATCCATCGATCACGTACAAGGGATCCGAGGCATAACTAATGGAGCTGATACCCCTGATCCGAACAATGGGGTCTGTACCAGGAGCACCATTATTAGTGACAGTCACACCCGGTACACGCCCCTGCAAGGCCTGCTGTACACTGGCTACGGGCAACTCATTGAGGGTCTTGCCATTGACGGAAGCGACAGAACCCGTGAGGGAACTTTTCTTTTGCGTACCATAACCGATCACGACCATCTGATCCAGATTCTGGACGTTTGGGGCGAGGGTAATGTTGTATTGGACACCAGGTTTGACGGTGATTTCCAGGGTATTATAACCGATAAAGGTGTATACCAGGGTTTCGCCATTGGCGGCAGAGATGCTGTAAGAGCCGTCGGGCGCGGTGACGGTACCACGGTGGGTGTTTTTGATGGCGATAGAAACACCGGCTAGGGGGTTTTTAGCATCATCCGAGACTTTCCCTTTGATGGTTTGCTGGGCTCGGGTGGTGAGCGGTAACAGAATAAGGAGGAAGAGGGGAACACATAGGATCCTCTTCAATGCCAGGGGCAATGTGTGTTGCTTCATAACGTTGGGAGTTTAGTAAAATAAAATGAAGATGGGACAACGGATCGGGACAACCAGGGTTTTACTTCCGGCTACAATTTTTCTAACGGGAATTGTCACATCAGGTACGACGTGATGTAATTTAGGGATTTTTTGGGGTTAAATGTCGTTTAGACACTATGATATTTTAAAAATCCCGACAGGCCAGGCCAGTCGGGATTTTTCAGGTTATTATTTCACATAATGCGCTTTCAGATACTGCTTTATCGGGGTAGGCTTCCTACCCAGTAGTTTCTCCAGGTCCCCTGTCACCACTTCAAAATCACCTTGCTTAATCGCTGCTGCAAAACCAGTACTAATCATAATACCTATTTCCGGCACACCAATCTCCTTCATGTGCTTTTCAAAAGCAACCGGATCTACATCGGTATAACTTATGTGTTTACCAGACACTTCTGACAGCATGACAGCTACATCTGCAAATGAATACAACTGATCGCCTGTGAGTTGATAAGTCTTGTTTTCATGACCTTTGTTCGTAATCACCACAGCCGCAGCATCGGCCAGGTCTGGCCGGTATACATAAGGTACTTTACCAGCTCCTGCCGGGTAGTGAATACCTGTATTCATTGCCTGGTCGCCGATGTAGAAAGGAATCACCTCTGCGTACAGGGTATTACGCAGGAAAGTATAAGCAATACCACTTGCCCTGATATAATCTTCCGTCTGGAAGTGAGATTCCATCAGTACTTTCAGCGGACTGGTAGCTGCATCTTTCATGGTTACACCGGTGTAAACGATTTGTTTTACACCTGCTCTTTTTGCGGCGTCTACAACATTGGTATGCTCTTTCAGTCTTTCCAGTGACAAGCCGGAAATGAGGAGCACTTTATCAATACCTTTCATCGCATTATCCAGGGATGCGATATCATTATAATCTCCAATTCGGATATTGAGTCCGAGTTTTTTCAGCTGTTCAGCTTTCTGTTCGCTTCTTACAAATGCGACAATTTGATTGGCAGGTACTCTCTTTAACATGCTATTGATGATAGCCGATCCAAGATTTCCGGCTGCTCCGGTTATTAGAATCATAATCCCGTTTTTTAAATTATTTATCAAAATTAGCGGAAGTCAATTACAAATCGTGACCCATTACTTTATGGTAACTAGTTACTTATTTGTAACTAGTTGGTAATGTTCCTATTTTTGTCTGAAAATAATAAAGATTGAAAATGAATCTTGCACATGCTGTAACGTCTACGCTGACACCGGAATGTCAGATGATGATTGTTGGGATTAGGGATACGCAGGAATTGTTGAGTGGAAAATGGAAGACGGAGATTATAGGAGCGTTGTATTATGGGGGGAAAATGCGGTTTATGGATTTGAAACGACACTTGTCAGGAATAGCCCCCAAGGTGTTATCGAAAGAGTTGAAAGATCTGGAAATGAATCACCTGATCAGCAGAACTGTGCTGGATACAATGCCGATTACGGTGGAGTACGAACTGACAGAACAAGGGAAGAGTCTGAAAATTGTAATTGAAGCCATGGCGAAATGGGGCATCAATTACAGGAAACAGCTGTTTGAAAAGTAGTTATTTCTTCCTTGGTCTGAAAGCCAGGGTGAAGACTAAAGAGAGAACGAGAGCCACGGTGATGACAGGAGGGATCTTAGCCCAGGTAAGCGGAGGATCGGCGATCCATCTGTAAATGATACCGACGAAGATGCAAAAAATGAAGGTGGTGATAAAGGATCTCATGCTGTAAAAATAGAAAAAAAAGCGATGTTCATAAAACTTTATGCCTGTGTCAACCAGTCTAAAAACTGCGATACTTTCTCCCGGCTTATTGTAATTGTTTCTGGCACGGATATCGACAATGTTACGGACAACTTCCTTGATAATAACCTGATGCATCCAGCACCGATTTTTTATGAATAAGGTATTACCTGGGGGTATCAAGAGAAACTCTTAGCCGTTTGCATAAATATGACTGATCCAGTCGCGCATGATCCAGATCAGTTTACGCAATTCATCATCTGTAATAATATAAGCAGGCATTACATACATGACTTTACCAATAGGTCTCAGCCATGCCCCATTTGCCATAGCGTAGTCGCGAAAGCCGGCCATCATGCTGTCTTCTTTCAGTTCAATCGCACCAATGGCTCCTACTATTCTTTTATCAGCAATTGCAGGTGATTCAATTTTCTCAAATTCATTGCGGATAACTGCATTTATCGCTGCAATGCGTTCTAAATAATGGTCTTTTTCAATAATCTCTATGCTTTTTAAAGCCACGGTAGTCGCCAGCGGGTTCCCCATAAATGTAGGCCCATGCATCAGTGCCTTATCATAAGAATCACCTAAAAACCCATTAAAAATACGGGTAGTTGCCAATGTAGCTGCATGTCCCATATACCCTGCTGTCAGCGCTTTTCCTATGATCATAATATCAGGGGTAATACCAGCATGATCTGCTGCGAATAGTTTGCCTGTACGGCCAAAACCGGTAGCGACTTCATCCAGCACTAAGAGTATATTATATTGATCGCATAACGCTCTCGCAGCTTTCAAATATAAAGGAGAGTAAATTCTAAATCCACCGGCACACTGTACAATAGGTTCAAGTATAAAACAGGCAATTTCAGGTGCATGTATTTTCAAAAGATCTTCCAGTTTCGAAGCTTCTTGTTGAATAGTTGCTGCATCTGCATCAAACCCACCTGCAGGTGTATCTAAAAAATACCCCCTGTGCAATACATCCACAAATGCATCAGAGAAATCAGAATCATCCCCCACTTCCATCGCCTTAAATGTATCGCCATGATAGCCGTTCTTCAGCGAGATGATTTTATGTTTCCCTACATGCCCCGTATTTTTCCAATACTGCAATGCCATTTTCAAGGCCACTTCCACACCAACAGAACCGCTATCAGAATAAAACACATGATTTAATCCCGCGGGTGTAATCTCCACCAACTTATCTGCCAATGCCAATGCAGGCGGATGCGACAACCCACCCAGCATGACATGCGAAAAACTATTGATCTGTTCTATCAGTGCATTATTAATGTCAGGATGATTATACCCATGGATCACCGCCCACCACGAAGAAATTCCATCCGTCAATCTGCGTCCATCTTCCAGTATCATCTCCGTGCCTTTTCCCGCCACCATTATGGGCACCTGCCCCAGATCCTTCATCTGCCTGTAAGGATACCATAATTTCATGGGCACAAATGTAATGTTTTATCAGTTTCCGGAATATGTATGAAATTTTATTTCATTGATTCATTCTCTCACACACAAATAAAAAAACGGAGCCCGGTATGACTACCGGGCTCATTGCTTAAACCTACAACTGCGTTACACATTTTGTAACTATCAAAAAGGTATTAATGATAAATTCAAATTAATATAGGGCGTCGTATCTACTTTGCCATCAAGGAAATAACGACTCGACTTCTCCCACCGACCATACTGTCTGTACATCACCGGCGTCCATAAACCTGCACTCACTCCTGCCAGCAATAACTTACCCAGTTTGTATTCCAATCCCGGCCCTGTCTTCAGATCCAGTGTGCTGAAATTCGCATTTCGCGGTATATTAGGTGAGCTATAGTTGAAGAAGGATACAGAGGAGGATAAGATCGTACCGAAACTCGCCCAGCAATTTTTACTCAGGGTCTTCCGCAATGTCAATTGCTGTGGGATCGTGATATTCAGATCAACCCCATTGGGTAATCGCTTCTGATAAACAAGCAACGGAATGACCGGTGCAATGTTAGTTGGATCAATGATCAATTGTAAACCTACCATCAATGTCGTCTGCGCCGTTTGTTTCAGCAATACCATTCCATTCCCCATCACCGCATACTTATTAATACCGCCACCATCACCTGTTAAAAGGACCACACTGGCAGATGAAATAAACATACGCCCAAACAGGGAGTCTACTCTGCGATAGGTGGTGGTCAGGCCTACAGTATTTTTGGATAATGAAGATTCCGTAATATCCAGGCCCTTTATATCAGAAAGCTGATAATTAGTATGCGCATAGAGGATTGTTGCCGTCACCATACCACTCTTCCCCCAATTCTTCACCGGTAGATTTAGCAGTGCTTCTGTACGTTGCTGCCCAAAATCTCCACTCAATATGTTCTTCCCTTTTAAGTTTCCTTCCATTTGCCCCCTGCTGATGAACGTCGTAGAGATCATTGCAGGGCGCATGCCAGGACTTTTAAGCAGGAGATCTACGATATAGGCCTTTTTCAATTGGACCTTCGCAAGTGAATCCTGTAC
>Ga0316604_10003611_pt1 | contig 10761 bp, 7 predicted proteins | sample OWC_soil_day20_C_FD_207650 | JGI IMG/M metagenome (GOLD analysis project Ga0316604, IMG submission 207650) | Wetland soil microbial communities from Old Woman Creek delta, Ohio, United States - OWC_soil_day20_CT | ecosystem: Environmental > Terrestrial > Soil > Wetlands | place: USA: Ohio... | reverse complement strand
TTCCTGCAGACCTTTGGTTACCTGCTCGCCTCTGCGCAGCAGGTAGATGTTGAGGTCTGTATTATTGGTTAACTGTTTTTCTTTTTCTTTGATGGCGAGGGCCATTTCTCTATAGGTACCTGCCAATGCCTGCGCATCCTGCTTGCCACCTCTTCTTCTGATCTTTTCAGCAGCGTAAATTTTGTCAGCTATGGGAAACCAGGGTGCCAGTGTTTTTACCTGTGTACTGGCTTCGTCCAGGTGGTAAATGTTTTCTTTGAGTTTTGTGCGGAAGAGGATGTAGTCAACTTTGCCATCAGTGGTGAGTGCATCGAAGTTGACCGCTTCCAGTTGGGCCAGGTAGTCGTTGTTAAATGTTATAAAGCGGGAATTTTTTTCCGGTGATTCATCGATCTGGTAAAAGCGGTATAAGCTGCCCCTGTCTGCTTCGTAGTGAATGAGCAGATCGCTGATATCCTTCTGTTGTGCCCATACGGGCATGGTGGTCCCCAGCATCATCGAGAGAATGAGTCTTTTCATGTATAATGAGTTTGTATATGTTAGAATCGGTCTACCCTGAACGGTGTGATATCCATGGATAACTGATCGCCGTTGATAATTTCGCTCACGAGCTTACCAGTGGCGGCACCCAGGCTGATACCCAGCATGGAGTGACCGGTGGCCACTGTGACATTCGGATAGTTTTTCAATGTACCGATATGTGGCAGACCATCTGCGCTGCAAGGGCGATAGCCATACCATACTTTATCCTGCGTGGGTAATGGAATGTCGTAAGCAGGGAAATATCTTTTCACTGATTCGAGAATGCCCTGTACTCTTTCCATACGTGGAGGCGTGTTTACAGGAGTGATTTCCATGGTACCACCAAAACGGATCTTATTGCCATTCATCGGGGAAATAGCTACGCGGGCTTCGCTGAGGATCACAGATCTTCTTACTTTCCATGGTGCGTCTTCGTAGGTAACGGAGTAGCCACGACCTCCGACCATGGGTATATTCAGGTTTAAAAGCTTTGCTAATTCCCCACTCCATACACCGGCGGCGACGATGATATGGTCAGCTTCTATATTGCCTTTGCTGGTGATAACGCCGTTTTTAGTAAACCCTGTCACTTCCCTGTTACCTTCGAATATGACACCTTTACTTTTCAGGTAGGTGATCAGGCTGGACATCAGCTGGTTTGGATAGAGCTGAGCATCGCCGGGAAAATACACCGCACCGAGGGCGTTGATTTCCGTATCGGGTTCCATTTGTTGTAACGTTGCTTTGTCTATGAGTTGTGCATCGATGCCCAGTTCTTTAGCAGCTTTGATGGTGTGTTCAGCATGGTGCGCGCTGGCTTCGCGCTGGAAGAGTTCCAGCATACCGGTAGGGTCATAGCTGAATTCCAGGCCGGGTAGTTTCGTCCATTCTTCATAGAGATGTTTGCTGAGTAAAGCGATGTCTCTTAAAGGAACGGCGGATTTCTCTACATGAGATGTAGTGGCGCTTTTGTAAAACTGAAGTCCCCATTTTACAAGGCTGCTATTTAAAGACGGCTTGATGTAAAACGGGCTTTTTGAATTGAGCATCCATTTGAGGCCCTGCCATACGATACCGGGTGTAGCGAGGGGTACGAAGTGGCTGGGACAGATATAACCGGCATTGCCATAAGAGCAGCCGTTGAGCATGTCGGTACGATCTACGATAGTGATATTGTGTCCGGCGGATTGAAGATAAAGTGCACTGGATAATCCGATGATGCCGCCGCCTATGATGATGATCTTCATTTCGTTTAAATTTTTTATGTTTTTGTCGCCTTCCGGGCGACAAAAACATTCCCGCTTTTAGGCATCGCCCAAAGGGCGATGCCTAAAAGCTAATTACAATACAGTAAACCCATATGCATACGGATCATCCTCCGGATCTATTGAGATCGTATTATATCCATAAATCCTTGCCCATCCCTCAATACCCGGTCTGATCGCAGGCATACCACCTACCGTCGTTTCCTCTTCTATAGTACCAATAAACTTAGAACCGATGATACTCTCATGAACAAAAGCATCTCCTTTCTTCAGTTTCCCTTTTGCATACCACTGCGCCATGCGTGCCGAGGTACCGGTACCACAGGGGGAGCGGTCAATCGCCTTATCACCATAGAAAACAGCATTCCGTGCAGTAGAAGTTGGATCCAGCACACGACCCGTCCAGAGTACATGTGAGCAACCGTTGATGTGAGGATTATCAGGATGTACGAAAGTGTATTTCTCATTGATTCGGGTTCTCAATTCACGCGCCCAGCTAATCAACTGAGAAGCTGTATAATGTTCCAGCCCCGGGAAGTTTTCCTGCACATCTACGATGGCATAGTAATTCCCTCCATAAGAAACATCTACTTTCAGTGGGCCCAGATCAGGGCATTCCACTACCAGATCGGTAGCCGCCAGATAAGAAGCAACATTGGTCAGTTTGACACTCTTTACTTTATTGCCTTCCTGTTTGTATTCGATGATGACCAGGCCGGCGGGCGCTTCCATGCGTACAATGCCTGGAATCTTAGGAGTAATGAGTCCTTCTTCAATCGCAATGGTGATGGTCCCGATCGTACCATGCCCGCACATAGGCAGACAACCACTGGTTTCGATAAATAAAACCGCCACGTCGTTCGACGGGTCATGTGGTGGATACAGGATACTGCCGCTCATCATGTCGTGTCCGCGCGGTTCGAACATCAGTCCTTTGCGGATCCAGTCGTATTCCTGTAAAAAATGGTTGCGCTTATCACTCATAGTGGCGCCATGGAGTACAGGTCCTCCACCGGCTACCAGTCGCACAGGATTCCCACAGGTGTGGGCATCGATACAAAAAAATGTTTTCTTCACGGGTGCTTGATTCTGGTTAATTTGTTTTCCTCATTGGTAAAAATACCGGGTGCATAGGAATGTGTACTCTCAGGTATTGATCAATGATGTGCAAAAATTAACATAAAATCAGTTAGGATGCAATAAAAAAAAGCCCTCCGGGGGCGGGGGGAGAAATATAAAATAACTATTAGTTTTTGGAGAGGGCAATCCTACCTATTTTAAGATCTTAATAGTCATCAGTTTTTAGGGAGGGCAATCCTGCCTATTTTGAGATCGTGATAGTCATCAGAGGAATCGATCATGAATTCGATCTTTTCTATCTGATCGATATTTCCAAATACAACATCCACATACCACAGGTGGCGTAGCGCACTGTCCACATCCTGGTCGTAACGAAGGGTCACGCCGAGGGTATCGCTTACTTCCGTGACGATGAGCCGGAAAGACTCCATACTATCGGCATTCAGCCCGATAATGGCCTTTACGGAGAGGAGTTTCTTTCCTTCGGCGTCAGCGATGAATTCCGAGGAAATATAAGGAACGTCATTGCTGATGTGAATGATCTTTTCTGAAGTAGCAATCAGGTCAAAAGTGCTATGAATGATGACTGGTGCAGTCAGTGATTCTTCCATAAAAGGGTGATTTTTATAATGTAAGGTGTAAAAATCATGCCGGTAAAACGAGGGCTGACTAAAAAGGATACCCCTCTCGGGTAGGTGGCGGAGATGAAACTACTTTTACGCAATTCTCAGCACCTTCACGTTACTTTTTAGTCAGCCCCGCGCAATGGGTCAACTATTTCCTTATTTCTTCAGGGCGCCGGGATATACCAATCCCTCTGCCTCCTTTAAATCAATCCCTAACAACTTTGCCACCAGCGGCGCCACATCCTCTAACCCAATCTCCGGCAATACCACTCCACTCCCCAAACCAGCTCCACCTGCCACAAAACCGGTTCTGATCTCTTTAAAATCCGGGAAGTAACCATGTGCACCACCTTTCGCCGGCTTCAGCAAAGGCCCGTCTGCATTGTTATTGAAACTAATCCCCTGCTCCCCTGTCAATGCCAGTACCGCTTCCGGATCTGCCTCCATTCTATCGATCGTAGCTTTGTCGATCACCCTGAACAGTTTCTGCTGTGTAGGCGGCAAACCTGCCAGTATTGCTTTCACCTGTTCCAGTGTCTTTGTATCCTTTGGATCTTTCAGGTGTAAAAAAGCCGATCCGCCACTGGCATGGAAGGTGGCCTTCCAGTTGCCACGATCAGCAGTAGTACCCTGCAGACCAGCCTGTGCCAGCCATACATTCGGCGCCAGACTGGAATGGGTATCTACAAAACCATGATCACCTGTAATGATCAGGGCCGCACTATCCTTAATACCTGCCTTTTGCAATGCCTCGATAATATCTCCAATAGCCCTGTCTGCTGCCGCAACCGCTTTGCGCACACCGGGGCCTTCACGACCTTCCATATGCTCAAATTCATCTGTATTTGGCAAATGGACGGCTATCAGGTTCGGCTTATATCTACGGATCAGGTAAGCCGTCATTCTCCCCAGGTTTTCATTCATACTCAGGTAGTGCAGGTCCATATCATTTGCTTCCAGCTGCCCGGTTGCATTTGCCTGGATCTCTTCGAACAATCCTTTTGGTGTTGCATCCTGACTCGTCGCCATTCTTCTGTCGCCCGGCGTTTTTTCTAACCAGGTTTCAGGAATATTATAATCGATATCTGCACCTACAGTTACCGGCCATGACACGGCTGCCGTCTTTAACCCTGCCTTGTGCGCCGCCTGCCAGAGGGTCTGTGCCTTGATCTGGTTCGCATACTTAAACCAGGTACCATTCAGTCCTTTCGGATCAAAAGGCGTATTGTATACAATACCATGTTTAGCAGGCATCACACCTGTGATCAATGTGGTATGCGAAGGATACGTGACGGTAGGAAAAATGCCTCTCACTCCTTCTGCATACACACCGTTGTGCATCATCTGCTGCATATTAGGTGCCGGCCATGAAGCATCCATATAAAAATCAGGGCGAAAGCCATCCACACTCACCAGTACCACGTACTTTACCTGCTGCGCCATCAGCTGATGGCCGCATAGAAATATTGCAATGGATAATATAAACTTCTTCATATTAATTAATAAATGGGAAAATATAAGGAGATGTCTTGTTCTCAACCAGTACCTTGTTCATATCATACTTCATGGTCACAATGCCGGATGCAGTATCATTTGTAAAATCATCCATTCCTCTTGCCCGTGGAATGAAAGAAGGGATCTGCGCCACGATATCGGCATCACTCACATTCGTATTGTTCAGCTGCTCTGTTTGTGATACCGGGAATTTAATACCAAGGTCTGTCATACGGCGACCTTCTGCCATAAATATTTCCTGACGCATGCGGTACAACAGGTACAACAGCTCATCCTGTGTAGTGGCAGCATCCAGGTCAGTAGCAGTCACCTTTGTACCCGATACGGTATAAGCTGTGATATTCCCTGCCTGACGATTCAGGATATATCCACTGCGGGTATTATCAGCAGCATCAAACTTCACTAATTCAGCGGTTAGTGGATAGTCGGTCCTGTTACCACCGTTACGTGTTTCCTTACTATCGTTCAGCGATACGGTAGAACGGTTTGCGATAACAGATGAGAGCAGGTCTTTCAGCGTAGTCCGGGCAGTGCTCAGGTCATTGCCGGCAATCGCAGCTTCAGCTACAATCAGCCACGCTTCTTCTGCTTTCACGATAGTTACAGGTTTCTGATCAGCTGATGCTAAGCCCGTGTGGTAATATTTAGGATCCAGGAAATCCAGTCTTGGTGATGGTGCAAACTCATTGTAGGTAGAAGAGAATACATACGTCTGCATATCATTCGTCACACTGTTAGTACCATCATATTTCACCTGTTGCAATAAAGTAGGGATACTCATGGCTGACTTTGCAATCGCCACCGCACTGTCCGCATTGCCCAGTGAATAGAATGCACGTGCTTTCAGCAGTGTATATGCCATTTGTGCGGTACTACCAGCATCTGCCAGTGTAATCGCACTATTCAGACTCGCAATGGCCAGGTTCAGGTGTTCAGCAGGCGTCAGCACACGACCTTTCTCACTACCCGGCAAGCCTACAAACAGTTCCCCGCTCAGGATATGCGCATACCCTAAGCTATAATACATCTCCGCACTATCCGAAGCAGTAGAAGTAACGTCGCCCGGCAATACCTTGCTCAGTCCATACTCTGCCATGGTACGCAATATGGCGATCTGTGTCTGCATATTATTGACATCCGTATCATAATAGTCGATCTGCGGAATATCGAACACTTTACTACTCTGTGTGCGGTTGTTATAGTAATTGTCCGATACCAGTTCTGAGCTTACCACTACCTGGTTCATAGTGAGGGCCAGCTGTCTGCTCACACCATTTACCCAGCTGCTGGCAGCACCGGCATTGTCTACATATACATCATCTGTAATATTCGGGTTCAGTACATTACAGGCACTGGCTCCGAGTAAAAGGAATATAAAGAGTTTTTTCATCGTTTCCGGAATTAGAAGTTTAACTTTAAAGAACCCAGCCACTGACGTGGTGAAGAGTAAGTGGCATAAGAGATACCGCCGGTAGTGGCACCACCCTGTCCCTGTGCAGCACCACTGATGGTGGCTTCAGGATCAAAACTGGATGCACTGAAGTTCAGCGGATTCACAGCCATAAAGCCAATCACTACAGAACGTACCCTGTTGTTCAGCTTACTACCCTTCAGCGTATAGCTCATACCGATCGTCCTTACTTTGATAAAGTCCGTCTTTTCTACAAAGCGGTTTGTAAAGTTCAGCCAGTTAGTACGACCGTTCTTTGTAATCTCCGCCTGTGGAATACCTTCATTGGAAGCGCTGTAATAAAAGCGGAACTGACGGTCGAAAGAGTTGGCATAAGCCCCTTTCTGATAGTCAGCATTCGCAAATACTTCCAGGTCTTTAAAGCGGAAGTTCAGACCCATGCTACCAAACAGGTTAGGAATAGTCGTGCCCAGGTACTGCTGTGCGGTTGTAGAAGCGAGTGTACCATCTGCTGCAAATACACCTTTGTTCCCTCTCAGGTAACCAATAGCATATCCTTCCTGTACCACTGTCTGAATCGTTCTGGCACTAAAACCGTTGATGTTAAATGCAGCCACACCACCGCTGCTTTGCACCTTATTATACAGGGTATTCACAGATGCATTCAGGCGAAGGGAAGTATTCTTTGTCTCAATAGGTACTACCACAAAGTTGAATTCAAAACCACGGTTCAGGATCTTACCTACGTTGTATAGCTGAGATTGTGTCTGTCCGCTCGAAGGCGTAGCAGGTACATAAAACAGGGCATTGTTCGTCAATGAATGATAATAACCTGCGGACAATAAGATCCGGTCATGCACAAAACCCAGGTCCAAAGCACCTTCTGTGGTCTGCGTCTTTTCAGGCTTCAGGTTATCATTACCCGGCTGACCAAAATACGCTGCCTGCTCATTCTGATAACCACTGAAAGCAATGGTACGCTGATTGGCAAAAGCAGTCGGCAGATTCCCGGCTACCCCAAAGCTTCCTCTCAGTTTCGCAGAAGAGATCACTTTGGAGACGGCGTCGAACCAGGGTTCTGCACCAGGTATATAGGACAATCCTACTTTAGGATAATATTGCACACCAATGTTTTTACCAAATGCAGGATTTCCATCACCTCTTACACCCATATCGAGGAAGAGTTTATTTTTAAAGCCCACATTCTCTTGCAGGTACATACCGTAGTTCACCACCTCTAAATAATATTCATCGCTGGTTTTGGTAGCGGCACCGGTTATGATCTGTGCACCATCACGGATATTACTACCTATATATTGGATCTGCTGATCTTCGTTGCGGAAGTACTGGCCACCGGCAGTGGTTACAAAGGAGAAGTCTCTCCACTTAGCCTGGTACTGGCCATTCAGTTCCAGGGTGATACCCATGTACTTTCTGTCCGTATTGCTCACGCTACCCTGATCTACCACATTTGCATTCGTGGTAACAGACAGGTATTGGTTTGTAGTGATCACCTGATTGCGCATCACACGATAATCAATACCACCCGTTGCTTTGAATACGAGGTTCTTAAGGGGAGAATATTTAAATACCTGTGAAGTCTGGAAACGGTTTACCTTAATACTGTTGTTCTGCAATTGTTCTGCTTCGTCTACATATGCTTTCATCTTCGCATAGGAAGCGGCAGACAATGTATCGATCACAGGACTGAACTTAGGACCGGTGATGGCGCTTGCACCACTCTCTGCAAACCATAATCCTGTATAGCCACCCTGGTTACCATTCCTGTTACGTTTGTAGTTATTATTGATATAGGTAAAGCTGCTTTCGTAAGTGACTTTCTTACCCAGTGCGGCACGGAAACCGCTGGAAAAGTCTACACGTTTGTTCCTGTTCTGGTCATAGATCTGTACACCCTGGCTATTCATATAGTTGCCGGAAAAACTGTACCCAAAGTTGTCCTTACCGCCATTGATCGCGAGGTGTTGTTTCTGATAAAAACCATTCTGGAACAGCAGATCTTTGGTACGTTTGAAGTGCAGGAAATCGGCGGTAGGTGTTTCAACCCCCATCTGTGTTTCGGCAGTCACGTCAGTTCTGTCAGAACCACCTTTTTTGGTAAAGATCTGGATCACCCCGTTTGCCGCATCAGAACCATACATTGTTGTAGCAGCACCACCGTTGATGTACTCGATCTTTTCAATATTGTCCATGGGAATATCTGCGATAGAGCTCACAGCAGCACCGGTAGCAGACCCACCACCGAGTTTGGAAGCAGTATTCAGGTTATCCATTCTCACACCATCCACATAAATAATGGGTGTAGAGTTTACAAAGGCGGAATTTACACCTCTTGCACGGATGATGGAGGTAGCACCTGCCTGACCACCAGTAAGGCGGATCTGGGCATTTGGAAGACGTGACTGAAGGATCTGATCGATTCTACCGGAAGGTGCCTGATCCAGCTCCTTAGTACCAATAGACACGATGTTTGAGGAGAGTCTTCTCTTGGAGATATCCTGTCCCTGACCGGTCACCACGACTTCGTCCAGCCCCATACGGTCGGCTTCCAGCTGGAAGTTAAGCGGGGCACCGGCTTTGTCGCGGGTCAGGTTGATTTCAATTTTCCTGTAGCCCAGGGAATAGATCACCAAAGTGATCTGCTCCTGATCCTGCGGAAAACGCAGGGAGAATTGACCATCCACACCGGTAGCGGTTCCTGAAGAAGTACCTTTTATGGCAATGCTCACGCCTGGCAGCATTTCGCCGGTGGTTTTATCACTTACTTTACCAGAGATAGTGATCTGTTGCATGAGCAGGTATTTCTCATGGTAGGATACCTTGTTCAGCACGATATATTTCTCATTTACCTGACGGGCTACCACCGGGTAAATATTGAGGATGTCTTTGAGCACATCGCTCACTGACTTATTATTCGCGTGGTAGCTGATCCTGCTACTATCGGGAATATTGTCCTGGTTGTACCCGATCACAAAAGCAGATTGCTTTTCGATAAGGGCCAGCACTTCCTTAATAGGTCTGTTATCGACCTGGAGGCTGACTTTCACTTCGTGCATAGACTGGCCGGAGCCGGTGGCTGCAAAGGAAATGACCGAAGAAAAGAGTATCAGAAAGCTCGTTAGTCTCATTTTCAGGGTAAATAGCTTTTTAAACAGGTTGTAATAACCTGAGAAAATTTTTCGCATCTTTGATGTAGTTTTTAATGTGAGTTGAATCCGTTAAAAATGTGACGTACTGTTAGCAGTGCGTTATCCGCCGGGAGTGTTGCAACCACTTCCGGCTTTTTTCGTACTGCATACGCCTTTTTAATTTGTTTTTGGCACTTGAATGATCACCTGATCTGATTTAATTGTGTATGTAATACCGGTCAGGCCGGCGAGTACTTTCAGTACTTTAGTAAGCGGTTCCCGCGAGAAACTGATTTTGTAATGCCCGCCGTTCTTACCTTCTCCATTCACGATGACAGGTATATTATATTGTCGTTGCAGCTCCTGCCCTATTTCTGCCATGCTGCTGTTATTGAAATGAAAAATGTTATTGCGCCATGCACCCGGCATACCGGCATCGGTGTCGGCAATGTCGGAGGTACCGGTTTCAATGTGATGGATGAGGGCTTTATTCGCCGTGAGACATTCGGCCATGACCTGGTTGTTCACGTCATTGGAGATCCTCACCTTACCAGTACTTACACCAATAGCCCAGGTATCTTCTCCCGGCCAGGAACGGATATTAAAGGAAGTACCCAATACAGTGGTCCGGATATGCCCGGCATGGATAATAAATGGATGTGTGGCATCGGTAGCAACGGTAAAAAACGCTTCACCGGTGAGGGTAATGGTACGGTCTTTCCTACCAAAATCACCGGGAATCACTAATGAGGTACCGGCATTCAACTGTACGACAGTACCATCGGGCAGGCGGATAGTTTTTCTGCTGCCAGCAGGTGTGCTTACCAATTGATCTGCAAGCAGAGGGAGCTGTTTCTTTTTAGTGATGAAAAAAGAAAGCGTGGAACCCAGCAAAATGAATACTGCGGCAGCAGCGTACCAGTATAGTTTGCGCACACGTGCAGGTGGATTGATTTCCTGTAATACGTTGGAAATTATTTCATCCTTCAGGCGTGCTTTATCATTTGCAGATAAAGGTGTTTCATTAAAAGAGTCGTACCATGCTTCGACCTGTGCGGCTTCCGCAGGTGTAGCTTTGCCCTGCAGGTACCTGGATAAAAGGAATTTTAGCTGTTGATTGCTCATAACATACTATACATCTCTTCAGCAAAAAAGAAGTACCGGTGAAGTATGTTAAGGAATTATGAAGAGTA
>Ga0316604_10003610_pt1 | contig 10761 bp, 11 predicted proteins | sample OWC_soil_day20_C_FD_207650 | JGI IMG/M metagenome (GOLD analysis project Ga0316604, IMG submission 207650) | Wetland soil microbial communities from Old Woman Creek delta, Ohio, United States - OWC_soil_day20_CT | ecosystem: Environmental > Terrestrial > Soil > Wetlands | place: USA: Ohio... | reverse complement strand
AAAAGTGGTTTGATTATTACAATATCTGTAGACGGCACAGTGCTTTAGGTGGCATGTCGCCGTTAATGTACGAAATCAGAAGAAACCAATCATTTAAACTGTCCGCATAGCCCAATATGGTTCACCTGTAAATCAACATATCACAAAAGGGATTGAAAGCCGTTCCCTTTTGTGATATGATCCAAAATAACCCTCCTTGTGTTACAATCCCTTTAGGAATATAAAAAGAGGTGTAATTGTGAATATAGGTAAAAAAATAATTGAGTTGAGAGAAAAAAAGGGTTGGTCACAATATCGCCTTTACAAAGAAGCAAGAATTGGACAATCAACATTAAGTCAAATTGAATCGGGAATAAAAAAAAGTCCTAATGCTGAAACACTTCGAAAAATCGCTAACGCCCTTGAAGTATCTATGGCTGAATTTGATGACCAGCCGCTCCTTAAACGTGCATACGATCTTGCAGCCACAATGAATTTAGATGATAAACGAAAAAATGCATTAGAAAAAATAAAAACCTTACCTGTTAATGAACAACAAGAAAGGCTTAACAGATCTATTGAAAAACTAAAAAACCTCCCGCCTGAATCGCGAAAGGCTGTAGAATCAATTATTGATCTTCTTTCGTCTCCCCCCCGACAATAAAATCGCAGGCTCGACCAGTATCATATTCGCTGAACCTAAAACTAAAAATAGCAAACGGAAAATATCCGTTCCGGCAGAAACCATCGACGTACTGCGCGAACATCGAAAAGAGTTACTAAATATTAAACATAAAGCAATGAGGATGAAAACTAATGCTTGATAAATCAATTCCATATCAAAACATTATTATGAAAATACCGGCGAAAGATATTTTTTCAATTTGCGTCCCCGAATTACCAGATGGTTTTCCGTTTCGTCTTTTTGAAGATAGTGATGAGGTACATTGGGCGAGAATTGAAACCTCTGTTCTTGAGTTTGAGTCCGAACAGGTGGACAAGGATTCTTTGTCCGAGATTATATTCCATATTTAGATGAATTAAAAAGACGCTGTGTATTTGTTGTGAACTCACAAAAATTACCAGTTGCAACGGCAAACGCTTGGTTTGCCAATAGCTCGCTTGGGTATCAAGCAACTTTACAATGGGTTTCTGTTTGCCCAAAGTATCAGGGACTTGGACTTGGCAGAGCAGTTGTCACAAAAGCAATGTCATTGTTTCCAAAACTTAATCCTTCACAGGATGTGCTTTTGCATACTCAAACATGGAGCCATAAAGCCATTGGTCTTTATCATAGTATTGGCTTTGACATGACTAAACAAGAAACAGTTGCCATAATGCGGAATGATGGTCAAGGTGCTAAAATCCATAAAAATGATTTTAGCGAAGCAATTCAAGTATTGAAAAGCGTGATGAGTACGGATTTACTCAATGCTTTATTAAATACTGCAAAATAATTTTTCAACCAATCAAAATCAGACATTTTTGCAACCGTAAAATATAAAGCCAGCTTCCCCAACCGGGAAAACTGGCTTTATTTTTTGCGGTTGCACCCATATTGCACCCATTTGGCCTACGCCCTGTAGTTACTCACGTCTGCAAACCCTTGATTTTACTGGCGTCCTGGTAGGGATTCGAACCCCCGACCCACGGCTTAGAAGTAGAATTAATTTTATAACCACAACCCCTGACTCCGCTGGTTTCGCCCAAAAATCGACTTGGGCTTAGCTTCGTTCGTTGATCCAAACAGCCTGTTCAATAGCAACGTTCTCTTCGACCTGCTCGGCCAAGCATATAAGTCTCTCTCTCTCTCCTAAACCCTTATAAGGGCCAGCAGCAGATAAAAACAGGAACTTCTCACGCTTCAGTCGCTCCGCGGTTGATCTGTGTAAAATCCAAAGAGCTTCATATCGATTCATATATTGTACACTTTCAAAGATGGCGATTAAGGCACCCGCAATTGATATAATCCATTTTGTAATCGCCATGTCTACATGGCTAATGACTGGAATACTAATGGCCAAAGTGATCTGTAAAAATTTCAACACCTTATAACATTTTTTGTTATAACCACTCTTATCAGCGTACCAGATAATTTGAGATTCCAGTCTCAACCATGCCGGCAGCGCCGCTATGTTTTCTAAAACCGGGATCTCATGCATAGTTCTATCTCCCTTACTTTGAGTAAATAAATATCCGCAATGAAAATTACAAAAGTGTCCGAAATATCCAAAGAACTACTCCCGCCCCTATAAGCGGGAGTCTTAGAAAAGCTAAGTCGAACTTTATCGTTTAGCCTGCATCTTGACGGCTCATGGCCGGTTTGACCAATCAATGCAAATTCAGAAAACTTTGGATGATGCCAAGCCCGTATTTACATTTTCCTAGTTTTATAGCTTAATCCCTTATGAATACACCAATGGCCTTTCTTGAACACTTCAACATCAACCCATAGTTTCTGTGGTATTGGCTGTTCTGTTGTATACCAATCTGCGGCACCTTGTACCAGTTTTTGCGGCGGTGCATTCCTCCCAAAATGCGATATGTTGAGAAGTGAAACGCTTATTCTGATTGTAGCATTATTCCCGCCAGACCATTCCTGCGCTTCAAGTTCTTTGTTCTTAGTTAACCATACAATGCCTCCACCGGACTGGTTAATACAGCCGTTTACCAATATCTGTTCCAGATTCTCCTCCGTAGTAAAATGATATAGTCTCATATTTTTCCCCTCATCAATTCTGACTAATAAAGTGCTTCATCCAACGGTTCCGGGCACTCTTTAATATATTCCAGCAAATCTCCTACACTGACAATAGCCAAAGCAATACAAGAAAATCGCCCATTTACCCAATTCAACAAGTCAAGTAATCCTAGGATCTTCACTTCCCCACCGCTCCTCTGGATACTTTTCTGTATCCGGTTCTAATGTCGGCACTTGAGCAAGCAACAAAACTTTGCCATGAACATAGTCGTCACTATATTCGCGGAATAAGGCCAGTCCTTGGCCGATAAAATGGAGTTCTTTGGATTCCTCAGAAAAAGTTCTTTATTTTTATTGTTATCGTCCTTCAACTGGTCTCAAATCTATTTTTTCCATAAAAAAAAACCCCTACGTTTGGATATTCGGCGCGTGCCGGCGAGTGTGATATGTCACACCCAGTCTCCTATACCCCGTGGCGGCTAAAACACAATATCGTATTGTCATGAATTGTCAGTAGACCCTAGCAATTCATGACTAATTATACTGCAAAATAATAGTTTTTGTCAAATAATTGGTTTTTTAGAATAAATAATTGTCCATTTAAGTTCTGAAGACCCGTCGGAAGTAACAGGATATGTCCATAATTTATTTTTTACCTGTGGAGCTATCCTTGAAAAAAATCTTCACCTAAATAATAGCAGACCTGTCCTGCCATAAGTACTCGCATCCATTTTTATTACAACGTCCCCCATTTTTTAACAATTATAGGGGTATTATTTTAAATCATGATTTTTTTAATATTTCTTTATAGACATCCCTATATCCTTTTACCATTTTCTCCTGCGCAAATCTGGATTCAACAGTTTTGCGACAAACTTCCCGTACTAATAACTCATCAATATGGCATAGAGTTCAATTAGTAAGACGTTTCGCTCTCTAGACATTGATTTTCCTCACTTTTACTTACTTGTTGATTTGAAATAGATTGATTTGATTTAACGAAAACCGCCAAAATCAAACCAACCAGAATAAATCCGATTGCCACTAATAATGAATATTTCATGCCGAATAGAGAAGCTAATCGGTCCTCCATGACGGTGAAATGGGTTACTTTAAGTAAATAATTTCGTTGGCCCGCTTCCATCAAACCGATGAATAAAGACGAACCCATAGCAGCCGCTATTTGTAACGAAGTATTGATGATGGCTACTCCATCTGCAGCATTCTGGGGAGGCAGTTGTTTTAAGCTATTGGTTTGCGCAGGAGCCATAATGAATGCTCCCCCGAGACAAAAAACACAATGTAAGGCAATTATCAGCGCTAAGCTTGTATTGATTGAAATGCAAGCCAAACAGGCCACCGGAATACCCATAAATACAAAGCCTGCAATAAGTAGAATTTTAGCTCCTAATTTATCATACATTCGGCCCGTTAGGGGAGAAAATATACCATTGATTAGCCCTCCCGGTAAAAGAGCAAGTCCTGCTACAACAGATGATACGCCAAGTGCGTTTTGCATAAATGTAGGCAAAATAATGTTGAGTGAAAACCAGATCATCATGTTAATCATAATCAATAGGACGCCGATGGCAAACATGGGATATTTAAAAGCCCTCACTTCTAACATAGGTTGTTTTAGACCCAATTGCCTCCAGACAAACAAGACTACGGATGCCAATCCAATTCCGCTCGCGATTAGCACCTGCGAATTAAATAAACCGGCACTTTCCGAGGCACTGATACCATAAATGATGCCTCCAAAACCTAAGGTGGATAGGATAATCGATAGAGCATCGATTTTGGGTTTGGTAATCGTCGAAACGTTTTTTAAATAAATGCTCCCCAAAACAATGGCCAGGAGCGCAAAAGGGACTAAGCAGAAAAATAATCCATTCCAATTAAAAAAGTTTAAAATCAGTCCCGCAATAGTCGGTCCTATAGCGGGAGCAAACAGGATAACGAACAGGCCAAGTCCCAAAGCGGCACCATGTTTTTCCGGCGGATTAATCACTAAGATGGTATTCATCATTATCGGTACTAACATTCCAGTTCCACAAGCCTGGAACATCCGGGATATTAATAACATTGGAAATGTAGTTGAAAAACCGGCGCTCAACGTACCAATCAGAAATAAAACGATTGCCGTATTATAAAGTTGTTTAGTCGTAAAGGTATGGATTAAAAAGGCGGTAATTGGCACCAATATTCCAACCACTAACATATATCCGGTAGCTAACCATTGGACCGTTCCTGCACCTATATGCATTTCGCTCATTATTTTGGGAAATGCAACGTTTAATATTGTTTCATTAAGCAATGAAATGAAGCCGCCTAATAATAATGTAATCATTATGGGGACTATTTTTAAATCCAGTTTATGTATCTGATTGTTACTAACCTTTGTCATATGATATCTTCTCCTTTTTATAGACTGGTCTATATAGTTTGAATGAAAAACTATAGTGCAAAATTTAAGTTTGAAATTTTGTTTAAGGCAATTTTCCCCTCCTTAATTTATAGCATATTAAAAACATCGTGTAGTCTTGACAACTGGACTTACGTCATCAAGACTACACGATGTTGATATATATTATATCAAAGAAGTTTATGTTTTTCAAGATTCAAGAGCGTACTTTACAATCCGTTTCTTGTGCGCCATTTCGACCCACGAACTGGACAATCGATCTTTCGCAAACCCTTGATTTCATTGGTGTCCTGGGCGATATTCGGACTCCCGACCCACGGCTTATGATCCTGACAAGCCGCCATCAATACCACTCCCAATTATGGCTCAAATCGGCAGACGCACCAGCCTAAAGGGATAGCACTTGCAAGGGTGTGTTAATTTAAAAGGCCATCCGAAAAGCTAGATTTTATTAACAAAAATCAGCAAGCCGAATATTATAAAGAATAGTTGTTTTTACAAGTAATTACATATACATTATCATCAAATAGACGCCACTTATCTATAATAAAGTAACAATTAAAGGAGGTGTATTTCTCCCATGGCTCAACCAACAGTAAACCTGGGAACTGCCACCAATTTTGCGGTTCTGGCTGGTGCCGGTATCACCAACACTGGCCCGACCACGATTACCGGGGATGTTGGAACATTTCCAACTACAACAGAAACTGGTTTTGGTTCTGTCACAATAATCGGTACGAACCATGCGGGCGACGCTGTCACGCAAGGGGCAAAAACCGACTTGGTCACCGCCTATAACGATGCTGTCGGCCGAACACCCACTGCCACCGTGTCCGGGGACATCGGAGGGCAAACCCTCACCCCTGGCGTCTACCAATCCACGTCCTCACTGGGAATAACAGGTCCTCTCACGCTCGATGCCCAAGGCGATCCCAATGCTGTCTTTATCTTCCAGATTAGTTCCACACTCATCACATCATCGGAGAGCAGCGTGGTTCTTATCAATGACGCCCAGGCTTGTGAAATTTTTTGGCAAGTCGGAAGTTCTGCGACGCTAGGAACGGGATCTGCCTTCCAGGGAACCATCCTGGCTTTGACGTCAATCACAGCGACGACCGGTGCAGGGGTGAATGGACGATTGCTGGCCAGAAATGGCGCGGTTACATTAGACACCAACACTATTTCAGTAACGATATGTGAAGAACTCCAGCGCGGGATCTCCCTATGGTAAGCTAGTTGACGTTAGTAATCTGCAAACTATTTCGCCTCCTATAGCACCTTGCAATACCATTACTTTGCAGTTTGTAAACGCACGCGGTTCCACGAGGATATTTCCTTAGATACTCGCAGAGATTAATTCTGAATATCATACGAAATAAGAGCCTATATGGGCTCTTATTTCTATAAGGTGTGATAGCATTGAATCAAATACAACAGGAAAAAGCTTGGACGATTCTTATTTACGCCAATGGCAATAATGAGCTTGAACCGGAAATGCTTCAAGCAATGCTTAATGCGGAAAAGGTGGGATCAACTCCTGATGTTAATGTGGTGATACAACTTGGCAGAGCAAAATATGAACTCGTAAAACTTATTAGACAAGGCGTAAATCCAAAAACAGCTGGCAAGTGGAGCGGAGTCAGGCGTTACCTTGTTGCTAAGGGAAGTTCCAGTTTAGTCGGCAATCTGAAAAGCACTAATATGGCTAATCCCAAAAAATTATATGATTTTATCATATGGGGAATACGGTTCTATCCGGCTAACAAGTATATGCTGATATTGGGCGGGCATGGATATCAATTCGTTGGCATGATGACCGATTACAGCCAAAAAGCACCGTATATCATGGGCCTTCCTGAAATGGTTAGAGCAATCGATATAGCCGCGAATGAAATGGGAAGAAAAATCGACACATTGGTATTAGATACTTGTTACTTCAATTCAATAGAAGTTATTTACGAATTGGGGAGAGACGAACATCATTCGGTCCGTAGTGCCATTACACATATAAAAAATGGGCCAATTGAGGGATTACCGTATGATAGAATTATTGAGCTAGTACAAAAAAACAGCGACGTTGAAGATGTTACAGCAGTGATACGGGAAATAATAGACAATCTTTCATATGATTTAGTAGCCTATGAGATTAATCATCGGAAGTTAAAGCATATTAAGCAACTCTTCAATGATACAGCTTCCGCATACCTGTCAGGAAATATCGACAATAAAAATGCACCTTTTAAAAAGGTATGGGATGGACTGAGCAATACCAATCAACCAATAGGTTTCAATTTGATGTCTTTGGTCATTCATTTCAAACTGGTCTCACAGAGCAAAGCGGCCCTAGTTATAGTTGCGAATAGGCCCACAGATGATTTTGAATTAATATCACGTTATTATCGATTAGGTTTCGCGCAAGGCAATTGCTGGACTCGTTTATTAAGTAACAATCATGTAGATGTGAATATGGCTGCTGAGCAAAAAAAGAATCTTTCCCCACTAAAACTGAGGCCCAAAGAGGTTTATGCCTATGTTTCAATCATGAATCCAAGACTAGGGGAAATACGGAAAAAGGAAATATTGAAAGAGCTGTACCAATACAATAATTGGGTATAAAGATTCATGTCTCTACGTCCGATAAACATCGTTACGCATAAGGATAGCCAAGAGTACCACCTCACCCACGCCTCCTGACCATTATTGCGCCGTCAATCTTCCAACAGCAATATTCCAATATCCTTTTTCCTTTTCAATCCCAATGTAATCCCTGCCGGTATTCTTGGCCACTTACCAACGTTGCTCCCGATCCGATTTTTTGAATACACCTACAAAATATCTCTTTAGAACTTAATAATTATCATGGCTTTTATTTACCGAATATGTTTATAATGTTTTAGAAAATCCTCTTCGTGAAAGGAAGTACAAAAATATGGGGAAAGAAATACTAACATTACCAAATATAAAAATAGCTGATTACCCATTTAATCATGTCATTTAAACAGGAAACACTTTATATTTAATGAGTCAACTATCAAAGAGCCACGCCGCCAGACATATCCACTTTAATAACTTACCAGAAATACTTTCAGTAGGTTAAACCTTTGCTATCTGGAATTGTAACAAATAAAATACGTCATTTAATAAAAATCATTCTTATGCAGGCTGCTATAGTAGTATCTGAATTACGCCCAGTTTTTCGTTAGGAAACACACCCAACCCCAGCACCACCATCAATATTCCTTTCACTGAATTCATCATATTTATCCAGAGCACTCCTTACGTTCTAAGCTTTTTTAACCAGTTGAGAGGCATTTAAAGTCGGGTATATTTTTCTGTTTTACCCGATATTTTCAATGTTTCAAGTCATTCACCGCCACTTCTTGCATATCAGCATAAAATGAATGTAAGTACCAATGTCATAACAGAATTTAGTAGTTCTTCCTACTCCTTGTAACACCTGTCATAGCATACAGAAATAATAAAAACTCCCTAATAACATTTTTAGTATTAGAGAGCTTTGTCCTGTAGCTCAGCTGGATAAAACAAAAGCATTCCATATTTATACTTAGAAAGTTATGAAAAGAATGTCTCGTAGCATACAATTGCGCAATAAACCACAAAAGCGGCAAGGTTCAGAATCTCTGAACTTTGCCGTTGCTTGCTATATTTAAAAATGGCGTGCTGGGAGGAATCCGATACAATTCATCGCCCATTTCAAGCTAAACATTACCTAAAACTCTCTTCAGACTATCCCTATCAATAGGTTTTATTACAAAATCTCGAGCTCCCAGAGAAATGGACTTTGCTACGATTGGGTCTTGCCCTAAAGCAGAAACCATTATAACAACAGCCTCCGGACTTTGTCTCCTAATTTCTTGTAGCGCTGCAATCCCATCCATTTCAGGCATAGCAATGTCAAGGAGAGTAATATCAGGCTGTAGACTACTGAATTTTTGAATACAGTCAACCCCATTAACAGCCTCACCAACAACGTCGTATCCCATTGTAGTGATTAGGTCTTTTAGTATTTTGCGAACAAACATCGATTCGTCAGCAATAAGAACCTTAAAAATAGAAATCCCTCCCCAGACAAATAACCCGGAATGTTGCGACCTCAAAACATTTCATTTCTAAAATGGCGGCCTGGCGATCATTGTCAATATTAACATTAGACCCATAACATATACCGTCTGCATATTATTTAACAAACCACTCGTACTAGCTTATCTAAAGCTACTTTAACAAATAGCCCATTCTAAAGCTGTCCAAATTTACATTCAAATTTTGTGCCCTCAAGCAAACTCACTATCATTGGCTACCTTTATGAATTATCAGCTTCTCTGCAAAATATAATTTTCACCAAATTCCTTTAGTTGCCTAGTCCCCACAATCGCCTTGCCCCCTATCGCTTCAGCACATTATCGCTAACCAATCGCTGCGCAACTTATCAATAAGGTAAATCCTTAGTAACTGGTACTTTCAGCGTTTGCCCCTCATAAATTTTTGCATTTTGATCGAGTCCATTTATTGTCTTTATAATGTGAACCTTTTCTCTTACGTCTTCCTTAGTTGAAGTGTACCGGGACGCAATGTTCCATAACGTGTCTCCATCACGTACTTCTACATCCATATAATTTTTGACAACTTCCTTATGTTCTTCGGCAGTAACAAAGATTATAAGGAATAAACTAATACATAATAATACCAGTGCACTAGTGAGAAAGACTCTATTGTCAATCCTACTATGTAGCGACTTCTTCTTTACTTTTAGTGGAGTGACTTTTCTCTATATGTCAGGATGCTTGGCAAGAAACTTAGTTGTTGTCATTTTAATTGCTTGAAACTGTTCCCAACATGAAGAAAGCAAATTTTCCAATTCTGCCTTTCCCATACAGATAAGCGAAATTACCGCTGCGAATCGATCATCTAACTTAGAATAAAACCCCGAGCTCAGTATCCTCAAAGCAAGAACCACCTTTCTTGGATTAGAACTGTAAAAGTCTTGATGTTCATTGTGAAGCTATTGCATTCAACAATAATAAACAAAAAAAGCCAGACGATTGCCTGGCACTATTTCATCACATTAAACAGCAACCTGGCAATCGTAGATAAAAATCCTTAGACCCACGGCTTTGCGTCCTTATTTTTCAATAAGTTTGCCAAAATAATCAATTATAAACTTAATTTTACATCTATCGCCACGAACAGTCAAGACTTTAGTCCTAGATAACCAGGACTAAAGTACTAGTTCAAATATTGTCAATTGGCTATTTATATTCAACCAACTCAATTAAGCAATAAAGACAGATAAATAATTAGTGGCCAGAGACTTCAGATAGTAGAAGACCTTGATTATGTTCCATAAATAGCCTACTAAAGTATCTAATATACCAAAAACAGTACTTGATGAATGGAGAAAAGTAATTGCCACTGATCCAGACGGAAGCTTAAGTCAATAGCACCAAAAAGCCACAGCACATTTAACTATGCTGTGACTTCAACTTCCGTAAGACACTCTGTGGCGATTGCAAAAAATATCAGCACATATCGGCATGTATAACGGAATGACTATTCGTGTAATCAATAACAGCTTCAATGGCCATTGCAAAAGGTATACCAGGCACTATATTTTCCCAATCTGAAGAATGTGAAAGCT
>Ga0316604_10003609_pt1 | contig 10762 bp, 6 predicted proteins | sample OWC_soil_day20_C_FD_207650 | JGI IMG/M metagenome (GOLD analysis project Ga0316604, IMG submission 207650) | Wetland soil microbial communities from Old Woman Creek delta, Ohio, United States - OWC_soil_day20_CT | ecosystem: Environmental > Terrestrial > Soil > Wetlands | place: USA: Ohio... | reverse complement strand
GAACCGAACAATATTGGATCAAACGTACAATCGTATTCTTTAAGTGGTACAGGTAATGCCTCGAAAACATTAGATTTTCTAGCGGACACGGTACACATAGCTAATACCGGCATGACAGATGTCACTATAACGCTAGAGGACAAATCGTTCCTTATTTTACCGAATGAGGAATTTGTTAAGAAGGAACTCAACTTTTTTACCTCTGTTTCTATTACCGCTATAGGCTCTTGGAGTTTTGTTATCCAAGGGCCTTTAAGTACAGAAGTGGAACTAGGCATATTGGTTTCCGATTTACTTCCTGGTGTTCGCCAGTGTATCCGCGATGAGGGAAAAGAAGAATATATGGAAGATGCGGACTTGCTGATCTTTATTAATGACGCTATCTCGTATTTAAACAAAGTCTTAATTGCTGCGGGAAATCAGGTAATGATTGAAGAGGGGTTATTTACCAATAACATGTACATACCAAACGGTTTTGAAAAAACATGCGGAAAATATCCGTTGAAGTTTGCTAATGGTAAAATACAGCTTCTTGTTGATAGCAGTGCCGTTAATGTCAGGTATTTCTGTAATAGGCCGCATGTGACTACGGTTTCCGACCGTATTGCTTTTCCTGCCAGGTTCGCCCCAGCAGTAACACAGGTTGCCGCCATGTTTGCGTTAAACCGGATTACGGCAGATATTACACAAGATCAATCGTTGCTTGCTCTGCTAAATTAGGAGGGTGTATATGCCTAAACCTGGAACGAAATACCCCAATCGCGATGAACCGATAGTGATAGCCGATTTTACCGGGGGGTTAAACAGGTTGGTGCCACGCGAAAGTTTGGCGCTCAATGAAGCTGAAACTTTGGAAAACTGGATGGTTGACCCTGATTCTGGCGCCTTAAAAACCTTTCCTGGCATGGTTAAGCGGTTTACCCATACATCAAAAATAGAGACGCTTTTTATTGATAACGGAACTCTCTATTTTTCTAGTGCCGACAAGCTGTACAAATCTGACCTGAGCAGTGTATTGAGCACTTATAACCTTACCGGTGTTAAACTTCCTCCCCGATATGCTTTGTTTGACGAGAAGATTGCCGTGGCTACCGGTAATATTCTGCAGTACATCGACAAAGATACTGACAAAATTTATACGATTTCCTCTAGTGATGACAATCCAAAAGCGAACAGTTTAAATGCTGATGACGTTATTGTACGGTCCGGGCGTGTGGAGATATATGGCAGCGCGGATAGTTATCTTCGTGCGTCCGGCCTGGGTGATATTACAAATTGGCAATTCGCAGATAAGGCCCAGATAGAGCCACCAAGTGAATTAAAATTGACCGAGTTTGACGGAGATATAGAAGTCGAATATCATAAAGATACCCTGTTAATTGGTAGTGCGACTACAGCTACAGGTGTTATAAAACTAACATTTGATAGCGATTCTGACGATGATGGAACGAATGACTCTTACATTGTTAATGTTTCTTATAATAGCGGTGACAGTAGTGGAGAATCAGCGTCCACCGTAGCTGCAAGAATTGCGGCATTATCTTTCACAAAATGGACGGCAACAGTAAGCGGTGCACTTATTACTTTTACAGCCAATGAGTCAGGGAAAAAAGACCCTTTAATTTATAATGATGGTGGTACGGGGGCTCTTGGCTATGTTACCGAAGTTACCGAGGGTAAGGGGCATTGCACTTATACAGTTACTTCCGTAATAACTGTAACAGACGAGGATGGAAATGAAACATCAACAGAATCGGACGCTTCAGATGAGGAAGATATCTATTTAACCGGAACAGATACCAGTGGGGTAAAGTTAAACTGGTCAACAAATAATAAGGCTATATCATACCGCGTTTATGGCAAACGTAAAGATTCTGATTCTCTTACGCTTATGGCCGAGGTAAGCGACAACTACTGGGTTGATGATGGTTCTGTAAAAGCGAATACCTCAGAAACTACTCCCCCGGCTGCAAACTCTACAGGTGACGCCCACACCGCTGCAGATGCCAATAAAATTGAAATCGGTTATAAGGATGATAGTGAAATTGTTGCCGCTATTCCGTTAAGTGCTGATCTGATTGTTTTTAAGAGTAATGGAAAAGTATTTCGGTTACAGGGTGATTATCCTAGCAGAGCGGTATATCCGGTCAGTGAAGAGTGTTATTGTGTTAACGGTAATTGCGTTGCACATACCAATAACAGTGTAATTTTCTTCGGCGCTGCTGGCCTTAAAAGTCTTGCAACGGTCGAGGCTTACGGAAGTATTAAGCCTAATGATATAGGTGTTAAAATTGATAGATTAATAAGCTCTATTGATTCCAGCGCCCGAATATGGCATATTCCACAATGGGGTCAAATCTGGATTAGACCGAATGCTGCTGGCAAGATATTTGTTTATAGTTATCTATATAATTCGTTTATGTCTCTTAATTTTAATGAAGCCATCAACGCGGTTTGTTATGTTGATGGTGTTTTATTTTTGGCCAAGGGAAATGGGATTTACACCACTAGCCTAAGTAGTAGCAAAATCGACGGCAGTTCTACAGTTGCCACATACCGGTCAAAACGGTTTACCACAAATGACGATATCCTGATTAATCGCATACTAATTGATCTATACCGGGAGACTGCTGCAGTCGTGTACGTAAAAATAGGGAAATATACGGAAACGTTTACCCTGACGGCCAGTTCACCTTTGATATACAACAATACTGAACTTGTATATCAAAATAACCGTAAGGTTTGGACGGATAACCTGATTAAAATAAAGAGAAGAAAGGCGTTTCAGGTTCCGGAATTCGATATCACGATTAAAGTTCTTTCCGGACGGGTGCAGCTAAGAAAAATAGTGCTGGAGGTGGCAAATATATGAGTAACTATGTTCCGGCAGAAGTGTTCGAATATGATGCGAGCAGTGAAGAGTCTATAGCTACTTTGGTGCAAAAGTTGAAGGTGGAAAATCCGAGGATATATCAGTTTTTGAACGATATCGTAAATGTACAGATACCGCTGCTATTGGCTGATCTTGATGCGACTACCGTAGGCGGGAAAAGGCCGGATAACACGGCAGACAACTTAGTGTATTTAAACAACGAGACTTTAGTACCTCGTGCTTTATTGCCGCATGCTACCGAAGATGAGTTTGGCGTTGTGAAATTAACGAGCTTCATAGATCGGTATCTCTTAAGTGAATCTGGTTATGTTGTATTAACGATTGACGAAGACACCGAAACGTATCTCATTATTCAATGGGGAGTAAAAGCTGAAGGCGTAAGTACACCAGCAGCAATTACGTTCCCTATTGCTTTTGATGAGGCATGTTGGGCTATATTGCCGGGCATGAACAGCTCAAATCATGATAGATTTGTAAGTGCGTATAATAAAAGCATTACCGGTTTTACAATCCAAGCAATGACTGACGGGGGTTCAACTGGTTCTGAACTATTAAGTTGGATTGCTATCGGAAGATGAATGGAGGAATTAAAATGTCGTACAAAGCAACGTTCGATGAATCCGGTAATAGAACAGCGACTTATATTGTTGGATTTCATACAAATATTCCGACTGACGCTATAGAGATTACAGCCGCAGAACAAGAAAAATATATGACCGGAAATTATGTTCGGGATACTAGTACCGGCGAGCTTACCGAAAAGACAGCAGCAGAGTTAACCATCGAGGAAAAACTGGTATCCATTCGATTGAAACGTAATAAATTGCTAACTGATAGTGATAAATATATATTGTCCGATTACCCTATATCAGACACAGTACGCGAGTCATGGAAAACCTACAGGCAAAAATTGCGAGACTTCCCTTCGGTCTGTGATGTTGACAATCCGGTATGGCCAATAGCCCCGACAGTATGAAATCATTGTACGAATGGTTAAAACTTTACTACGCTAAGACAAATGAATATCCCAATTCTTACCCCGGTTCTGAATTCATATTTGATGAGGAACACGGGTTTTGTGTTTTTATTAGGGATAACAATGTACTAATCATAGGCGAAGTCTGCGGGGATGGCCGGTACTGGCTTAAATTCCTGTGCAATAAGGCTAAAGAATTAGGTTGCAGTACTTTGCGGTTCTGGACAGCTAGAAATTATAAGGCGTTTATCCGAAAGTTTGGTTTTTATTATATGGAAATCATTGAAGGGAAGTACGTCTTAGAAATGGGGGTAATTTAATGAGTGGGATTGGAGACGCAATATTTGGGTCAAAGAGTAAAACATCAACAACTGATCCTTATCGGTCAGAGAGTGATTATGAGAAAGCTGCAAGGCTTGCTCAAACAGGTACAGCCACCAATTTGTATAACCAAGGTTCGGGGTATGCAAGTGGGGCGGCTAATAGTCTGTACAATCTTGCTAATAACTATAATATTGATTCTGCTACACAAAAGCAGGCTAAACTTATCAATGATAATACAGCACAAGGTTTAGGAAGCATGCTAAACAACTTTGCAGGAAAAGGAGTAATTAATTCAACAGAAGCTACGCAAGCGTTAAAAGATCTAGGGGCATCAGCCAATAATCAATTGTTGGCTGCGTATAACAATAATGTTGATAGAGCTTCGCAGCTTAACTCTACGGCATTGCAGGCCGGGCAAGGGTTGATGAGCCCTTACAGTGATCTTTACAAACAGTGGATGAGTCTTAGAGCTGCTACACCGCTAACGGTAACTCAAACGCAAGGAAGCAGCGGACTACTTGGTGCTTACATGGGTTCAGAAGCAGGTGCAAAGTCAATTGCAAATCTTTTTGTTTAAGATGAAGGAGGTTAACCTATGGCAGTACAAATATTACCTAGTACAGACCCATGGGCTTCTGTTTGGGAACGTTTGGGCGCGAATTTAGGGAAAATACAGGAAGATAAAAGGCAATACAACGACGCTTCTAAATTCTTAACTGATTATAAAGCTAAGACTGAAGCTGCAAACCAACTGCAATCAGACTATGACCGTAGTCAGCGGGAGGCAGACTTTGCAAACAAATACTTATCTCTTAAAAAGAATTGGGACGATAACAGTGCGGGTGGTACGTTGTCTGATGAACTTAAACAGTCAATAATCAACCACTCTCGCGCACTGCGTCATGAAGCGACTGCAAATGGTTATAACCTGCTTGGCGAAGATACTGACTACAATACAGCGCGAATAAAAAATTATGATGATCAAAATTCGCGGATAGCTCAGATTGCTGCTGGCCTTGGTAAAATGAATATTGACGCTTCGAAATTTTTGCCTCAGTCTGACATGGGGCATGATGCAGGCGCAAGTCAGCGACCCACTTATGATCCAAATACCAGTTTCAGTGGTCTCGGGAAGCTGGTTAACCAGCAGTATGGTAAATATAATGATCCTGCTACCTATAAGGCGGCTGCGGCCGATTATTATGCAAGCCATGACATGTCGCCTGACGCATTGAAACGTATTGCTCCTTTGCTGCAAGCGCAACAGGATGAACTTAATAATTCAAAATCTATTCAGTTGATAGCGCAGATTCAAAATACGAAAGATCCTACCGAAAAGGCTGCATTAACACAGCAGTATTACGATCTGAAGGGCAAAGATGGGCTTGGGATAATACAGGGATTTACCCCTCAACACAAAACGGCGGAGGTTAATCGGGGTAACGTAGTTGAGGTTGTTGACGTACAAACGCCCGGTGTGTTAAGTGGTGGGCAGACTACTGTTACTACGCCCTACAGTAAGCCGATGGAAATTCCACCAGGGACCCAGGCGCAGCTTAACTTGCAGGAAAAGACTCAAGCCGATAATAGCGCGCTAAATTGGGCTAGATTAGCAAATGACGCAAATAGTATTAAACATTACATGACCACTGATTCCGGTGATGTAATAGGCTTTAGTGGCGACGGGCAGGCCCATAGATTAGCCAATGTTTCTTCCTTCTCAAAATCCGATCAAATGAAGATTAAAGCACTGCAAAACAATATGACATCGGCGCTGCAGTTATATAAAGCGTCGGCAAACCAGTATGACCCTACTGCGGTAACGCCGGGTATGCAGCAGGCTATGGACAATTATAACTCATCTAAAAGCCAGCTAGACTCCATGTTAGGATTGAATAAAGGGAATAGTACCCAACAAGATCCTGTTGCAAAAATGATTGACCAAGCAAAAGCATCCAATTATTCAAAGGAACAAATTTTAGACATGCTGCATAATAAAGGGTATAACGAATACGACTCTTATGTATGGTAAGGAGGTTTAAATAATGCCGAATCTTGAAGAAATATTCGCAGATTTACCAGATAAGAATTCTACTCAAAACTCTCTTGACGATATATTTTCGGGCTTGCCCGACAGACAAACAACAAAAGCTAATGTTGTTCCGGCAGGTAATTGGGGATCTCAAAGTTATGATTCGGCTTTAGCACAAGATATTGCCGGACAATTACAGCCTCGATCCGAAAACACTGGCACTACCTTACCGCCTGATGTAGCTGCAAGTGTAAAAGCTATGGAATCAAATAATGATGGTGCATTAACAAGGTCTTTTAAAGCAGGATTTGCTAACGTATTTGGTGGCGTTGGCGATTACGTTAATGCAAATACCGGTAACCAAACGGCTAAAGAAGTTGGCGACTGGGGGAATAGGGTTTCCGAAGAAAACACGCGCCAAAAAGAGTATCATCCTTCTGATATGATTCCGTTTAAAAGCGACTATTGGACTAATCCGGAAGGCGCCCTGTACGATATTGGACAAGCTGCTGGTTCATCTACAGCAACATTACCCCTAACGGCAGTAATAGCCTCAATATTACCGGAAAGTGTACCTGCCGGTGTGGCCGTAGGAGCTTCAAAGATTCTTAATAGACTTGGGCTTACGGGAGCAGCAGAAAAAGCTATCTCAGAAAAAGGGATTGATGTGGCAAAATGGGCGACAAGTGGCGCAATAGGCAAAACACCTGAAGCCTTTTCGGAGGGTGGAAACGTTGCACGACAGTTGAAAGATGAAGGCTATACTGATGATGAAATTCGCGCAGCCGCTAACTTTACTGCAGCTTATAACATTCCTGTCTTAATGGCAGAAGGTGCTGTAGAATTGACCGGTTTAACTGGTACACTTGGCAAATTCGCTGAAAAACCCGGTGCGGGTGTCTTGCAAAACATTGCACGTAACGCAGGGGTTAACATTCCAACTCAAATGGTATCAGAGGGTGCAACAGAATTAAAGCAACAGCAAATCCAGAATGAGGCTACGGGACAACCTCATGGGAACTTTTTTAATCCTACCAGTTGGCAGGAAGATGAAATCATGTCAGGATTACAAGGATCTGTTGGAGCCTTGGGAATGGGTGGTGCTGGTAGTGTTGTCGGAGGTATAAGGAGTAATGGTGGTTTTAATCAAAACCACGCCCTTACCGGCCGTGGTAATTTAGAAGATATTTTTTCGAGTTTACCGAATAAAGGAAATACCGAACCTCAAATTCAACAGCAATCGCAAACTCAACCGCAAGACTTCAGTACCCAACAATCCGATCCATACGCGGCAATGGCTCAGCAAGTATCCGAAAAAACCGGTATTCCAGCTGAATTAATTTATGGTCAACTGTATCATGGATCAGGTGGTTTTAACAGTTCCCTTGCCAGGGAAAACAACAATTTTGGCGGTCTAACTCAAGTAGAATCAAATGGCGAAGAAAACAAACAGCCAGACGGCGGCAATTATTACATGAATTTCAGAAGTCCGGAAGAGTTTGCTAATTACTATGCCGACTACCTAAAAAAGTACGCGGAGAATGGTATTCTTGACGCCAAAACACCGGAAGAGTTTGCGGCCGCATTAAAAGACGGTGGTTACTATACAGATAGTGTTGATAACTATGCCGCTGGTATTAAATCTGGTATGGAGAATTTCGGCGCTAGCGGCGGTACTGGATATAGAACCCCTGGCTCCGCTAAGCAAAACAATTATACCGAAACTCCGCTCCCAACCTTCACCCCGGAAGAACAGCAGCAGGCCGTGACTTGGCTTGAAGAACGCCGGGACACTAGCGACAATGAAAAAGAAATTAACGACATTGATAAGCAACTTACCGAAAAGAAGCCGTTGGAAATATTGACCGAGTATAAGGTTAAAGATGAAAACGGACAGGAAGTTGCACTAGGCCAAAAGCTGTTTCCTGAAAAATATCAGCAACAACAAACACAGGCACCTGCGCAACCTAATGCGGAATTGTTACCTTTTGAGCAGGACTATATTAAGCAGGTTATTCAACAGGAAATCAAGATCAGCAAGGATCAGGAATGGAAGAAATACTTATCTGGCATAGCAAAAGGAAACGCGGCCGCTCTTACTGATTTCGCCAATAACTATTCAGTCAACGGTACCCAGTTAATTGAATTAGCCAAACAAGCCACCTTAAATCAGTCACGACAAAACTTTAACAAGATACAGCAGGCTGTTAATAATGCCAAAATAGGTATTCAAAATTTAAAGAATCCAACTGTTCAACCGTTTGTAGAATCTGGGCAAGTGGGACAGGCAAGGGACCTAACAACTATTCTTAATGCGATTGCAACCCAAAAGTATGACAAGGCAGAGCAAGGGTTAGCTCCTATTCCTGGCCGGGTAGAACCGGCTAAATCTCAGTCGGTATTTAGCCCGGTTGAAGCACAAATGCGGCTTAATCAGCTTACTGGACAGCAACCTGCGCAAATCATCATGCCTAACCAAACCAATCAAGCAGACCAACAGGCGATTAATGAAATCCGGCAGAGCTTAGTACCGGCTGTTAATACCTTACCAACTACCGAACAGTTAATGACGCGCCGCGAACTTCAACGGGCATTAAGCCGTAAGGACTATCCTGCAGCCATTGATTTAGCCAATCAACTTGGCATGACTAGGCACGCCGAAATCTATAAGAACCTAGCAAACAGGGCCGGAGGCATTGTTAGGGAGCATATTACGGCTGAAAATATTCGCCGGTCTGTTGCCTATGACAAGCTAAATGACATGGAAAAGTTATTTGTTGATGTGCTAGAATACTTTAAGGTGTCAGCTGATCAGGTTGAAAGGCAAATCAAAGAGGAATATAATGGGATTATAAAAGAGTATGAAGCCGTATTACGAAACCAGGTTAAGCAGCCCGGAATTAAGACTACTCAGCAAAATATATCTGGTGACAAATTTAGTCGGATTTACAGTGGTAATTTCAAGTGGTTTATGGACTTGGCAAAGCAGCGCGGCTATTCGGCTAACAATATTCCGCAGAAGGTTATTAATGAGGCTATACCGCAGATTGCCTTGGAACATCTCAAAAATGGCTACACCGATCCCCAATATGGCCAATTTGTCAACGAGGAAATGAGCCAGCATTTTAACGATATGGAGGCGGCGATTAATGGAATTACATCCGTCCGCGAAAAAATTTCAGGAGCAGTTCCGGCAGCACTTCGAGAACCTACCTCCGGAAGTGAAAGCGACAATCGAAGTGTTCAAGCAGCCAAGCAAGCAATCCCCATCGCAAAAGAATTCGGAAGAGAGCAACCAACAGAGCAGCCAGCCGAAGAGGTAAAACCGGAGCTCACTCCTGTTCAGCAAAAGCAAGTTGAAGGAGCCTTGAAAAGTCCTAGCCTTAAGCGGATTGCCGAGAAGGTACAGCAAGGTGATGGTAAGGCGAAAGAACAGTTTGATAAGCTTCCGGAACATATAAGAAAGGCAATTGCTGAAAGGGAGAAGACGAGTTCTGTTCAAGTAGTACAAGATAAAGATGAAAAGCCTGTTACGGAGCAAAAACAAACTACTGCCGTTAAACAACCTATTAAACCGCAAAATGAAGTTTCAACTCAAAAGGAAGAACCTAAACCGACTGTGGCTGAGCGTTCTTTTGATGTCAGCAAGGAGCAAGCCCTGAAAGAAAAGCTTCTTGCCAAGCGCAAGCCTAAAAAAAATGTCAATGTTTTCGACGATAGCGACGCAGCATTAGACCAAGCATTAAAAGATTTGCGTGGCGAATTGAATAATTTATCAGCGAATCCAATATTTAACCCTAAATTAATGGAAGCGGCTCTTAGAGTAGGCGGTATTTACGCACAGCGGGGCGTTAATAATTTTGGTGATTGGTCCGCTAAAATCGTTGAGGCTGTTGGCGAAAAGGTTAGGCCTTATCTGCCTAGTACATGGGAAATGCTCAATAATTTCCCGGAAGGTGAAAAATATGATCAGGAAGCGGTCAATACTCTTTTTGAATATGCAGGTATTCAATACGAAAACGGCCATCAAAAAGAAAAGGACTTTGCTGACCGTATTACTTCAGAGTTAGGTAGTGAATTTACGCCATTTATAAAAATGGCATACTCTGGTATATCAAAATGGAAAGGGGAAACCCAAGATGCTAAACGTACCGGCTCCGTGGTGGAATCAGATAGCGAAGGACAGCCAACTACAGACCGAATGGGGCTGGAAATACTTCCCCATGGATCAAATGGAACTAGCGGAAGCGATGGACACGGAAGCGAAGCGGCTAGAAAATCAGGGAGTAAGCAGCGAAGTGGTAAGCGCCTTTCTGATGTTCGCTCCGATGGTAGCAGAACCGAAAGCAATCCGGGAGTACGAGAAGAAGAACCCGGCGATAAGGAACGCGCTGCCGGAAGTGAACAGTTACCAAGAAGCGGTAATAATAGCATCGAAAGAGTTTCTTCTGACCAAACAGCAGCAACAGGAGTTGTTGAAGCTGCTACAGACAGACAAGATGTTGCAGCCAAGCTCTTAGACCAAAAGAAAGTCGGT
>Ga0316604_10003607_pt1 | contig 10765 bp, 12 predicted proteins | sample OWC_soil_day20_C_FD_207650 | JGI IMG/M metagenome (GOLD analysis project Ga0316604, IMG submission 207650) | Wetland soil microbial communities from Old Woman Creek delta, Ohio, United States - OWC_soil_day20_CT | ecosystem: Environmental > Terrestrial > Soil > Wetlands | place: USA: Ohio... | reverse complement strand
TGAGGGTTGCCCCAGATCTGTACCGAGTCGACATAGCTATCTTCTTTCTCCGGATGCGGCAGCAGCACCTGATATTCAGCAAAGATGCGGCCATCCGGAAAGAAGGTGGCCTTGCCGAAACGCGCCTTGCCACGCCAGTAGGCAACGACGCTGACCTCCTGCGAGAAGGGGTCGGTCGCTTCCTCGAACGTGGCCTCGGCCCAAACCGGCTCGTTGCCGATGGACAGGCCGAGTTTTTCCACCTGGCGGCGCAGGGCGATGCACACGGCTTCGCCCAGCTCGGCCATGGTGGAAACTTGCGACGGCAACGCCATGATCAGGCCGGAGCGTAGGTGTAGCAGTCCTTCGGACAAACCCGCCCACAGGAGCCACAACCGATGCAGTCGGCAGGGTTGGCCAGCGACATGACCATCATGTTGTCGTCTTCGTCATCGTTGTCGTCGTCCAGCTCGCGCTCGACCAGATCGAGCACATTACGCGGGCAGACCTTGTAGCAGCGGCCACAGCCGATGCACTTGGACTGGTCGAGTTCGGTGGCGAATTGCGGCGTCCATTCGGTGCCGCCCTTGGTGAGTCCGGTAATCATGCGGGTTGTCCTTTCTGGGCAGCGGCAAGACGGGCACTGGCTTCAGCCCAGGTCTGGCAGGCATCAAAGGTGGATTGGGCGATGCCGGGGATCTCCTGGTAGGCCGCCGGCAGGCGGTCTTCCACGAGGTCGTGCATCTGGGAAGCCCACTCGGAAGCGATGCGCTTCAACTTCTTCACTTCCTTGTCGAGGGCGGCGATTTCTTCGTCGGACATATTGCCTCCAGCGAATTACAGGCCGGCAACGGCCGGGTGCTCGCCAATGCGCTCGATGGCGATGGAGAGGATCTTGTCGGCTTCGTCCTTCATCTTGGACAGGCTGGCGAAGCCAAAACGATGCACGTCACGCAGGGTGCGATCGACGGCAACCAGCTTGCCGACGGTGATCAGCGCCCGGCCGAAACCTTCGTGCGTCAGATGCACCAGCGGCACGGCGAGCAGCTTGCATTCCTTCTCGATCAGCACGGCGATGGCGTTATAGAAGGCCTTGACGCGGGAGATGGTCTCGTCGTCCGGATCGCCGATCAGCGGGATTTCGGCCTTGCGTTCCTTGGTCAGCACATAGGGATCGAGAATCTTCTCGACCGTCCAGCCCTGGTAGGTGCCGTAGGTGTCGAGGGCGCGCATCTGGCGAGCCATTTCCTTGACGAAATCGGTTTGGAAGATGGGATCGGCGGCAATGGCTTCAGTCATGGTGATACTCCTGGGGGAAAGTGGTCGATAGGGAGGAAGGTGAAAGGAGTTGCGGCGCCGGCGACAGACCGGGGGTGCAGGCGATCAGGATGCGCGCCACGAGCAACGAGGCGACGAATCCTGCCGCGGCGCCGAGCGCCATCGCCGAATCGCCACCGCCGGTCATGACACCGGCCAGGGTGCCGACCAGCGTGGCCAGCACGGGAAAGAGATAGCCGAGCAAGGCGGCGAGCGAAAGGCCGGATTCCGGCAGACCGACATTGACGAAGTCGCCTTCCTTCAGGCCATCGGTAGCCGGCAGATCAAGCGTGGTTGCCAAGCCGCCATCGGCCGATTTGCCAACACCGCAATGCCCGCCATGCCCACAAATACCGCAGGCCGTGGTCTCGACAACGACTGTCGCCCGGCCATTGTCGATGCGCCTGACCATGCCCCAGTGTTCGATCATGCCGGTTCTCATCCTTCCCACCCCTCTTCTTCCATGCTGGCGAAGCGGTCTTCAGACTTGGCCTTGGCTTGCGCGGCAAGGGCGCGGTCGATCCAGGCCACCCCGCCTTCAGTCATCGCCCTGGAAATTTCAAGCAGCAGGTCGTCGATGGCATCGACCTCATCGACACGGATCGGCTGCACGCCCTTGGCCAGCAGTTTCTTGATCGCCGAGGCACCAATCGCCATCACATAAACGGCGGCGCAGCCTTCGAGGAAATCGACCTTGGCACCGAGCTTGTCCTCGTTGCCATCCATCGCCTCCTCGGCGAATTCGGCCACGCCGACCAGCGTCGCGTTGTCCGGAGTGATCTCGTAGACCGCAAAGCCCTCGGCGGCGCCAAAGTGCTGATTGACGCGCGAGCGGTCAGTGGAGGCAAAGGCAACCTTGATCACGGCTTCCGGCTCCTGCTTAATGGACCAGACCAGCTGCAGACGACGAGATGACATGGGGCTTGCCGGCGCCATCGCGGTCGTCGGCCCAGTAGATTGATCGATAGGGTTCGAGTTCATGGTGTTGTCCCAGCATCAGGTTGGCGAGATCGAACAGGGCTTGCCGCGTGCCGCGGTAGCCCACCCAGGTGCGGGCATAACCGCCCACGTGGTCGTACTGCGGGAAGCCGGCACGCATCAGCGGCAGGCCAAGTCTTTGCGCCGTTTCGGCGGCGTGGGAATTGGCGATGATGAATTGCGCATCGGCCGCCCTCGCCTCCTTCTCCATGTCCTCCAGATCGCCGATGATGACTTTGGCAATCGGCAGGCCAGCCAGGCTTTCGTGTTTGTGCGGGCTGACCGCGCTGACCACCTCGGCGCCCATGCTGGTCAGGAAACGCACCTGCATGCCGAGCAGGTCGGGGTCGGCCGCCAGCGCGACGCGGGCGAAGCCGATCATGAAATGGCTGTCGACCATGGCGTCCTGCAACTGGGCGCGATGCCGCTCGATCCGCTCCGGCACCGGCTTGCCGGAAATCTCGGCCAGCGCCTGGGTGAAAGCGTCGCAATCATCGAGTCCCATCAGACCCTCGAAACGGTAGTCCGGCACGCCCGTGCGCGCCTTGAGAATGTTGGCCGCCTTATGTAGCGATGGCCCGACGACCAGTGTGGCAGTCGACTCGCCCATGATCTCGATTTCCGAGCGCGGCGTACCGCCCAGGGTCAGTGACGAGGTTTCGGCTTCGACCAGATGGCCGTCCAGCGAATCGCCGATGTCCGGCACGATGATGGGGCGCAGGCCGAAGGCTTCGACCCACTCCTTGATCGCCTCGATGTCGCCCGGCGTTAACATGGCCGAAGCCAGCACATTGACCTGCTTCGGCCGCTTGCCGACGCACTGGCTTTCGGGGACCAGCGTTTCGATCAGCGATTCGATGGCCAGCGCGTAACCGCTTTCCAGACAACCGACATAGTCCGGCGTATTGACCGGCACCACGGCGACATGGGCGAATTCGGGGTGGGCGGCGCGGAAATTGCGCAGGCAGCGACGAATGTCCGTGCCCTGCGTTTCCGACAGGCCGGTAGTGACCAGACCGATGATGTCCGGCTTGCTCTTGTCGGACAGCGTGCGCAGCGCCTCGATCACGTTGTCGTCGGCACCCATGATGCTCGACACCTGATCCATCGCCGTCGTCTGCAGCGGAATCGGCTCGCGGAAGTGGCGCACGAAGAAGACCTTGCCGAAAGCCGTGCAGCCCTGCGAACCATGCATCAGCGGCAGGCTGCGCGCCAGGCCGAGAAAGGCCAGCGAAGCGCCAATCGGCTGGCTGACCTTGAGCGGATTGACCGCCAGCGCCTTCTTGGAATGGATGATTTCAGCCATTTGGACATTGCCCCGTTGAGATTACCCACTTCTCAGCAAGGAACGCGCCAAGCCAAAACTCATTTAAAACCAGTTGGTTAAATAAAAACTACTTGTCGCAAAGCTGACAATTGAACGCAAGGCCAGGACGATACCCATGGCTCCATGCTCCCCGATTGTCGATATTTTTTACATTGACATGCCAATCCCACTCGACAAATCGAAAAGGTGTTTGTTTTTGTTACGTTAAGTTAATTGGCGTGCATATTGCTTGATCGGCACAACCCAAACAAAGAGGGAATAAATCATGCTCAAAGCCAGACTTGGTTGCATCGCTGCATCCCTGTTTGTTGCCACTTCGGCACAAGCGCTAACGATCAATTACAGCAATTTCAGCGACATGTCCGCGTTCCAGCAAAACGGCTCAACAGCCAGCATCGCAGACAACGCATCCTACCTCCGCCTGACCGATAATCTGGGCCAGTCGGGCAGCGCATTTCTCACAAACACGATCAGCCTGTCCAACCAGGCTTCGTTCAGTACCTATTTCTCTTTCCAGATTTCCAACCCGCAGGGAATTTCAGATGGTGATGGTCAGGGCGCGGATGGCATCGTCTTCGTCGTCCAAACAGTCTCCAACACTGCAGGCGGGGCTGGTGGAGGCATCGGTTATACCGGCATCAGCAAGAGTCTGGGGATCGAGTTTGACACCTGGGATAACGGCTCCGGCCTGAACGACCCCAATGGCAACCACATCGGGATTGACATTGGGGGAAGCTTTAACGGTCCGACCGCGCTCATTGGCAACCGGATGAATAATGGTGCCAAGTGGTACGCATGGGTTGACTACAACGGTGCGACCAACCTCGTCGAGGTGCGACTCTCCGAAAGCAATACGCGTCCCACCGACCCAACACTGACGCGTTCCGTCAATCTCATTGATCAACTCGGCCAAACCGATGCGTATATTGGATTCACTTCCGGAACGGGCGCTGCTGGCGGATTTCACGATATTCTGGCGTGGCAGCTCAACGACAACTTTCAGCCAATCGACCCCGGCACGCAGGTTCCCGAACCGGCCACACTGGCGCTGCTCGGACTTGGCGGCCTTGGCATGATTTTGGCGCGACGCCGCAGGGCTGTTTGATATCAGGGCACGCCCAATGCAAAAGCGCCATCATTCGATGGCTCTCCTGAATGCTGACGAACCCCCGATTTTTCGGGGGTTTTGTTTTTCTGATGGGAAACCGGCGGTTTTTCCGGGTTCAGGTCGAAAAAGGCTGAATTCAGGAACTTTCGCCAAACCGGATGTAATGGTCGAGCAGTCGGAGTAAATGGTCTTTCTGGAGCAATTGCGCCAAGGTAACCATTGCCAGTTCCGTTTGGGCTGGTAGGCAGGCTTGAGCACGCCAGCATTACAAAAAACTAAAGCCTCCAGACGATCGGAGGCTTTTTCGGCAGTCTGACCCCGTCGTTAAGGCGGGGCCGGCTTTTCTTCTAGTCCGGGCTTATGCCTTTTTGCGACGCTTCAGTCCGAGGCCGGCCAACCCGAGACCCAAGAGGGCAAATGTGCCTGGCTCAGGGACGCGGGTTATGTCAGCAACACGAACATTGTCGAGAGCGGGACCATAAGCACTGCTCTCCATGCTTTCGAAGCTCAGAGTTGTCTGGTTTGCTAGCGCGGTAAATGAAAAACTTTGCTCAATCCACCCCATGTTTGTCCTGGAATTGCTGCTGGCGTCGTGATGGAATTGAAAGACATCGTTAAAGTTGGCCGCTACGGCACGGAGCTGTTTGACCAGTTCAGGTCCGGTCATGTCATCCGGATTTCCGGCCATGGCAAAAGTAACCTGATACGTGTGTCCAGCCAAGGTATCAAACGCCTGCGAAATGGATCCGCTGCCGGTTCCCGAGAGGTCCAGGCTGAAGTTCCCACTGGCATCTTGCCAATAGTTCTTGATGTAATCGATGCCCTGACCACCAACGGTCCAACCCGTGATGGCAGTCGAGCCGGCTGCCAGCGTGTAATAAGCCGGATTGCCAGCCAGGGATGTATTCTCAAAATCACCGTTAATCAATGGCAGGGCCAGTGCGACATTGGGTGCAAACAATGCCGCACCAAACAGCGCTACTGCAACAGAGAGGGATTTGATACCGCGCGATTCCGAACGGGCGAAGAGTTTCATGGGTGATCCTTGGCGATTGAGCGTAAAACTGATGTGCCTGCATTGTGTTTGACATGCGATCGACACGACGTGAAATCAATCACGGAAAGGCCGATTCAGCGGTCTATGCGCCCAATATCCCGCCGGCAATAAGCAATTTTCGGCACACTCCCGGTCACCAGCTGCTCCGGGGAGTTCAACAACTCCATTTGGTCGATCAGCAGGTGACGACCAAATTCATTGAATCGCCACCGGATCCATAGGGGAATATTCAGCCCCTGATCCCTGCGCTGAAATCCACACCATTCGAAACAATGCGTTGAATGATCAGGCCACGACCACCGTTCCGGGCCCCTTTTGCGCCGCCCACGGCGCCGGCTTGCGCACGGCGGCCCAGACCGGACTTTCCATCGATAGCGCCAACTGGCGGGCCAGTTCGACCATGCCGTCGTAGCCGGCGTAGCCGAATTCGCGTTCCTGATTGATGTCGAGGAAAGGAATCCGCGCCTTGAGCGCCGTGTAGAGATTGCGGCCACCGGCGATCAGGATGTCAGCCTTGTACTCGTGGTAAGTCGAAAGCAAGGCCTTTGGGCTGCCGTCATCGATCATCTTGGTATCGTCGCCCATCAACTCGCGGATGCGCGCCTTGTCCTCTTCGGTCGATTTCTTGGTGCCGGTCGCCACCACCTTCATGCCCAGATCCTGCAAGGCCGAGACGATGGACCACGACTTGACGCCGCCGGTGTAGAGCAGCACCCGCTTGCCGCGCAGGCGATCACGCCAGGGTTCCAGCGCGGCATGCGACTTGGCTTCCTCGCGGGCAATCACCGCCTCGGTACGCGCCGTCAGATCCGGGTCGCCGATCAGCCGGGCGAAATCGCGCAAGGCGTTGGAGACATCCTGCACGCCGTAGAAGCTGCCCTCGAAGAAGGGAATGCCGAAGTTGTCTTCCATCTTGCGTGCCACGTTGAGCAATGCCTTGGCACAGACGACCATGTTCACCCTGGCGCGGTGCATGGTCTGCACCTCATGGAAACGCGAGTCGCCGGACAGTGTGCAAAGAATGCGCAGGCCAAGTTCATCAAATAGCGGTGCGACATGCCAGAACTCACCGGCGATATTGTATTCGCCGATCAAATTGACGTCGTAGGTTGGCAGGCCGTCGGCGCGCGGCGCGGCGGGGACTGGTTCGGCGGTACCGATCACATGCTTGAACATCGCCTCGCCGGCCAGCCGATTGCCGAGGTTCTTGGTGCCGTAGAAACCGGCCGCATCGACCGGCACAACCGGCGTCCCCCAGCGTTCGGTGGCCGCCTTGCAGACGGCGCCGACATCGTCACCGATCAGCGCCGTGACGCAAGTGTTGTAGATGAAGACGGCCGAGGGCGAATAGCTGTCGATCGCCTGCTTGATGGCATGAAATAGCCGCTTCTCGCCACGGCCCATCACCACATCGGTTTCCGACAGATCGGTGGTCATGCCGATCTTGTACAGCGTGACGCCGGAAGAGCGCGTTCCGCGGTTGTCCCAGGAGGAACCGGCACAGGCAATCGGTCCATGGACGATATGGGCAACATCGGCAATCGGCAGCAGCGCGATCTGCGCGCCGTCGAAGGAACAGCCACCCGCCGTGGCGCCAGGCTTGGGCTTGGCGCAACCGGACTTTTCCTTCTTGTTGTGGCTACAGGCCGGCTCATCGAGCAGGGCCTGGATTTCGCTGGCTTTCATGCTGTTCTCCAGAGGTCTGGAGTGCATACAGCAAGACGGGTGCCAACTTTAGTTCATTGTTTTATATGAGAAAAATAAGCATGAGGATTGTCGCGAATACGACAATCCCCTGCCCTCACGACAAATTCGCCTTACAGGGCGAGCAAATCGCGCAGCTTGGCCAGCTTCTTCAGGCCCATGCCCTTGGCCTTGCACACATCATCCAGCGAAGCGTACGGACGAGCCGCGATGATGGCGCGGGCGACTTCGCGTGGCAGCCCCTTGATGGCTGCCAATTCATCTTCGCTGGCCTTGTTGATCGAGACCGGCTTGGCGGCTGCTTTTTTGGCCGGCTTCCCGGCGACAGCGACGGTCGCGGCTTTCACCTCAGCCACCGGCGCCTTGGCGGCGACGACAGGCTTGGCGGCCACGGCGGCTTTCGGCTTGGCCGCAGGCCTGGCTTTGACCACCGGCTTGGCCTTGACGGCAGCAACCTTGGTCGGGGTCGCGGCAAAATTGCGGTAATCGCGTGTCACATAACCGGCTGGCGTCCACTCGCGCAGCATGACGGTCAATGCGGCGCCTTCGGCCGGCATGGCAGCCGGCACGGTGTACAGGCAATCGTTCCATTGATTGCCACCACCCAGAATGCCGACGATCACGCTGGCCACCGGGCTGCCGGTCCAGTTGCCACCGGCATACGGCGTATCCAGCGCCCAGACTTCCAGTGCCAGCGTGCCGCTCAGGTTGTCTTCGGCGCGCGGATTGGCAATCGCCTCGATCGCCAACGCTGCGCTGCCATCTTTCAGCGTGCAGCTGACCTTGCCGACCAGACGCGGCTGAAAGAAATTTTCAGCGGATTCATAAACGGCGAGATCACGAACCTGCACCTGGCCATCAGCCGTAGCGGCCACCAGCGCCAGGGCCAGTGCGTGATCGACTGCACCAGCCGGCGGAATGGCGTGACAACAGGCTGAGGCGATAATGCCGCCAGCCATCGGCTCGATCGCCAGCTCGGCCACCTTGACGCCGGCCAGCTCAGTACCGGAAAAACCATTGTCGCTGGCCCACAGCTGTAGCGACCAGACCGCATCGGCATTCAGATCATCGTCGGAAAAGTTCACATCCGCATTGAGATGAACAAAATCACCGTCGAAACGATAACCATGGTTTTGACCGAGAACTGTTGCGCTGTTGGCGGAGGATATATTCGTCATGTCGGCTGCCTGTTTTTCGTGGAAAAAGGCGCGCATTATATGAGCCATTTATCCTTGTTTATCATATAGTTAGTTTTATATTTTCAGGCACCGACATGGTGCAAAAAAGCGGTGATTTTTGTCGCCAACATGACAAAAATCACCGCCTCTCACCCCTTGCTGGTGCAAGCCCGGATCCCGACGCACCACTTTAGAAACCGGGGGCAACCGAGTCGATATTTACATTGGCGAAACTGGATCAGCCAACAGGTGCTGCGACCTCGTTGCCCAGATCGGTTTTACCCCATCGTCTTCAGGTTCTGAATGATCTCGCCGGCCATGGGTTGGGCATCGCCATAGAGCATGCGGCAGTTGTCGGTGAAGAACAGCGCATTCTCCACCCCGGAGTAACCGGTGCCCTTGCCGCGCTTGATCACGATCACGTTCTGCGCCATGTCGGCATTCAGGATCGGCATGCCGTAGATCGGGCTGGACTTGTCGGTGCGGGCGCTTGGATTCACCACATCGTTGGCCCCGATGATCAGCGCCACATCGGCCTGACCGAACTCGCCGTTGATTTCCTCGAGGTCGAAGATCTTGTCGTACGGCACCCCGGCCTCGGCCAGCAACACGTTCATGTGGCCCGGCATTCGCCCGGCCACCGGGTGGATGGCGAACTTCACCTCGACCCCGACTTCCTCGAGCATCTCGGTCATTTCCCAGACCTTGTGCTGGGCATGGGCCACGGCCATACCGTAGCCCGGCACGATGATGACCTTGCTGGCGTAACGCATCATCGCCGCCGCATCAAGCGCACTCAGTTCCTTCATCGTGCCGCTGATCGCTTCACCACTCGAAGCCGCCACCATCGGCGTGAAGAGAATGTTCGAGATCGGCCGGTTCATCGCCTTGGCCATTAGCTGCGTCAGCAGCGTACCAGCGGCACCAACCACGATGCCGGCGATGATCAGTGCCGGGTTCCCCAGCACGTAGCCTTCAAAGCCCACCGCGAGGCCGGTAAAGGCATTGAACAGCGAGATCACGACCGGCATGTCGGCCCCGCCGATCGGCAGGGTGACGATCAGGCCGAGGATCAGCGAGATGGCGAAGAAGAAGTAGATCAGTTCCGGTTGGGCCGGGGCCATCACCACCATGGCGATCCCCAGGCCGACGGCGTTCAGGGCGAGGATGACATTGACCGCATTCTGGGCCGGCAGGCGGATGGCTTTCTTCAGCACACCCTGCAGTTTCGCCCAGGCGACGCAGGAGCCGGTGAAGGAGACGGCGCCGATCAGGGCGCCGATCACGGCGAGGATGGTCGTGATGGTGCTATGCGTATCGCCGCGAGCGAACTCGATGGCGGCAATCGCGGCGGCGGCACCACCGCCCATGCCGTTGTAGATGGCGACCATCTGCGGCATGTCGGTCATCTTGACCTTCTGGCCGGAGATCCAGGCGGCGGCACCACCGAGACCGAGGGCGAGGATCATCAGGACGATGTTCTTTAATCCCGGAACGAGGAAGGTGCCGGCAATGGCGATCAGCATGCCGTACCCGGCGATGACGATGCCCTTGCGGGCGGAGGCCGGGGAACTCATGCCCTTCAAGCCGAAGATGAACAGGGCAGCGCCGAGGAACCAGGCGCCTTGAACGTAGAGGGGCAGACTCATCATGCTTCCTTCTTCTTGAACATGGCGAGCATGCGTTCGGTCACGACATAACCGCCGGCGGCATTGGCCGCGCCGAGGGCGACGGCGAAGAAGCCGATGGCCTGTTCAACGACGGTATCGGCACTCCCCAGCGCAATCATGGCGCCGACCACGACCACGCCGTGGATGAAGTTGGAGCCGGACATCAGCGGGGTGTGCAGGATGACCGGCACCTTGGCGATGATCTCGTAGCCGGTGAAGGCGGCGAGCATGAAGATGTAGAGTGCGAGCAGACCGTCCATCAGTTTTCTCCCAGAACTTGTTTGACCACCGGATGCACGGTGGCGCCATCGCGGCACAGCACGGTGCCGGCCAGTACTTCGTCGCTCCAGTCGAACTGGAGGCTGCCGTCCTTGATCCACGGCGACAGGAAGTTGTAGAGGTTCTTGGCGTAGAGCTCGGAGGCGTGGGTGGGCATGCGGGAGGGAA
>Ga0316604_10003605_pt1 | contig 10772 bp, 10 predicted proteins | sample OWC_soil_day20_C_FD_207650 | JGI IMG/M metagenome (GOLD analysis project Ga0316604, IMG submission 207650) | Wetland soil microbial communities from Old Woman Creek delta, Ohio, United States - OWC_soil_day20_CT | ecosystem: Environmental > Terrestrial > Soil > Wetlands | place: USA: Ohio... | reverse complement strand
TGGCCCACGACGTCTGCCGCGCCGCGTGGCTCGAGATCGAGGAGCGCGCGCTCGACGGCCGGCCGCTGCGCCGCATCTTCGTGACGCACGATCACCCCGACCACATGGGACTCGCCCCCTGGCTCGCCGAGCGCCACGGTGCGGCCGTGTGGATGTCGGAATACGCGCACCGCACGAGCGGCGAGTTCCTGCGCGCGGACCCGGCCGTCCTCGGCGAGCGCGTCGAGCGCTTCCTGCGTCGCCACGGCGTCGAGGTGCAGCCGGGCTCATGGTCCTCGCGCGGCGATCACCGGGTCTGGTTCGGTGGCTGGCCGCCACTGGCGCACGCCCCGGCCGACGGCGAGGTGGTCGAGGCCGGGCGGGGCCGCTGGCAGGTGATCGAGACCGGCGGCCACTGCCGCGGGCACCTGTGCCTGTACGACGCCGGGCGCCGGCTGCTGGTGAGCGGCGACCAGGTGCTGCCCACCATCTCGCCGAACGTGAGCGTGCTGTCGTCGGACCCGGACGGCGACCCGCTGCGGGCGTTCCTCGGGTCCATCGACCGGCTGCTCGAGTGCGCCGCGGAGACCCGCGTACTGCCCTCGCACGGACGGCCCTTCCGCGGACTGCACCAGCGCCTCGAGGACGTCAGGGCGCACCACCTGCAGCAGCTCGACGCGTTGCGCGAATGTTGCCGGCAGCCGCGCACGGCTTTCGAGGTCCTGCCGACGATGTTCCGGCGCGTGCCACGTGGCTTCCACCGGCTGCTCGCCGTTGGCGAGGCGGTCGCGCACCTGAATTTCCTGTGCAGCAGCGGCGACCTGCGCCGCGAGCTCGACGCCGAGGGGGTGGCCCGTTTCGTGACGGCATGAGGAGCGGTCGGGTACCATCACCGGTTTGACACCGCGCACCGGCACCCCCATGCAGGAACGATACGATCCGGCCGTCGTCGAGGCCGAGGCCCAGCGCCACTGGGAGCAGAACGGCACGTTCAGCGTCGCCGAGGATCCGGCCCGGCCGAAGTACTACTGCCTGTGCATGTTCCCGTACCCGAGCGGGCGCCTGCACATGGGTCACGTGCGCAACTACACCATCGGCGACGTGATCACGCGCTACATGCGCATGCAGGGCCACAACGTGCTGCAGCCGATGGGCTGGGATGCTTTCGGCCTGCCCGCCGAGAACGCGGCGATGGCGCACGGCGTGCCGCCGGCGAAGTGGACCTACGACAACATCGAGTACATGAAGCGACAGCTGAAGTCGCTCGGCTTCGGCATCGACTGGAACCGCGAGGTCGCCACCTGCCGGCCCGACTACTACCGCTGGAACCAGTGGCTGTTCCTGCGCATGCTCGAGAAGGGCATCGCCTACCGCAGGACGGGCGTCGTGAACTGGGACCCGGTGGACCAGACGGTGCTCGCCAACGAGCAGGTGATCGACGGCCGCGGCTGGCGCACGGGCGCGCTCGTCGAGAAGCGCGAGATCCCGATGTACTACCTGCGCATCACCGACTACGCGCAGGACCTGCTCGACGCCCTGCAGGCGCTGCCCGGCTGGCCCGAGCGCGTGCGCGTCATGCAGGAGAACTGGATCGGCCGCTCCGAGGGCCTCGAGATCGAGTTCGAGGTGCACGGCGGCGGCACGCTCGGCATCTACACGACGCGTCCGGACACGCTGTGCGGCGTGACCTACATGGCGGTCGCGGCCGAGCATCCGCTCGCGCAGCGTGCCGCGGCGGGCAACCCCGACCTGCAGGCGTTCCTCGCGGAGTGCCAGCGTTCGGGCGTGACCGAGGCCGCGCTCGAGACCATGGAGAAGCGCGGCATGCCGCTCGGCATCGACGCGATCCACCCGGTCACGGGCGCGCGGGTGCCGGTCTGGGTCGCGAACTTCGTGCTGATGGGCTACGGCACCGGCGCCGTGATGTCCGTGCCGGCCCACGACCAGCGCGACTGGGAGTTCGCACGCCGCTACGGCCTGCGCATCCACCCGGTGGTGCAGCCGCTCGACGGCAGCCTGCCGGACATCGAGTCCGCCGCGTTCGCCGGGCACGGCCGGCTGATCAACTCGGGACGCTTCGACGGGCTCGACTTCGAGGAGGCGTTCGACGCGTACGCCAAGTTCTTCGAGTCGCGCGGCACCGGCCGCCGCCGCGTGAACTGGCGGCTGCGCGACTGGGGCATCTCGCGCCAGCGCTACTGGGGCTGCCCGATTCCGCTCATCCACTGCCAGGCCTGCGGCGTGCAGCCGGTGCCCGACGACCAGCTGCCGGTGGTGCTGCCGGAAGACCTCGTGCCGGACGGCAGCGGCAACCCGCTCGCCAGGAGCAAGGCGTTCCTCGACTGCACCTGCCCGAAGTGCGGCGCCCCCGCGCGGCGCGAGACCGACACCATGGACACCTTCGTGGACTCGTCCTGGTACTTCTTCCGCTATGCCTGCGCCGGCAACGACCGGGCGATGGTGGATGGGCGCGCCGACTACTGGATGCCGGTGGACCAGTACATCGGCGGCATCGAGCACGCCATCCTGCACCTGCTGTACTCGCGCTTCTGGACCCGCGTGATGCGCGACCTCGGCCTCACGACGGTCGCGGAGCCGTTCGGCAACCTGCTCACCCAGGGCATGGTCCTGAACGAGATCTTCTTCCGCAAGCCGGGCTCGGGCCGCATCACCTACTACAACCCGGCCGACGTGGACGTGCAGCTGGACGAGAAGGGCGTGCGCACCGGCGCCGTGCTGCGCTCGGACGGGCAGCCGGTCGAGTGCGGCGGCATCGGCACGATGTCGAAGTCGAAGAACAACGGCGTGGACCCGCAGGCGCTGGTCGAGCGCTACGGCGCGGACACCGCGCGCCTGTTCATGATGTTCGCCGCGCCGCCCGAGCAGTCGCTCGAGTGGTCGGACGAGGGCGTGGACGGCGCGTTCCGCTTCATGAAGCGACTGTGGCGGGCGGTGCACCAGCACGTGGCCGCGGGCCCGGCGCCCGCGCTCGACGTGGGCACGCTCGACGAAGCGCAGAGGACCCTGCGGCGGCAGGTGCACGAGACCCTCGTCAAGGTCACCACCGACATCGGCAAGCGGCGCACCTTCAACACCGCGATCGCCGCCGTGATGGAGCTGATGAACTCGGTGACGCGCTGCGAGGATCGCTCGCCCCAGGGCCGTGCCGTGGTCCAGGAAGCGCTCGAGACCGTCGTGCTGATGCTTTCGCCCGTGGTGCCGCACGCCTGCCACGCGCTGTGGCGCGAACTCGGCCACGGCGGCGCAGTGGTGGACGAGCGCTGGCCGGAACCGGACGTGCGCGCACTCGAACGCGCGTCGGTCGAGGTCGTTGTGCAGGTGAACGGCAAGCTGCGCGGTCGCGTCACGGTGCCCGCGGGCGCCGACGAGGCCACGGTGCGCGAGGCCGCCCTGGCCGACGCGAACGTGCAGCGCTTCATGGAGGGCAGGCCGGTGCGCAAGTTCGTGTACGTGGCCGGCAAGCTCGCCAATGTCGTGGTCTGAGATGGACCCGTCACGCAGGATGCTGCTGGTGGCCGGCGTCGCGCTGTTCGCGGCCGGCTGCGGGTTCCGCCTGCAGGGCGCCGCCGCGGGCCTGCCGGCGGGCGTGACGAGCGTCTATGTGTCGGCGCCCGAACAACTCTCGCCGTTCTTCATCGAGCTCGAGCGTGGCCTGCGGAGCGCCGGTGCCGTGAGCGCCCCGTCCGCGGGCGAGGCCGATGCGGTGATCCGCGTGCTGCACGACCGGACCGGCCGTCGCGTGCTGTCGGTGTCCGCGCGCAACACGCCGCAGGAGTACGAGGTGTTCTACAACGTCGAATACGCGATCGACCGCGCGGGCCAGCCGGCAGTGCCCGCGCAGCGCCTCGAGCTCACCCGCAACTTCAGCTTCGACGAGACCCTGCTGCTCGCGAAGAACCACGAGGAGACGATCCTGCGCGACGCGATGGCGCGCGACCTCGCGGACCTCGTGCTGCGGCGCCTCGGCTCCCTCCCGCCCGCGCAAACCGATCCGTCGCGCTGACCAGCTCGTGGGTGATGCCGGGCTCGAGCGCCGAGTGGCCGGCGTCGGGCACGACGCGGAAGTCGGCCTCGGGCCACGCCCGGTGCAGGTCCCAGGCGGTCATCATCGGGCAGACCACGTCGTAGCGGCCCTGCACGATCACCGACGGGATGTGGCGGATGCGCCGCACGCCGCGCAGCAGCTGGTCCTCCGACTCGAGGAAGCCCTTGTTCACGAAGTAGTGGCACTCGATGCGCGCCACCGCGATCGCGAAGGCCTCCTCGCCCCACTTGTCCACGTTGTCGTCGTTCGTGTGCAGGAAGCTCGTGGCGGCCTCCCAGATCGACCAGGCGCGCGCGGCACGTACCTGCGTGCCGTGGCTCCGCGAGGTCAGCCGGCGGTGGAAGGCGGCCACGAGGTCGCCGCGCTCGGCCTTCGGGATGGCGGCCACGTAGTTTTCCCAGCGGTCCGGGAAGATCGCGCTCGCGCCCTGCTGGTAGAACCAGTCGATTTCGGCCTTGCGCAGCATGAAGATGCCGCGCAGCACCAGTTCGCTCACCTGCTTCGGGTGTGCCTGCGCGTACGCGAGCGCGAGCGTCGAGCCCCACGAGCCGCCGAACACCAGCCACCGCTCGATGCCGAGGTGCTCGCGCAGCTGCTCCATGTCGGCGACCAGGTGCCAGGTCGTGTTGTCCACCAGGCTCGCGTGCGGCCGGCTGCGGCCGCAACCGCGCTGGTCGAATACCACGATGCGGTAGCGCTTCGGGTCGAAGAAGCCGCGCGCCGAGGGACTCGAACCGGCGCCCGGCCCGCCGTGCACGAACACCGCGGGCTTGCCCTTCGGGTTGCCGCATTCCTCCCAGTAGATTTCGTGCAGCGGCGACACGCGCAGATGGCCGCTGCGGTAGGGCTCGATGGCAGGGTAGAGGGTGCGGTGGGTCGTGGTCATGGGCAGTGAACAGGGGATAGGGGAGAGGGGATGGTGCATAGGCTACACGGAGGGGCGGTGGATCGGGGGGCGGCGAGGCGGCATAATCGGTCGCGCATGCTGAATCACCCCACGGCAACCCGCCGCCCCCCGGCCCGCCGCACGCAGTGAGGACCTCACCGGACGCACTGTCGTCTGGCCTGTCCCGCGGCCTGCGCAGCGTGTACCTCGTCACCGGGAACGAGCCCCTGCTCGTTGCGGAGGCCTGCGATGCCGTTCGCGCCGCCGCCCGCGCCGAGCAGTACGCCGACCGCGAAGTGCACTTCCTCGAGCGCGGCTTCGACTGGGGCGCGCTGCTCGCCGATGCGCACAATCTCTCGCTGTTCGCCTCGCGGCGGCTGATCGAGCTGAAGTTCAATGCCGCGCCCGATGCGGAGGCGCAGCGCTGCCTCGCGCAGCTGGCCGCGCAGCCGCCGGCCGACACGGTGCTGCTGGTGTGCGGCGAACTCGAGGGCAAGGCCCTCAAGACGGCCTGGGTGAATGCCTTCGACCAGCACGGCGTGGTGGTGGTCACGGAACCCGTCAGTCGCCCCGCGCTGCCCGGCTGGATCCGCGACCGGCTCGCCCGCCGCGGCGTGACGATCGAGAAGGACGCCGCGGACCTGCTCGCCGACCGCGTCGAGGGCAACCTGCTCGCCGCGCAGCAGGAGATCGAGCGCATCGCGCTGCTGATGCCGGGCGCGCAGCTCGATGCTGCGGCGGTCGCGGAGGTCGTGGCCGACAGCGCCCGCTACGACGTCTTCGAATTGTCGGCCGCCGCGTTCTCCGGGCAACCGGCGCGCGCCCTGCGCATCCTCGCGGGTCTCCGCGGCGAAGGGCAGGAGCCACCGCTGGTGCTGTGGGCTCTGCTCAACGACCTGCGCGGCCTGTCGCGCGTCGTTCAGCGCCTCGAGCGTGAGCGTTCGCTCGACGACATCTTCCGCGCCGAGCAGATCTGGTCGAAGCGGCAGGGCCCGATCCGGCTGGCGCTGAAGCGCATCACGCGACCCGAGATCGAGTCGCTGCTGGTGGCCGCCGCGGCGGCGGATCGCATGGCCAAGGGCAGCCTGCGTGGCGACGCGTGGGTGGCGCTCGAGGCCCTGGTCGCGAGGATCGCCGGGCTGCGGCTCGCTGCATGAAAGCCCTCGGGATCTTCGGCGGGACCTTCGACCCGATCCACTTCGGCCACCTGCGCACCGCCTTCGAGCTGCTGCAGGTGCTCGGCCTCGAGGAAGTGCGCCTAGTGCCGGCAGGCGCGCCACCGCATCGCGGCACCCCGGCGTGCGATGCGGGCCACCGCCTGGCGATGGTGCGCGCCGCCGTGTCCGACCAGCCCGGGCTGGTGGTGGACGACCGGGAGATCCGTCGCGCCGGGCCGTCCTACACAGTGCTCACGCTGCGCGAACTGCGCAGCGAGCAGCCGTCGCGACCGCTGTGCCTGATCGTCGGCATGGATGCGTTCCTCGGCCTGCCGCAGTGGCACGAGTGGCGCGACGTGTTCGAGCTCGCCCACGTCGTCGTCGCGCATCGCCCGGGCTGGCAGGCACCCGACACGGGAGTGCTCGGTGAACTGCTCGCGGCCCGCGGCACGCAGCGCGTCGCGGACCTGCACGAATCGATTGCCGGCCGCCTTCACGTGCGACCGGTGACGCAGCTCGAGATTTCCTCCACCGACCTGCGTGAACTGATCGTCGCCGGGCAGGACCCCCGTTACCTGCTGCCCGACGCAGTCCGCGCCATCATCCGCGACACCGGTTGTTACCACCCCAGAGCCACGAGGTGAGCATGACAGCGAAGCGCCCAGCCAGTCGACGCACGACCCGCAACGCGACCCCCAGGCCCGCGGCCAAGGCCAAGACCAAGACCAAGACCAAGGCCCCTGCCCGGGCAGCGGCCGCAGCCGCTGCGAAGAAGCCCGCTGCCCGCGCGAAGACTGCGGCCGTCGCCCGCAAGCCGGCCCGGCCGAAGGGCAGGCCGACCCTGCGTGACGTGGTCCTCGCAGCGCTCGATGAGCTGAAGGCGTTGAACGTGAAGGCGATCGACGTGCGCGGCATCACCGACATCACCGACACCATGGTGGTGGCGAGCGGCACCTCGGACCGTCACGTGAAGTCGATCACCGACCGCGTCATCCAGCGCTGCAAGGACGCGGGCTATCGCCCGTACGGGCTCGAAGGCGAGCGCGACGGCGAGTGGGTGCTGCTCGACCTGCAGGACGTGGTGCTGCACGTGATGCTGCCCCGCGTGCGCGAGTTCTACGCGCTCGAGAAGCTGTGGGAGGGTGGCGCCGCGGCCTGAGGCCGCCCGGCCGCGCGGGCAATGCTGATGCGCCTGCTTGCCGCCGGCACGCGGATGCCGGCGTGGGTCGATGCCGGCGTCGCCGACTACGCCGGGAGACTGCGTGGCGACTACCGCCTCGAACTGGTCGAGATCGAGCTCGGGCGCCGTGGCTCCGGCGACCCGACCCGCGCCGTCGAGGCGGAAGGCGAGCGGATGCTCGCCGCGGCCGGGCCGCGGGCAGCCGTCGTCGCGCTGCAAGTCGGCGGCAAGGCCCTGTCCACCGAACAGCTGGCCCGCTGGCTCGAGGAGCGGTCGCGGCTTGGCGAACCGCTCGCATTCTGCATCGGTGGGCCGGACGGGCTGGCCCGCGCCGTGGACCAGAAGGCGTCCCTGCGCTGGTCGCTGTCGCCCCTGACCCTGCCCCACGGCCTCGCCCGGGTCGTGGTCGCCGAGGCGCTCTACCGTGCCGTCTCGGTCATCAAGGGTTTGCCGTATCACCGCCCCTAGCGGTCGCGCCCGGCGCAATGGACAGCGCCGCTGCGGCGGGTTTGAATGACGGTTTGCCCACCCGGGATCGGAGTCGAGCATGCACCCCTATCCGCACCTCTACACGGTCGAGTCCACCGCCGCATCGTCCGGTGACGTGACGCTCACCTCGACGGGCCTGCCGGCCCTCGCGAGTGCGCCGCCGCCGGAGTTCGACGGCCCGGGCGGGCGCTGGTCGCCGGAGCACTTGCTGGTGGCCGCGGTCGCCGACTGCCTGGTCCTCAGCTTCCGCGGCGTCGCCCGCGCCAACAAGTTCGAGTGGCACTCCCTGGACTGCTCGGTGGAAGGCACCCTGAACAAGGTCGAGGGCAGGACCCGGTTCACGCACATGGTGGCGCGCGCCACCCTGCGCGTCCCGGCCGGCACCGACGAGGCCAAGGCGAAGCAGCTGCTGGAGCGGGCCGAGCACGTGTGCCTGGTCAGCAATTCGCTGGTCTCGGAGCGCAGCATCGAGTCGACGATCGTGTTCGCCTGAGCCGGGACATGACCGAGCCGCAGGTCCTGCTCGCCTCTGCCTCGCCCCGCCGCAGCGAACTGCTGCGCCAGGTCGGCATCACCCATGCGGTGCGCCCCGTGGACATCGACGAGTCCGCGCACCCGGGCGAGGCGCCGTCGGCCTACGTGCTCCGGCTGGCGGAGGCGAAGGCGGAGAGCCTGTGGCGCGTGCTCGAGCCCGCGCGGCGGCGACCCGTCCTGGCCGCCGATACGACCGTTGCGCTCGAAGGCGAGATCTTCGGCAAGCCCGGCAGCCTCGCCGAGGCGCACGCCATGCTCGGGCGGCTGTCGGGGCGCACGCACGAAGTGCACACCGCGGTCGCCGTGCTGCACGCGGACGGCGCCGCGGCGCGCGTGAGCAGCAGCACCGTGACGTTCCGCGAGCTCACGCGCGCGGAGATCGACTGGTACTGGCACACCGGCGAGCCGGTCGACAAGGCCGGCGGGTACGCGGTGCAGGGACGGGCCGCCGCGTTCATCAGCCACATCGCGGGCAGCTACTCGGGGATCATGGGGTTGCCGCTCTACGAGACCTGGGAACTGCTCGCGCCCGTGCTCGGTCTGACGCGCGGGGGGGCACCGGCATGAGCACGGAAATGGTCGTCAACGTCAGCCCGCGTGAGACGCGCGCCGCGCTGCTCGAGAACGGTGTCCTGCAGGAGCTGTTCATCGAGCGCGCCAGCCGGCGGGGGCTGGCCGGAAACCTCTACAAGGGCCGCGTGTCGCGCGTGCTGCCCGGCATGCAGGCGGCGTTCATCGACATCGGCCTCGAGCGCACGGCGTTCCTGCACGTTTCCGACATCGTGCAGCCGGCCGATGCCGAGGGCGCGGTGGACGCGCCGCGCACCGACAGCATCCGCGAGCTGGTCGGCGAGGGCGCCGACATCCTGGTGCAGGTGCTGAAGGACCCGCTCGGCACCAAGGGCGCGCGGCTCACCACGTTCATCACCATTCCCTCGCGCTACCTCGTCTACATGCCCTTCGGCCACGGCGTGGGCGTCTCGGCCCGCATCGAGAACGAGGCGGAGCGGCAGCGGCTGCGCGAGGCGATGCAGTCGTTCGCGGCGGCGGACAGCCCCGGGGGCTACATCGTGCGCACCGCGGCCGAAGGCGCGACCGCCGAGGCGTTGCGCGCCGACATGATGTTCCTGCGCAAGCTCTGGGACGTGCTCACGCAGCGCGCGCGGGGCGCGGGGCGGGGCGCGCTGGTGCACGAGGACCTGCCGCTGCCGCTCAGGCTGATGCGCGACCTCGTGGGCGAGGGCGTGGACCGCGTGCTGGTGGACAACGAGCGCACCTGCGACCAGATGCGCGAGTTTGCCGCGACGTTCATGCCGGGGCTCGAGGCGCGCGTCGAGCGCTACACCGGCAGCCGGCCGCTGTTCGACCTGCACGGCGTGGAGGAGGAGATCCAGCGCTCGCTCGAGCGCAAGGTGGCCCTCAAGTCGGGCGGCTACCTGATCATCGACCAGACCGAGGCGCTGACCACGATCGACGTGAACACCGGCGCCTACGTCGGCCACCGCAACCTCGAGGAGACGATCTACCGCACCAACCTCGAGGCCGCCGTCGCGATCGCGCGCCAGCTGCGCCTGCGCAACCTGGGCGGCATCATCATCATCGACTTCATCGACATGGAGGAGGAGGAGCACCGGCGCCAGGTCCTGCAGGCGCTCGAGAAGGCGCTCGCCAAGGACCATGCGAAGACGCACGTCTCGACGGTGTCCTCGCTCGGCCTGGTCGAGATGACGCGCAAGCGCACGCGCGAGAGCCTCGCCCACCAGCTGTGCATGCCGTGCCCGGCCTGCGAGGGGCGCGGCTTCCTCAAGACGCCCGAGACGGTCTGCTACGAGATCTTCCGCGAGATCCTGCGCCAGGCCGGTCAGTTCGACCTGCAGCAGCTGCTGGTGCTCGCGCACCAGGACGTCATCGAGCGGCTGCTCGACGAGGAGTCCGCGGCACTCGGCGAACTCGAGGTGCTGGTCGGCAAGCCGATCCGGCTGCAGACCGAGTCCCTGTACGAGCCGGACCAGTACGACGTGGTGCTGATGTGAGTGCGACGCCCGGGCGCGGCGGTTCCGCCCGGCCCTGGCGCATCCTCGCCGGGACGATCGCGGTCCTGCTCATCCTGGGCGCGCTGCTGCTCGGCGCGTTGCGCCTCGCGGTGTCCCTGGTCCCCGAGAACGCCGCCCGCATCCAGGCCTGGGTGGAGCGACAGACCGACTACCGGCTCGGGTTCCACCACATCGACGCACGCATGCGCTGGTGGGGCCCGGAGGTGGTGCTGCGCGACGTGCGCGTGCTCGACCCGGACGCGAACCAGGCGCTGTTCGAGGCCGACGAAGCCGCCGTGTCGCTCGACGTGTGGAACCTGTTCCGCACCGGCGAGCTGGTTGCGGGACGCGTGCGCATCGTCGGCCCGGAGCTCACGGTCGTCCGCCTCGCCGACGGCCGCATTCGCCTGCTCGGCCAGCGCGAGCGGCCCGCCGATCGCCCGCCCTA
>Ga0316604_10003602_pt1 | contig 10781 bp, 8 predicted proteins | sample OWC_soil_day20_C_FD_207650 | JGI IMG/M metagenome (GOLD analysis project Ga0316604, IMG submission 207650) | Wetland soil microbial communities from Old Woman Creek delta, Ohio, United States - OWC_soil_day20_CT | ecosystem: Environmental > Terrestrial > Soil > Wetlands | place: USA: Ohio... | reverse complement strand
ACATAGGCGCAGAGCTGGAAGGCAACGATCAGCAAATGGCAACCGGCATTAACGAAATACATAAGGTTACTCCGGGTGATATTTCATTTGTAGACTTTGAAAAGTACTATGATAAGTGTCTGCGTTCTGCAGCAACAATTATTATCATCAATAAAAAAGTTGACTGTCCTCCCGGTAAAACATTGCTTGTATTACCTGATCCGTTCAGTGCTTATGTTAAAATTGTGAAAAGGTTCCGTCCTTTTGAACCAGCGACCAAACCCATCAGCGATACTGCGGTAATAGGGAAGGACACTATCATTCAGCCAAATGTGTTCATCGGAAATCACGTTACTATCGGCGAGAACTGTCTTATTCATCCCAACGTTACCATCTATGATCATACAGTAATTGGCAACAACGTAATCATTCATGCAGGTACCGTGATTGGCGCAGATGCATTCTACTTTAAGAAAAGAGCAGACAGGGAAGTGATGTATGATAAGATGGAAAGCTGCGGTCGCGTGATCATTGAAGACGATGTGGAAATCGGCGCTGGCTGTACCATTGACAAGGGTGTAAGTGGTGATACTATCATTGGTCGCGGTACTAAGTTTGACAACATGATTCATATCGGTCATGGTACCGTAATTGGTCGTAACTGTCTTTTTGCTGCACAGGTAGGAATCGGTGGTAAAGCACATATCGAAGACAATGTGATCCTCTGGGGTCAGGTAGGTGTATCCAAAGATCTGGTGATCGGTAAGGGAGCTGTGGTGCTGGCACAAAGTGGTGTACCAGCTTCACTGGAAGGAGGAAAAACGTACTTTGGTTCTCCGGTGGAAGATGCACGCATGAAGATGAAAGAACTGGCATGGATCAAACGTATCCCTGAAATCTGGGAGAAATTAACGTCTAAATAAACGCTTTTGTAAAATAGCTTCTGCCACCCTGCAGAAGCTATTTTTTTATACATTTGGAACATGCTTTTCCGAACATTGCTTCTCCTGTTTTCCACCCTGACTGCCGTAGCCCAGAAAGGGCTTACCGAAGTTCCTGTCACTATTAAAGACGGCTGGTTTACCGCCAAAACAATTTCCTTCGATAAGTATACCACAGGCGACCGTAAAAACGGTATCGATCAACCTGCTTCTTTCTCCTTCATAAAGAACCCCATTGACGCCTTCAATTTCCAGCTGCTATGTGATACCTGCAACACAGGGAGTAAGGCGCATATTCAGTCGCTATTTACCCCTCGCATCGCTTTCTCAGATCGTTCGTTACCATCCGTACTGGAACATGTTGAGGCTAACAATAAACTTACTTATATCGTCATCCAGGTTGCCGATTCTACTTTGGGTACCTGGGAAATGATCCTCCGGAATATGACTTATCTGGACCTGAACGACAACAAACAGGCAGGCATACTCCGCTCTTCACTGGGAGAGTTCAAAGTCACTGCCAATAACCATTTTGGCATCGTAAATTCTTATGAAAATATCCGGTACGAATTTGTGTACCGGAAGAAGGTAGTGGCGGCAGTCATACCTGGTAATAGTCCCCGGGTATGGTTAGACCTGAATAATTTAAAAGAGGAACAGCGCATTGTAGTTGCTGCAGCAATAGCGGCATTACTGCTTAGATGAGGTCTGCATCTTTTTCAGATATGCTTTACTCATACGGGCCACCGTTTCTTTCAGTGGTGTAAACGTAAAGTCCGGCAATACCTCCTTTATCTTCCCGTTATTGTAGTATACTTTCAGTTGCGCAGTATGTGCAGTTTCTTTTGTTAACACGGCCTTTTTTCCGGTGATCTTACTCTTCAATGTTTCTATCCGCCATACTATCTCTGCCTGCCATGGTTTCACCAGTTTATGTGGCGGCTTTTTGCCCAGTTGTATCGCCATTTCTGTAAACAGATCTACATATCGCCAGTTGTCTGCGGAGATTACAAAACGTTGTCCGCTTACATTACTTTCCATCAGGCGTATCATCACTTCAGCCACGTCTTCCACATCTGTGAAACCAGTAATTCCTTCTGTATAATAAGGGAATTCTTTCCAGGCATTTTTAATGAGCAGACCGGAACCATCTTCCCAGAAATCAGGGCCCAGGATAATCGATGGGTTTACGATGGCAGCAGGTAATCCTTCTGCAATACCTCTCCATACTTCCATCTCTGCCCTGTACTTACTCACGGCATATTGTGAATTGTGATGACTATCCTGCCATTCAGTATTTTCATCGATCATCTGCCCGGTCTTTGCACGCCCCAGGGCAGCTACGGAACTCACATGTACCAGTTTTTTCACGCCAGCATCCAGCGCCAGATTTACCACATTGGCAGTACCATCTATGTTCACTTTCATTATCTGCTCACGCGCTTCCGGGCGGAATGATACTACACCTGCACAGTGATAGACTTTTTCAACACCTTCCATGGCTTCTTCCAGTGCGACTACATCCAGTACATCACCTTTTATCCAGGTGATTTTGTCTGCAATTTCTTTGAGCTGTTCAGGAATTTCCTTGCGGTATAATGCCCTTACAGGTACGCCTGTTTTCACCAGTTTTCGTAATAAATGACTGCCTAAAAATCCCGTTCCTCCTGTTACTAATATCATGTAATCTTGTTCCGTTTGTCTAAAGATAATTATAAAACCCTTTCCCGGTTTTCTTTCCTAAATCACCGGCCTGCACACAGGTTATCTGTAATGGACTCGGCGTAAAACGGGGAGCCTTTGCAAATGCATCGTACAATGATTGCGTCACGGCAAGGTTTACATCGTTGCCGATCAGGTCCATCAGGGTAAAAGGTCCCATTCTGAAACCTGCACTTTCCAGCAGGCGATCTATTGTTTTGTACGGTGCAATTCCTTCCGTTGCAACCTGCATGGCTTCTAAATAATAATGCCTGGCAACCCTGTTTACAATAAAGCCGGGAGTATCCCTGACCTGTACCGGTGTTTTACCCATTTTAACTGCCAATGCATGCAACAGTTGTGCAACACTGTCCGTTGTTTTTTCACCACTCACAATCTCCACCAGTTTCATTACCGGTGCGGGATTAAAAAAGTGCATGCCCGCTACCCGTTCAGGATGAGGCACCGCCGCTGCAATGGATGATATGGAGAGAGAAGAGGTGTTGGAAGCGAAGATCGTGTACTCATTATTCACAGCCGCTAATTCCCGAAATAATGCTGTTTTAATATCGATTTTTTCCACGATGGCCTCTATAATCACATCTGCCTTTACATCGCCGGTATGTGCCGTAAAATGCAGGCGTTGCATGATCTGGACCGCCATCCCTTCCTTCAGTTTTCCTTTCTGCTCCAGGGTGGATAATTGACTACTGATCTGTTGTCTGGCTTTGTCCAGCATAGCTGGTTGTACATCGAACAATACTGTGTTGAAACCGCTGGCAGCGGCTACCTGTGCTATGCCGGCGCCCATGGTGCCAGCCCCGCATACAGCGATCGTTTGCATTTGTTCCAGGTGGATCATCTTCGTCTTTTGGGGGTAAAAAAGAAAAACAGGAGAAAAGGCGTATGGATAATTCAATTGCGCGCTTTTCTCCTGCTTGTAAATATATTCAAATATGCTTGTTGCTAGACTGCTCCTTCAAATTGTTCCAGGAATCGAACATCATTTTCTGAGAATAACCGCAGATCCTTAATCTGGTATTTCAGCATAGTAATACGTTCTATACCCATACCGAAGGCAAAACCAGTGTATTTTTCAGGATCGATACCACAGTTCTCCAACACCTTCGGATGCACCATACCACAACCCAGGATTTCTACCCAACCGGTATGCTTACATACGTTACAACCCTTACCACCACAGATGTGGCAGGAAATATCCATTTCTGCACTGGGTTCAGTGAACGGGAAGTAGGAAGGACGGAAGCGGATACGGATATCTTCGCCAAACAGCTCTTTTACGAAGTGATAGAGCGTTTGTTTCAGATCAGCGAAAGAAACGTTTTCATCAATGTACAATCCTTCTACCTGGTGGAAGAAGCAGTGTGCACGGGCGGAAATAGTTTCATTGCGGTATACACGTCCGGGACAGATGATACGGATAGGCAGCTCACCTTTTTCCATTGCCCTTACCTGTACGGAAGAAGTATGGGTGCGCAGCAACCAGTCCGGTGCCTTGCTGATGTAGAAAGTATCCTGCATATCCCTGGCCGGGTGATTTTCCGGCAGGTTCAGTGCGGTAAAGTTATGCCAGTCATCTTCTATTTCAGGCCCTTCTGCAATCGCAAAACCCAGGCGTTCAAATATGCTGATGATGTTATTTCTTACTATGCTGATAGGATGACGGGTACCCAGGCGGTGAGGTTCCGCAGGCAGGGTAAAGTCCGCATCGGTAGCGGCAGCACCGGCACCATCTTTCAGGTGTTCAAATTGCGCATAGCGCTCTTCTACGAATTGCTTAAACCCGTTGAGCAGTAAACCGAATTCTCTTTTCTGCTCTTTGGGCACGTTCGCCATTTCTCCGGATATAGCTTTTACAATCCCTTTGGTACCAAGGAATTTGATGCGGAATGCTTCCAGGTCGGCAGCTGTGGCCGGTTCAAATGCCTGGATTTCCTGTTTGTAGGCAGCTATTTGCTGTTCTATGTGATCCATAAGACAGCAAAGATAATGATATACTCAGAAAATTAATTTATAACCCACGCCCCGGATGTTGACAATTTGTACCCTTGGGTCATCTTTGAGGTAGCGGCGCAATTTGGTGATGAAAACGTCCATGCTGCGGGCGTTGAAAAAGCTGTCGTCGCCCCACAAATCCAGCAGTATACTCTTCCTTTCTATTACCTGGTTCAAATTTTCTGACAGGCGCCGCAGTATCTCAGCTTCCCGGTGGGAGAGGAAAGCAGTTTCATGATTGCGGGTCAGGGTTTGCTTGGTGTAGTTGAAGTGGTACTGGCCAATCTGGATTACATCGGCACCAGAAGCCTCCTGCGCCGCTGGCTGATCATTGAACCGCTGCAGCAAAGCTTTGATCCTTACAATCAGCTCATCCATACTGAATGGCTTTTTCAGATAGTCATTGCCTCCCAGTTCAAATCCTTTTACCACATCCGCAGTCTGGGATTTGGCTGTGAGAAAGATAATCGGGGTCACTTTGTCCTGTTTCCTGATTTCTGTAGTAACGGTGAAGCCGTCCATGTTTGGCATCATGATATCCAGCACCACCACATCTGGTTTGTGCTGATGGTACAAATCCAGTCCTTCCTTTCCGTCAGTCGCGTAGAGCATTTCAAAGCCACGCATTTCCAGACTATCTTTTACGATTTGTCCCAGTTGCCATTCGTCTTCTATCAATAATACTTTAGCCATAGTTACAGATTTAATCTCAGACAGGTATCTGGATGATAAATTCGCTGCCTTTGTCCGGTTCACTGTGTACTGTGATACGACCATCGTGCAGTTCTACTATTTTCCTGACATAACTGAGGCCCAGTCCGAATCCCTTCACATTGTGCAGGTTGCCGGTCGGTACCCGGAAGAAAGTATCAAAAATATTTTCCTGGTATGTTTTAGGAATACCTATGCCATTATCTTTTACCCGAACGATCAAGTTACCGTTTTCTATGGAACTACGGATGTTTACCACAGGCAATTCTCCTGAGTACTTGATGGCGTTGTCCACGAGGTTATTGATCGCATTTGACAAGTGGGTACGGTCTACATTTACCAGCCGCTCACCGATCAGGTTATCATACCTGAATTGCACGGGTCTGTTAGTTTTGAGCTGGTGATTAGTAATGATCGTATCCATGATTTCGTTGATGTCCGTTTCTTCTTTGTACAGCTCTATTTCTTCTCTTTCTTCCGATGCGATGTGCAATACTTTTTCAACCAGGTCAGACAACCTTTGCAGCTCCTGCTTGGAGATGTCGAGGTAAGTTTGCGTTTTGCGCTGATCGTTGAGGGCATTGAAATTCTGCATGGCTTCAACAGCTGCATATACTGTAGCGATAGGCGTTTTCAGCTCATGCGTCATATTGTTGATGAAATCATTCTTTACCTCTGAGAGTTTCTTTTGTTTCAGGATGGTACGCAACATGTAGATAAAGCAGATCGTCGTCAGCACCAGCAAAACAAAGGAACCTACCAGGGTCCAGAGCATCTTGGCAAGGATGTATTGCATGGGTGATTGAAACACCGCCTGAACAAAAAGGTTGCTTGCGGGGTTGAATGGGATCTTGCTTGTCTTTTGTGGACCCCGTCTGCGCAGACTATCGCGGAAACTTTCCCTGGCAAAACCTTCAAAGTTGATATGAAAAGTATCCAGGTGGAAATCAGTTTTGATCTGACGGCCGTGGAGTTCTGCACTAAAGATGGAGTCCAGCTTTATCAGTTTGACACTATCGCTGGTAATATTGTTCAGGAGCAGGAAATCGGAAATTTGCCTGGCCAGCGTATCGGCATACACACGGCTGGGATTCTGATGAGGACCGGCATGATCGTTCGCATCGACCATTACGTGCATGCGACCTTCGCCCTCTTCGGGACCAGGACCAGGAGGAGGTATATCGCCACCAGGGCCTCTCAGGCTGTCTCCATGCTCTCTGTTAAAGCGCCTGAAGTACCGGCGTACGTCGGCAAACTGTTTGTTGTAGACAGCTGTACGCAATGATTCGTTAATATCTTTACTGAACTGTTCTAACTGTATGTGATAAGAGTTATATAACCAGTATCCCTGGAACATGTAGATGCCTAGAATGCATATACACATGAGTATCAGAATGTTTCGGATCCGCTGGCGCATTATATCAATGAATTTATCATGCAAAGCTATTTGATTATAGGATAATCATGGCTATCCCCTTAACAGTAATTAACAGTAAATAAGGAACCTTAACCATTGCGCCCATATTATGTTCTTTCATTAACAGTAATTAACAATAAATAAAGCTATTTAACCTGAAAATGCGTGCCGAATATTGACTTTTGTGAAAGAAAAAAAACAAACACATGAACCATTTATCAAAAACCCTCTTTGGTGCCGCCCTGATAGCCTTCACTGGCTTCACGGCACAGGCACAGGACAAGAACAGCGGTGTGATCGATTATGAATTGAGTCAAAAAATGCCTCCAAGAGGCGGTGATGGCGGCGATGAAGAAGGACAAGTAATCACTATAAACCAACATTTCTTTTTCGCAGCCGGCCACGGTAAGCTGGAAACAGAACGTCCTAACTTTGGTGGCGGCATGGATCGTCAGGGACCACCTCCTCCTCCGGGTGAAGGTGGTGAACAAGGCCCTCCTCCAGGAGTTGGTGGTGGCCGTTTCCGTGGTGGATTTGGTATGATGGGTGGCGGATTCGTAGACCTGCAGAGCCATAAATACCTGCAAACATTTACCAAACCAGATGACTCTACTAAAACCTACTTTGCAGAAGAAGATTTCCGTCCGGCAAAAGATGTAAAACCGGGTGATAAGACTAAGAAAATCGCTGGTTACAATTGCAAAAAAGCTACTGTGACCGTAAGGGATGAAACTTATACCGTATGGTATACAACTGACCTGCCTTTCAGCTACAGCCCTGTAAATGGCCTGTTACCTGAACCAAATGGCGTCGTACTGGCTGCTGAAAGTAACAACCGTTCCTTTACAGCAAAGAAAGTAGACTTTAAACCGGTACCTCCTGAAAAAGTTTCCCTGCCTGGTAATGCGGAGAAAGTGAGTGAAGAAGAAATGCACAAAATGCGTCAGGAGGCCAGAGATAAATTCCGTGACAGACAAAACAGGAATTAAAAGACTACTACTTTAACTTACATCCTCCTCATGAAAAGGATCCCCCTTATGACTTTGTGCCTGATCCTGATTGCGCTTATATCCAAAGCGCAATCAGGTCAGGTTAAAGGAGAACTGACTGACTCAACCGCATCTCATCCTTTGGCTGATGCCACCGTAGCATTGCTGAATGGCAAGGATTCTTCTCTTGCAGCTACTGCATTTACTGACAAAAAAGGTGGCTTCAGCTTTACCGGTCTTTCTGCCGGTGGCTACCGGGTATATATTACTTACCTGGGTTATAAACCAATTTTCAAAAGCATTACTGTATCTGCTGCACAACCTGTAGTTGATATGGGTACCATTCACCTCCTGGGCAAAGGTATCACCCTGGGTGAAGTGGAGATCATACAGGAAATACCGCCTGTTGTGGTAAAAAAAGATACCCTCGAATTCAATGCAGATGCTTTCAAAACCCGCGAAAACGCAGTGGTGGAAGACCTGCTTAAAAAACTGCCCGGTGTTACTGTGGATAAAGATGGAGTGATCACAGCACAGGGTGAAACGGTAAAGAGAGTATTGGTAGATGGTAAACCATTCTTTGGCGATGATCCCAAACTCGCCACTAAAAATCTGCCTGCTGAAGTGATCGATAAAATTCAGGTGATAGACCGTAAATCAGATCAGGCACAGTTTACAGGTATCGATGATGGTAATACTGAAAAAGCCATCAATATCACAATTAAAAAAGACAAGAAAAAAGGGGTATTCGGAAAGGCATCTGCCGGCTATGGTACAGATGATCGTTTTGCTATCAATGCAAATGCAAACGCCTTCCGCGATAACCGTCAGCTCTCTTTCCTGGGTAGTGGTAATAACGTCAATAACATGGGCTTTACCATGCAGGACGTATTCAACTTCTCCAGCAGCAACAATGGCAGTGGTGGTAGTAACGGCCGTAGTGGCGGCGGTGGCAGAGGTGCTGCTCAATCTACTATCAGCAACCTGGGTGGTAACAGCACCACAGGCATCACTACCAACTGGAATGCAGGTTTCAACTATAATCAGGACTTTGGATCAAAATTAAAAATCAATGGTAGTTACTTCATCAACGATGTAAAAACTGAAACTAAAAATCAGAACACAAAGCAAACTTTTACATCCGATAGTTCTTACTATTACAACTCTACTACCGGTTCCCTTACTCAAAATAAGAACAACCGTCTCAACATGCGGATCGAGTATGAAATTGACTCTTTCCACTCTTTGATATTTACCCCTACATTCTCCTATACTGATGGTAGTACTAATTCAACCAGCTACTACCAACAGCAGGATAACAATAAAGTAACCTCTATCGATGGCTCCAATACCAACCGTAGTGGTGCTTCTTCTCCAAATTTTTCAGGCTCTGCATTGTACCGTCAGAAGTTTCATAAAACAGGTCGTACGCTGAGCGCCAACTTTACGTATGGATATAATACTACCGATCGTCAGAACTATTATAAGTCGCTGGACGAATATGTAGCGACTGATACTACGTCCGCTTATACCAGCGGTTATGACAGGAAGACAAATGCGAATAACATCGGTAAAAATTATCAGGCAACATTGACATACACTGAACCGTTGATGAAAGACAGATACCTGGAACTGGATTATACTTATAGCAATAATTATAGCTCTTCCAAAAACCTGACTTATGATGCAAATGCTTCCGGAAAATATGATGTGCTGAATGATAGCCTGAGTAACATTTTTGAAAATACATTTTCTTCTAATCAGGCAGGTATTAATATCCGTACGAACAAGTTCAAGTATGACTATACCTTCGGTATGAATGTGAGGTTTAATAGTCTGGTGAATGATAACGTAAGCAGGAATACACATATCTCTCAGTACACGGTGAACTACTTTCCATCTGCAAGTTTCAACTATAATTTTGAGCAGGGTAGAAGGTTCCGTTTCCGCTATAATGGTAGCACAACACAACCAACTATTTCTCAGTTGCAACCACTACCAGATCTGACCAATTCACTGTATGTACAGCAGGGTAATCCTAATCTAAAGCCTACGTTCACACATAGTCTGATGGCGGGTTACAACGCATTTAACAGAAGTTCATTCCGTGGTATTTTTGTAAATGCAAATGCAACATTCGCCAACAACCAGATTGTAAATGCGAACCGTACAGATGACTCTACCGGTAAGCAATACACTAAACCGATCAATACGAATGGGGTGTATTCACTGAGTGGTAGTATGGTGAACTCTATTCCCATCAAGAATCACATCACTTCTCTGAATATCAGTACGAACGTTTCTTACAAAAGAGATGCGAGCTTCACAGGTGAAGATGAGGATTTCAGCGATATCAAGAAATACTATACCAGAAACTTCAGTCTGACCGAAGGCATTACATTCAATTACTTCTTCAAAGAATTATTTGATGTATCTACATCTGGTAGTGTACAGTATGCAGCAGCACGATACGACATCCTGCCAAGCAACAACACCAACTATTTCAACTATTCATTCTCTCTGGATTTCAACATCAATCTGCCTGCAGGTTTTCAGGTGGGCAGTGACATGACATACACATTGAATGCAGGCCGGGCTGCGGGTTACAACGTAGATTATACTTTGCTGAACGGATATGTATCCAAGTTTGTGGGGAAGAAAAAACAGGGACAATTTAAATTCTATGCTTACGACCTGCTGAAACAAAATATCAGCATCAGCCGTACTACGGGTGAGAACTACATCCAGGATACACAGAACATGGTACTGCAACGTTACTTTATGATCAGCTTTACTTACTTCCTGCGTAAGTTCGGTACGAACAATAATAATAATCGTGAAGGCCCTCCACGCGAAATGCGCTTTATGCGTCCTCCGGGTGGCGGCATGCCGGGAGGTCCTCCTCCGGGCGGTGGCGGTGGAATGTAAAACAGAAAAGGAGTGCGATATGCACTCCTTTTTTTATGTATTATACATGTAAAATGACTCCAGATTTTTTGAAAGGTTGAAAGGAAATAAAGGTGACGG
>Ga0316604_10003601_pt1 | contig 10781 bp, 8 predicted proteins | sample OWC_soil_day20_C_FD_207650 | JGI IMG/M metagenome (GOLD analysis project Ga0316604, IMG submission 207650) | Wetland soil microbial communities from Old Woman Creek delta, Ohio, United States - OWC_soil_day20_CT | ecosystem: Environmental > Terrestrial > Soil > Wetlands | place: USA: Ohio... | reverse complement strand
TCGTGCTGACGTCGGCCTGTTCAAAATCCTGGAACAACCTCGACAGCTTTTCGGCCGGAATGCCGATCCCCGTATCCCGCACCTCAAAGCGCACCAGTAATTTGCCATCCCGCTCTTCGAGCAGCTCCGCCCGTATCGTAATGGTGCCGTCTTCCGTGAACTTGACCGCGTTGCCGGCAAAGTTGAGCAGCCCCTGGCGAACCCGGGTCAGGTCGCCGCGCAGCCACAACGGCACATGATCGCCGTCGATTTCAATCTTCACGCCCTTGTCGCGCGCCGAATCGGCAATCAGCGACTGAACATGGTCAAGCACCTGCTCGAGCGCAAAATCCTTGTCCTCCAGCGTGAATTTTCCGGCCTCGATCTTCGACAGATCGAGAATGTCATTGATGATCGACAACAGGTGCTTGCCTGATGCATCGATCTTTTCCAGACGCTCGGCTTGCTCAACCGTCGGTCGATCTTTGCGCAGCAGATGGGTCAAGCCGATGATGGCATTCATCGGCGTGCGTATCTCATGCGACATGTTGGCGAGAAAGGCGCTCTTGGCCAGGTTCGCATCCTCGGCACGCTTCTGCGCCTCGGCCAGTTGTGCCGTGCGTTCGCTCACCTGTCGTTCGAGTCCGGCATGGTAATCGGCCAGTTCGGCTTGCAATCGTTTGCGCTCGGTGATGTCCTCGATCACCGAAATGAAGTAATCCGGCGTGCCATCGCTCTTCCAGGCCAGCGCGACGGTCAGATCGATCCATACGATCGAGCCATCCTTGCGAAAATAGCGCTTCTCCAGGGAGTAGTGCTCGATCTCGCGGGCGAGCATCAGTTGCAACTGCCGGAGATCGGTGTTGAGGTCATCCGGATGCGTGACGTCCTGAAAGGTTTTCTTCAGCAGTTCGTCTTCGCTATAACCAACGATGGCACACAGCTTGTGATTAACGCGCAACCAGCGACCATCGGGTGCGACCAGCGCGATCCCCACCGCCGCCAGCTCGAATGTAGCGGCGAAGAGGTGTTCGCTCTCGATTCTGGCGTTCGTCGACGCTTCAAGCTGGTCTTGCGCCGCCGCGATTTCGGCAATTTCCGGTATGGGCATCGGTTGACCGGCGGGCCCCGTCAAAGCCATCAGCTGTCGGCCCAGCCGGCGGGCAAAGAAGGTTCCTCCCACCAGGCCAAGCAGAACACTGAGGCTGATTCCAGCCAGAAGGAAGGCCCCAGTCTCGATCATGTGCTTGCGCTGCAAGTCGCGCGGCGTTTCCAGCACGATCGACCACGGCGCCTGCTCCAGCTTGGCGGTGAATCGCCCATCCGGAGCGACATCTTCCTCCGACTTGAATCCCGCTGGAGAACGGCGGGCAATATCGGCCCCCGTACCATCGACCAGGGCCAGCGACCAGCCCGCCGGCAGCGCGACACGATCAAGACGTTGCCTGAATTGATCGATATCGATCGTCGTCAGCATCAGATGAGTAGCCTTGCCATCGCGCAGCACCGGTACCGCGATGGCAACCAAAGGAACATTGGCAACCGGCCCGACGACAATATCGCCGACTTGCGGGCGCCCTGTCTCGAGCGCCAGCGGTGCTGCTGTCTTACCCTTGGCGACCGGCAGCCTGGGCAGCGGAGCACCGAACGGCCAACGAGTGTTGAAAAGCATCTGCCGATCGGCATCGGAAAAAATGACATGGCTCTCGAAACCATCGAGATACCCCTTCGCCTCACGATATAGCTCCGGCCAGCGCTGAGGGTCATCCACCATGCCGGAAACGGCCAGCATGTGCAGCCCTTTGATCCGGGCCCGCAGATTCTGATCGATCGCCGTCGCCACATTCTGCGCCCGATCCTTCGCCTCGCGCGCACGCTCCTTATCCAGCGTATGGATATGGTCGAATGCCAGCCACACCGCAAACAGCACCACCGGCGCCATGCTGAGCCAGATCAAGCGCGCAAGGAAGACGGATAACGGGCGCTGCTTCACGGTTCGATTGATTTTATCTATTTGATTTGGGCAAGGTCAGATTGAGCCCCCGGAAACACAGGGTATCGATTTGGCAAGTTTTGTCGATACTACAAAAGCACGACCGACAACCAAGAGAGTACCCATTTGGCAAATTGGTTCAACAATACAAAGGCATAAATAGCTTGGACTGAAGGCTGTCAATCCTTCAGTAGCCCGACCACGGCAAGGCTGACCTGCAAGACAAGCAAAATGCCGGGTACTGGATTCTTCTAGCTCACAAAGCGGTAGCCAACACCCGACTCGGTCAGAATGAACTTAGGCCGTGTCGGATCCTCCTCGATTTTTTTCCGGAGATGCCCCATATAAACGCGAACATAGTGACTGTCCTCGATATGGGAAGGCCCCCAGACGGCCTTCAATAGCTGGCGATGGGTCAGGACTGAATCGGGATTGGCGATCAGGTAGGCGAGCAGCCTGAATTCGATCGGGGTCAGGTGCACCGTTTGGCCGTCCTTTTCGACAATACGTTTCCCGAGGTCGATGCGGACATTGCCGAACTCGAATACCGCCGCGCCACTCGCCCCCGAGCGGAAACGTCTTCTCAGGTGCGCCCGGACGCGGGCCAGCAGTTCGGCAGCGCCAAACGGCTTGATCAGGTAATCATCGGCGCCGGCATCGAGCGCCGCCACCTTGTCGGCTTCGGCCGTCCGGGCGGAAAGCACGATGATGGGTATTTCCGACCAGGTCCGCATGTCACGGATCAACTCGATCCCGTCGCCATCCGGCAAGCCGAGATCAAGCACCACCAGGTCGGGCTGCCGGGTACCAATCTCGATCAGACCGCGCGCCACCGAGTCCGCCTCGAAGACCTCCAGTTGTTCCGCCTCCAGGGCCAGTTTGATGAAGCGGCGAATTTTGGCTTCATCTTCAACGACGATTACCGTGGGTGTGGCGGTAGACATTCAATGAACCTCCTCGTCCTCGGCAACATCCTCGGCATCGAGCAGTGGCGGGTTGCCCCTGGGCACTGTAAAGATGAAGCGTGCGCCACCCTGAGGCCGATTCTCGGCATGAATTTCTCCACCATGAGCTTCGACAATGGCCCGACAAATGGCCAGGCCCAGTCCAACCCCTCGGGTGGCGCCTTCCGGCTGCCCACGTTCGAATTTCTTGAAAATGACCTCCTCCTTTCCTTCGGGCAATCCTGGGCCGTTATCGTCGACCCAGACCTCGATGACCCGCTCCCGCACATTGGCGCCAATTTCGACGGAGCTCCCCGGCGGCGTGTATTTAACAGTGTTTTCCAACAGGTTGTAGATCACCCGCTCCATCAGGACGGAATCGATATTGATCAGCGGCAGGTTGTCATCGAGCGAAACCTTGATCTTGTGCTCGGCAAAGGCCCGCTCCAGCACTTTCAGGGCGCTGACGACCACTTCCTCCAACGGCTGCCATTGCAGGTTCAACTCCACCCGCCCCGACTGTAACCGGGCCATGTCGAGCAGGTTGTTAACCTGGCCGCTGACGCGCAGCGCCTCTTCCTTCAAGGAGCGGGCGATCTCGGCTTGCTGTCCGGTAGGTGGTGGCTGGGTCAGGAACATGGAGTCGGCCAGACCAACCAGAACACTCATCGGCGTACGCAAGTCATGAGAAATGGCCGACAGCACCGAATTACGCAGGCGCTCCGATTCCATTTGCACGGTCGTATTCTGGGCGACTTCGACGTAATGCACACGCTCCAGCGCAATGGCGATCAGCGAGGCAAAGGTATCGAGCAATCGCCGTTGCTCGGGGATCAGCAGGCGGTCCGTATCGCGCACTTCGAGTGCCAGTACGCCACGCTGACGCATCGGTGCCTTCAGCGGCAAATACAGGATCGGGCTGGCAGCCAGCGTATTCGTGCCCTGCCCGGCCGCTTCGGCGTGATCGAAAGCCCACTGGGCGATGCCCATGTCCACGGCAGGCAGGCCATTGGCGGAGGGAAGCGCGGGCTGCAGGCGGTCGTTATCATCAGTCAGCAGGAAAGCAGCCTTGGCCCCCAGTTCGGCAACGATGAAGCGCTCGCCGATTTCGGCAATCTGCTCGGGCATCAGCGCCGCCGAAAGATCCCGTGACATTTCATAGAGGGAACGGACGCGCTGCTCCCGCCTTGTCGCCACCTTGGCCTGGTATTTCGAACCGGCGGTCAGTTGGCCGGTGATCAGGCCAACCACGAGCATGACGGCAAAGGTCATCAGGTACTGGACATCGGTGACCGCAAAGGAAAAGCGGGGCGGGACGTAGAAAAAATCAAAAATGGCGACCGACAGGAACGAAGCCAGGACTCCCGGGCCGCGCCCGTAGCGCATGCTGACCAGCACCACCGCCAGCAGAAAGACCATGACGATGTTCGGCAGGTCGACAATCGGGAACAGCATGGCAGCGGCGAGCCCGGCCAGCGCACAGCCCGCTGCCGCCTTGGCGTAGGCTGGCCACTGGTCGAAAATGCTGTCGCCGACTCGCTCCCGGACAGCTTTTCCAGGATCACGGTCGGTATCGGCGCGGGCCACCTGAAGGATGTCGAGGTCAGGCGCGCGCTGGCCGACTCGGTCGGCAAAGGAACGATACCAGGGGCGCCAGGGACGCGGGTGATCCCGACCGACGAAGATTTTCGACAGGTTGTGATCGCGGGCATATTTGACCACCAGTTCTTCGGCGTCGCTGCCCGACAGTGTCGCCGTCTGGGCGCCCAGTTCCTCGGCCAACTTGAGGTTACGCAGGATACGATGGCGGCTCTCCTCGGAGAGGTGCTGCAAGGCGGGGGTTTCGATATAGATGGCATGCCACGGGGCCTCCAGCCGGCCTGCCACGCGGGCGGCTGTGCGAACGACCTTTTCGGCCGCCACACTGGTACCGATGCAAGCAAGCAAGGAATCCCTGGTCTGCCAGACGGGCGAGACAGACTGATCGCGCCGGTATTGCAACATCTGCTCATCGACCCGGTCGGCTGTACGACGCAGCGCCAGTTCGCGCAGGGCAATCAGGTTACCCTTGCGGAAAAAATTGCGGATTGCCCGCTCGGCCTGATGGGCCAGATAAACCTTGCCAGCCTTCAGACGTTGCAGAAGTTCATCGGGCGGCAGGTCCACCAGCACGACCTCGTCGGCAGCATCGAATACCTTGTCCGGCACCGTTTCCCAGACGCGGATGCCGGTAATGCCGCTGACCACGTCATTCAGGCTTTCCAGGTGCTGGACGTTTACCGTCGAATAGACATCGATGCCGGCCGCCAGCAACTCCTCGATGTCCTGCCAGCGCTTGGGATGGCGCGAGCCAGCGACGTTCGAATGGGCCAGTTCATCCATCAGGATCAGCGCCGGCTTGCGGGTCAGTGCCGTATCAAGGTCAAACTCCCGGAGGATGCGGTCACGATAGGGAATATCCCGCAAGGGCAGATGTTCGAGGCCATCAGCCATGACTTCCGTTTCCATCCGGCCATGGGTTTCGACGACGCCAATCACCACATCCACGCCTTGCAGCAATTGCAGCCGTGCCGCACCGAGCATGGCGTAGGTTTTACCGACGCCGGCCGAGGCGCCGAAAAATATTTTCAGCTTGCCGCGTTTGGCCCGGACCTCCGCCTCATTCAGGCGACTCAACAGTTGATCGGGGTCGGGTCTTTGGTCTGACATCCATTTGTCCTTATAGCCATCCGACGCGTCTGAAGTGAGCATAAAGCGCAACACAGGCCCCGCTGATGGCCAGAAGTGCCATCGGATAACCGTATTCCCATTGCAGTTCGGGCATCGCCTTGAAGTTCATGCCCCAGATGCCGGCAAAAGCGGTGGCGACGGCAAAGATACCGGCCCAGGCCGCCAGCTTCTTGTTCACTTCGCTTTCTTCGATGGTCACCATGGAAAGGTTGACCTGAATGGCGGTACCGATGGTGTCCCTGATAGTGTCAAGCGAAGCATTGATCCGGGCGAGGTGGTCATAGACATCGCGGAAGTAGTCCCGGCTGTTGGCACAGACCGTGGGTCCCCGGCCGCCGGAGAGCTTGCCGGCGGCCTCCATCATTGGCGCCACCGCGTGCTTGAGCAAAGTAATCTTGCGTTTCAGGTCGTAAAGCCGCTCGATATTGCTGCGGGCGGCGCCCTTGGCAAAGATCTGTTCCTCGATTTCTTCGAGTTCCGACTCCAGCCGGTCCATGATCGGGAAATAGCGATCGACGACAGCATCCATCAGGGCATAGAGGACGAAGCCCGATCCATGGCTGAGCAGATGCGGCTCTCGCTCGCAGCGTTCGCGCACCCCGAGGAAATGTTGCTGGCTATGATTCCTGACCGACAGGACATAATTCTGGCCGACAAAGACATTCACTTCACCGATATTGAACTCGCCCTTATCCTGTTCCAGCAGGTGCATGACGGCAAACACCGAATCGCCATATTCTTCGATCTTCGGCCGCTGGTGGCCATGGCGGGCATCCTCGACCGCCAATTCGTGCAAATCGAACTCCTCCTTCATCTGCTCGAGTTCCTGCAGCGTCGCATCGCGCAGGGCAACCCAAACGAAGCAATTCGGCTTGGCCAGATAATCGCTGATTTCCTCGACTGACAGATCAGCCAGGCGCGAGCCATTTTCGTAGGCGACGCAATTGATCAGCATGCTTTCCCCCCCAAGTTTCGAGACTCCCCATCCTGCACGTTTTTGGCAATTTCAGCGAGCACACGGGCTCGGACCAGCCCAGGGAATACCGTCTTGCAATGTGGAGAGCAGGTCAATTGCCAACCATAGGCCAGACGGTCAAGCACCGGGTGAACTTCATGCCGACCACCACAGACCGGACAAGTGTGCAGTGCCATGATGTTTTAGGCAGCATGTTCGGCATAACGGGCCAGCGCCTCCGCCTGGTCGGCAATGCTTGAAGAAACGATGAAGGTTTCCGCGCCGCAGGCGTTGCCGAGGCTGAGCGCCAGACTCAGTGCCGCCACACCCGCCACCGCCAAGCGCACCGGTTGCCCATAGCCGGACAGAAAGACCCGAATAGCTTCCACCCCCATTCCCGTTGCCGGGAAACGCCTGACCACGGCACGCTTGCCGGTTTCCAGAGTGGCGATTTCAAGCGAGTCTTTAGTCGAGGCAATGCCGATGCATAAGTCTGAGTTCATGTGGTCCTTCACTTTCGATTGATAAACAACCAGGCCAGCAGCAAGGGAATGATGATGGTGGCAACAGCCAGCAGAAAACTGATGACTTCCATATACATGCCTTCCTACAGGTCCAGTACAAGAGAAATACTAAGCAAGACCATTTCAAGATTCTGCAAAAACGGAGGGGGTTGTTATAAAAATTGCGTAAAAACCCAGGCTTCCGGAATCAGACTTGACATGGCCAACTGGCGAACAGTTGTCGTACCGCAGAGGCCTGTTCGCAACCATGCAGTTGCCGGCGGAACCGGGGTTCGGAAAACAGCCGGGTCGCTTCGGCCAGGATACTCAGATGCTCTTCCGTTGCCTGCTTCGGCACCAGCAGAACCAGGATGTCGGAGACCGGCAGGCCATCCGGCGACGCAAAGGGAATCGGTGCTGCCAAGCGGAAGTAAGCGACCTGTATTCGGTCGAGATCCTTGATGCGAGCATGCGGAATGGCCACCCCTTCGCCGAGGCCGGTCGAGCCGACTTCTTCACGACGTGACAGGCTGAGGACGACCCAGGCCTGCGGCATGCCGTACCTCCCTTCCATATGCCGGGCAATCTCGTCGAAGAGCTCGCCTTTGCCGGCCACGGCCAGATTGAGGACGATGTCCTCGGTGTGCAGAAGATCAGCGATCGTGTTCAATGGGTATTCCTCCTCGGGATGATGCACCCGCCAGCGTTCGATCCACTGGCGGCAAAAGGGAGCGGGACGGCCCGCTCCTGCTTTCCCTGTCTTGAGCGCAGACATGGGGTGCCAGGCTCGATCAGAACGTCTTGCTGACCGAGACAACGGCGATGCCGCGACCGGCATCCTTGGTCTTGCTGCCATCCTGGACGTTCTGACTGCTCAGCGAATTGGAGAAACAATAGAATTCGCCCTTGCCGCAATCGCCCTTGGCATTGGTGTCCACATAGGCGGCGCCGATCACCCAGCCTGAAAGTTCCTTGGTCACACCGAGTTTCCAGTCGGTGTAGCTGCCATTGCTGACGTTCCTGAAATTCAGGTGACCAACGTGGCCGTTGATCCCCCAGCCCTCGCCCAGGTCGTAGTTGGCCGACAGGTCGAGATAGCCGGTGCCCTTGCTGTCCGGCACGGCGAAATAGTCGCTGACGGCATGGGAGTATTTCAGCGAGAGGAACTTCCAAGTGCCGGCAATGTAGATTTCCCCATTGTCGACCCGGCCGCTATTGGTCTTGCCGCCATTGGTGATACTCAGATCAGTGCCCGGGTAGTAGTAATAGAGACCACCGACATCGATCCCGAAATTGCCGAAGCTGGCCTTGTAGCCACCGTAGAAATCCATTTCCAGATTGCCTTCCGGGTAGCCGGCGCCGGAGGAGACATTGGAGTTCCAGTTGCCGGCGTAGAAGCCGCTGGCGTGCGAGTAATCGAAACCGCCTTGCAGGGCTGGCTTGCCCGAGGTCTGGTCGATGCCACGGAAACGGTAGCTGGAGAACAGGCCGAAATTGCCGGTCAGCGTATGCTCGGACGCCGGGACTTCCTCGGCGAGGGCGAACGCCGAAAGACCGGCGGCCAGGGCAAGGACGACTACACAACGAAAAGAAGCGGAATTGTTTTTCATATATCTCTCTGTGTTTTTAACGAAGTGCATCAAGTGCGATGTTGAGTTGCAGCACGTTTACCCGGGGTTCGCCGAAAACGCCCCATTGGCGGCCTTCGGTGTGTTGACTGACCAAAACCTTGAGGTCGGCCGGGGGGAGATGGCGCAGGCTGGCGACGCGAGCCACCTGATAGGCCGCTGCCTCCGGGCTGATGTGGGGATCGAGACCACTGGCCGAGGCATTGACCAGGTCGGCCGGGATCGGCAACTTGTTGTCCGGGTCGGCCGCCTTCAGTGCCTCGATCCTTCCCTTGACGGCATCGCTCAGGGCCGGATTGAGCGGCCCCTGATTGGAGCCACCTGAGCCCGACGCGTTGTACGGCATCGGCCCGGTGGCCGAAGGACGGCCCCAGAAGTACTTGGGATCGGTGAAGTTCTGGCCGATCAGGCGGGAACCGACGGCCTTGCCATCCTTGACGATCAGGCTGCCCTCGGCGGCCTCGGGAAAGGCGAGCTTGGCGATGCCGGTGACGGCCAGCGGATAGACGATGCCGGTGACGGCGGTGAGCAGGACGAACAGGCTGACAGCCGGGCGTAACAGGGTTTTCATGAGTTTTCTCCTCAGGCCAGACCGATGGCAACAAGCGCCAGGTCGATCAGCTTGATGCCGATAAAGGGAACGATGACGCCACCCAGGCCGTAGAGCGCCAGGTTCTGGCGCAGCAGCGTCGCCGCACCGAGCGGGCGGTACTTGACGCCCTTCAAGGCGAGCGGGATCAGGAAGACGATGATCAGCGCGTTGAAGATCACCGCCGACAGGATGGCCGAGGCCGGGCTGGCCAGGCCCATCACATTGAGCGCGGCGAGCTGCGGGTAGGTGCTCACGAAGGCGGCCGGAATGATGGCGAAGTACTTGGCGATGTCGTTGGCGATGGAAAATGTGGTCAGCGAACCGCGCGTCATCAGCATCTGCTTGCCGGTCTCGACCACTTCGATCAGCTTGGTCGGGTTGGAGTCGAGGTCGACCATGTTGCCGGCTTCCTTGGCGGCTTGCGTGCCGGTATTCATGGCCACCGCGACGTCAGCCTGGGCCAGCGCCGGAGCGTCGTTGGTGCCGTCGCCGGTCATCGCCACCAGCCGGCCTTCGGACTGATACTCGCGGATCAGCGCCAGCTTGGCTTCCGGGGTCGCTTCCGGCAGGAAGTCGTCGACGCCGGCCTCGGCGGCAATGGCCGCAGCCGTGATACGGTTGTCGCCGGTCACCATGACCGTCTTGATACCCATCTTGCGCAGTTCGGCAAAGCGCTCCTTGATACCGCCCTTGACGATGTCCTTGAGCTCAATGACACCCATGACACGGGTGCCGTCGGCAACGACCAGCGGCGTGCTGCCGCGGCGGGCGACTTCATCGACCTTGCCTGACACCGATGCCGGGAATTTTCCACCCAAGGTTTCAACGTGCTTCTTGATGGCATCGGCAGCGCCTTTACGCACTTGACGAGCGGCCATATCGACACCGCTCATCCGGGTGTGGGCCGAGAAATGCACGAAATGGGCATCCAGCGCATGGATGTCGCGCTCGCGCAGTTGGAAGCGCTGCTTCGCGAGCACCACGATGCTGCGGCCTTCCGGCGTTTCATCGGCGAGCGAGGCGAGTTGGGCGGCATCGGCCAGTTCTGCTTCGGTGACGCCGTCGGCCGGCAGAAAAGTCGAAGCCTGACGATTGCCCAGCGTGATCGTGCCCGTCTTGTCCATCAGCAGCACATCGACGTCGCCGGCGGCTTCGACGGCGCGGCCGGAGGTGGCAATGACGTTGGCCTGCATCATGCGGCTCATACCGGCCACACCGATGGCCGAAAGCAGGCCGGCGATGGTGGTCGGAATCAGGCAGACGAGCAGCGCGATGAGCACGGTGATGCTGATCGGCGTGCCGGCCCCGGCGACCTCATTTGCCAATTCCGCGCTGAACATCGAGAAGGGCAGCAGGGTCACCACGACACCGAGGAAGACGATGGTCAGCGCCACCAGCAGGATGGTCAGGGCGATTTCGTTCGGCGTCTTCTGGCGCTTGGCGTTTTCGACCATGGC
>Ga0316604_10003600_pt1 | contig 10782 bp, 12 predicted proteins | sample OWC_soil_day20_C_FD_207650 | JGI IMG/M metagenome (GOLD analysis project Ga0316604, IMG submission 207650) | Wetland soil microbial communities from Old Woman Creek delta, Ohio, United States - OWC_soil_day20_CT | ecosystem: Environmental > Terrestrial > Soil > Wetlands | place: USA: Ohio... | reverse complement strand
GTACCGCAACGATGTATGCAAGGCAATTGCCGAATGATTTTATAAAATATATCGACCGATGGTTCGAGGAGTACATGCCATAGCCCCCCCACCTCCGAAAAAGGACATCAAATACACTGGACCGGGGAGGCCACACTTCTTTCATACACGGCAAAAATTTGACTTTTCCTTGGACGGTTTTCGAAAACAATTGAAACTGGGTGATATGCGTGGACGAACGGCAAGAGTATGAGAGAATCAAAGCCTTATTCGTAGGGACTGACGAAAAACAGTTGGCGTTGATTGACGGAGCGATTTGGGAAGCCTCCAGATTGCGAGTGCAATTGCACGACCTGAACGAAGTAGCTAAAAAAACCGGCTTGATAAAACTGCATAAGGATAACCCTATGATGCAAAAAGAACTGCCGGTAAGTCGGTTGATTGTTAAGGTCAGAGCGAATTATTTGAATTACATTGTAAAACTATCCAACGTACTGGGTAAAAATATTGAGGGAGAAGACGATCCTCTAAAGGAGTTTGAGTAGGTGGGTAAATGTATCTTGAGGAATACCACTTAAAATGCAAGTCCGGCGAGCCTGTTGTTGGAAAAGAGCTTATGCAATGCTTGGATAAACTGATTGTCGATTTGGGTGATGAACGGTATCGTTTCGACGTTACCGACGCTCATAAGCGAATTAAATTTATCGAAACACAATGCCGGCATTCAATTAGCCCGTTTGCAGGGAAACCGTTTCTCTTAACACTATGGGAAAAAGCCTTCATAGAAGCCTTATATGGCTTCTATATTTTTTCGCAAGAAGATGCACGATGGATCCGGCGATTTACAGAAGCACTTCTGGAGATCGGGCGTAAGAATGGAAAAACATCGTTCTGCGCTGCTCTTGGGAATGCTGAATTCTTCTGCGGTCAAACAGGAACTAACCTCCTTTGCGCTTCGAATGACTATGAGCAGGCTGGATTAATTTTTGATGAAATCAACGCCATGCGCGAAGAGTCGCCGACAATGGAACGGGTTACCCGGAAGAATATCAAAGGGATTTTCATGGGGAACCCAAAGCAGCACAAAAAGAAAGGAAAATTTTCATCGCAGAACAAGGCGAAAATAAAAAAACTATCGGCAAAAACTGGCGCCAAGGAAGGGAAAAACATCGACTTTGCCATCATTGATGAAGTCCATGAAATGAAAGATGACAGTCTGGTAATGCCTATCACCCAGTCGATGAGTACAAAGATTGAACCGCTTCTTATCGAGATCACGACAGAGGGCTTTACCGATGACGGATATTTGGACAAGAGACTGGCCGAAGCGCGGAGCATTATAAAAGGCGAGACATTGAATGATAGGCTGCTGGTATGGCTTTATACGCAGGATTCCGAAACTGAGGTATGGCAAGATCGTTCGTCATGGGTGAAGTCAAATCCTAACCTGGGGATATCCAAACGGTGGTCCTATTTGGATGATCTGATCGAGCGAGCCAAAACACAGACATCAGTTAGGGCTTTTATGTTGGCCAAGGATTTCAATCTAAAACAAAATTCGGCTGCTGCATGGCTAACCGAGGCTGAGATCATAAATACGGCCATGTTTGATATTGGAAAGGTTGTCGGTAAAAAATACATTGGATCATTGGACTTTGCAGAGACAACTGACCTTTGCAGCGCCAAAGCCGCTGTGTTGGACAAAGACACGGGCAGGATGCTAATCCTGTCTATGTATTTCATACCGGAAGAAAAGGCTGACTCGATATTGGAGGATAACGACCTAAATCCTGAAAAGAAAAATTATCGTGAATGGGAGAAACAAGGACTTGTGACAATATGTCCAGGGAGTGAGGTTGACCCTGAGTATGTTGTGCAGTGGTTTTACGGGTTGTATGAGCAATACAAAATGACGCCATTTAAAATTGGTTACGATAATTGGCATTCCGTTGATTTTAAGCGGTTGGTCAAGTTGCATTTTGGCGAAGAAGTCCTGGAGCAAATCCGAATGGATTTCGCTTCATTATCTGGACCGATGCGGATAGTTGAAGCGGATCTGCGGGGGAAACGGTTGATTAACAATAATAATCCGATGGATGTATGGTGCCTGAAAAATACGTCGGCGAAGCTTGATAAATTGGGACGAATCATGCCGGTAAAAAAATATGGGCAGTCCAAAAACAGGATCGATGGCACGCTCGGATTTATCATTGTGTATGCTACTTACAGCCGTTACAAATCGGAATACATGAATATGGTTTAGGATGGAGGTGACAGTGCTTGATATTTAACTATTTGCAAGGTGTTTTTGACCGCTACAAACAGAATAAGCAAAATCGGCAATTGCTCTCCGTCCTGAATGATGGCAGGGCTATTTTTTCGCATTTCGGCGAAGATGTGTACCTGTCGGATTTCGTAAACAACTGCATCGATCGGATAGCAACAGAGATCAGCAAGATCGATATTATTTCGGTGGTTCAGGCTCCCGGATCCATCCGGAGACAAAACGACGACATAACTCGGTTATTCAGGTTCAAGCCGAATCCGCTGCAAACCACGAAAGATTTCCTTGCATCTTGCGAGTGGCTGCGGCGCAAGGATTGCAACTGCTTCGTTTATCCGCAGTTTGAAATGGTAAGCGACGCCAAAGGAAATCAGTACCGGAAATACACGGCATTTTATCCGCTCAATCCGACGCAGATTGAGATCGGGGTGGATGACGCAACTGCGTGGGAAGTTAAGTTTACCTGGCGGGATGGAACCACGGATATATTACCGTATGCCGACCTGATTCATCTGCGGTGGCGCCGAGGCAAAAACACTATCGTCGGTGGCGGCAATGATAGCGGTCGACCAGACACTAAAGACCAATTGAGCGCAGTCACGACGCTGAATAAGGTCATGGAAGGGTTGCCGCTGTCCATTGAGGCGTCCCTGAAAATTAACGGCCTGTACACTGCCAAAACGTTGATTGATGCCGACAAAGTAAAGGCAGCGAGGGATAAGTTTGAAGAGCATGTCCTGAGTAGCAAGGCAGGAATTGTGGCGATTGATTTGGCAGGGGAATTTACCCCTATCAACATGAGGGCTGTCGATATCAAGCCGGACGTCCTGAAGTTCCTTAAATCAATCATCCGAGAAAAATATGGGCTTTCGGATGCGATTATGTCTGGCGATTATTCAGGGGATCAGCATAGCTCGTTTTATCAAAATTGCATCGAAGATTTTATTGTTGAGTTCGAGCAGGCAGCGTCAAGCTGCCTGTTTTCGCAACGCGAGCAGGATGTCGGACACCGGACGAAATGCTACTACAACCGGGCGGCGTATCTGTCCACGCAAAACAAGATCGAGATTGCGACTCTGGCCACCAGCACCGGCCTGCTTACGCTTAATGAGATCAATGATATGTTTGGGCTGGAACCGTTTGACAGTGGTGATCGTCGACTGCAGTCGCTTAATTTTGTGAACACGGCGTTGATTGATCAATACCAATTGGACGGGAAGGGCAAAGATTCAGGCGATGATGGTGCCACGAAGCAAGCAAAGGGGGATAAAAACAGTGAAGCAGTCCAATAAAAAAGATATCGACAAAACAATGGTTTTATCGCGTAGTTTTGCGGTTCCGGATTTCAGAGCGGCACCACCGGCAGAAGATAAAAAAACAAGGCGGCTGGAAGGACATGCTGCGGTATTCAATACAATGACCTCTATTGGCGACTGGTATAACGAGGTAATTGAGCGAGGAGCGTTTGACGGATGTGATTTCGACGACGTTCTCTTTTTTGTTAACCACAACCTGGACAAAATCCCGCTGGCGCGAAGTCGTCGAAATAACGGCAACAGCACAATGCAGATAACGATTGACGATGTTGGTCTTTCCGTAGGAGCTGATGTTGATGTGGAAAACAACGTTGAAGCTCGTCAACTTGCATCCAGCATTGATCGCCAAGATATTTCAGGGATGTCGTTCCTATTCCGCGTCAAGGAAGATAAATGGGAAAACCTTGATACCGACATGCCGACGCGTCGAATCCTAAAAATTGCCAAGGTCTATGAAGTGTCTGCCGTTGGGTGGCCGGCATACCCCACAACTGATATTAATGCCCGTGACAAATTGGCATTGGATAATGCCAAACTTGCGTTGGATAACGCACGATCGCAGGGGTTGGATAACTCCAAGGCAATGCCTATAGATTTGCGAGCCAGAAATCGAAATAGAAAAGGAGCGATATAACCATGACTGAACGAGAAAAACTGATGAAAAAACTGCAGGCGAGAGAAGCACGCCGCACTGCACTGCTGTCTAAAAATGAAAAAAGCACTGATGAAGCTGAATTGCGATTTATTGGACTGCAACTTGACGCAGTAAACGATGAAATCGCTGAATTGCGGTCCGAACTGTCAGACATCGATGTTGAAGATAGGGTTGCTGCGGAACTGGCAAAACGTGACGCAAGCGATACCGACGACGTTAGTGAAGCCGAAGCACGCACGGCTGCCGTAAACGGGAAAGGCACGCAAGAGAGGCCGAATTCTGAATCGCGCGGATTCACACCTGGCGTAGGATTCGCACCGGTAGCGGGCGGAACCCCTGGGGCGTTGGAAGATCGGGCTGCAGCCGACAAAGCGGACCGTGAAAAACGCGGCAAAAATCTGATGGAGGGTAGATCCGTTACTGTTGGCAGTTCCAGCGTTGTATTGCCAAAACATACTTCCAGCACCATCAACGGAACCTTTGAGAAGGTATCAGGGCTGGTTGATGGCGTGGACCGCCTGGTTCTGCCTGGTGGTGAATCGTTTAGCCAACCGTACGAGAAAGACACTCCGGAGGGGAACTACACCGCAGAGGGTGTGGCTCCTGGCGATACCGACGTAACCTTCGGGTATGCAGACATCAACAAAACCAAAATCACTGCATACAGCGAGATTACTAATGAAATCAAGAAGCTGCCTGCGGCTGATTATGAGTCAGTTGTCATTGGTGGAATTTCCAAGTCTGCCCGGCGTAAACTGGCCAAAGAAATTCTTGTTGGCACCGGTGCAGCGGGGCACCTGACCGGCATCTTGACGACTGCGGCAGCGGCTATTGACGTAGCTACCGACATCGGTATTTCCGCGATTGCCATTGGTACACTGAAAACCATCATCTACTCCTACGGCGGCGATGAAGCTGTTGAAGAAAGTGCGGTTCTGATTCTCAATAAAAAGGATTTGCTGGCATTTTCTCAGCTTCGAACCACGGACGGCAAGGATTACCACACCATCATTACCAACGGAAACACCGGAACGATCGACGGGATTCCATTTATTATCAACAGCGCGGCAGCTGCGGTTAGCGCAACGGCAACCACGGTGGGAACGTATTGCATGGCGTATGGCTCGCTGGCCAATTATAAGTTGGTTGTATTCAGTGATCTGGACGTACAACGATCCACCGATTATAAGTTCAAGGAAGGTATGATTGCCCATCGTGGCGAGGTGTATGCTGGTGGCAACGTTGTAGCTTTCAACGGATTTATCCGTGTTAAGAAAGCAACGGCGGTCTAGGGCTGCATAATGTAAAAACACAGAAGAGCGTCCCTTGATCGGGGCGCTCTTACTTTTGAGCAATGGAGGCATGAATCATGGGAAAGGCAAAAGTTACGGTTGTCGAAGGAACTGTTGTAGCGGCCGAAACGACAACAGTCGTGGTATTCAAGGTTAATAGGGTTTTGACTGAGGCTGAATATGTGGAACTTGAAAAGAGAGTCCGGGCAGAGAATGAAGCGTCTGGTGTGAGCATTGTTCTGGCACCATTCAGTGTTGATGCGGTCGTCACTGAGACACCTGTGGCAGTCTGTGATACGTCTGCCGAAACCGAAACTACCAGCGCCGCTGACGCAACTGAAGCCGAAACAAAATAGGCGGTGATCCTATGGCCGACATGACAGTCAATGATCTCAAGGATTTTTTGAAAATCGACGGCACGGACCAGGACGCAGTGCTGGTCGTGTATCAATCAGCCGCTGAAACGTATTTGCTTAATGCCGGTTGCGCAAAAAACTACGACAATGCACTTTACAAACTGCTGGTTACAATTTTCTGTGGCAAGATCGTCGAAAATCCCACATTGTTGAACGCCACGGGTGGCATTGAAAGCATCGGCATCACCTTTACTGCGTTGGTGACGCAATTGAGGTTGTCACCATGAGTAAAGGGATAAGTATCGGCAAACTGGATAAACGAATTAAGCTGCTGCGCCCCAACTTAATTCCGGACGGAGCGGGTGGTTTTAAGCCGATACCGGGATCGGATAAATTTGTTGTGGTCACTACGGTTTGGGCCGAGTTTCTAAAGCCGCGTGTTGCAACATTAGTGGAAACAGGGGCCGTAATTTCTGAAATGACCCGCGAAATAAAAATCAGAAACAGGGCTGACGTGCGCAAGGGCTGGCGGATTGGCTGGGGCAACAAGACGTTTGATGTCCTTCACACCTATGAGACAGAGAGGGATGCGACCATGTTGGTGTGCAGGGAGGTGGTAAGGTGAGGGGCTTCCGTGTAAACATGGCTGTCCCAGAACTGGGGCAGGCTCTTGAAAAGATTGGCGCGTACGATGGCAAATCACGGCTCGGTATTGAAAACGCTGTCAGGGATAGTACGAGAGCCATTGGGGCTGGCGCAAAAAGGCGAGTTAGAGTACGGAGGGGCAAGCTGAAAAAGAGTATCAAAACAAGCTTTTCCAGTAATAAATATGGCCGTGGCGTGGTTGAAGGAGTCATTGCCGCAAAACAGCCACATGCTCACCTGATCGAGTTTGGGGCAAAAGCGGCGGTTGTTAGGCCAAGAAACAAGAAGGCGCTCAAGATCAGGTTTGGTGGCAAGGTCGGCGTAAATCTGAGTTACTACGCGACAAAGGCTTCCATTCCGGCGCGCCGAGCATTCCCGTTCATGCGTCCGGCGTTCGAGGATGAAAGACCTAATCTGGTTAGAAAAATTGCCGAGGCGGTGAAGCCGTGAGTTTAAAAGTACGATACCCAGCGCCGGATCTGCAGAAAGCAATTACCGCGCTATTGTCCGCAGAGCAGTCCACACCAATCTATGACTGCGTACCTTACTGCAAGTACGGTACCGATGGGAAGCCGGTGCTGGACGTTGACGGCAATATGGTGCCCGTCGATTTGCCCTATATGACGTTTGGGATGGTTGAATGCGATTTATCAGGCGCCAAAGACCTTGCGATATATGACATATCGCAAAAAATATTGTTATGGTCAGAATATGACGGCAAAATGGAGCTTTGGGAAATTGCAAACACTGTGGTTGGTATCCTTTCTACCATTCCTATCGACTTATCTGCAGCAAGATTCAAGATTTTAATGGCAAGCCTTTCTCCACTCCGGGCGGGCGATGCGGAAGAATATGGATATCAAATGGAATTGACACTCACTGCAAAGATTCAGGACTTGGGCGGAGTATAACCGGCAACGTACACAGGGAGCCCGGAGGGGCTCTTTTTATTTACAAAAAGCGAGGAGGTAAAACGGGATGGAACTGTTATTTATTTTGATCATGCTGCTGGCATATATGCTTTTACAGCGGCGGATGAACCCGATGTCACAAAAAAATACAGGGATTATGGCATTCGGGTTTGACATGCAGCGATTTGGGACCGAGTTGCCAGTGAATCCTATCGCAAACCCTGTAACTGCAGGCAAGGATTACCTTGTATATATAAATACAGGAACTGCCGCAGTGCCTATATGGTCGATTATTGGCGGGTTAAGAGGGACTACTTTAAATGAGTCGTCCGAGGAAATAGACGGTAGTAACAAGTCGTCAGGTGGATGGCCGGCAACTGCCGCCGGGTTAAAAAAATGGAGTGTGGATACCGACGGTTTAATTCCTGACGCAGATGGAGACATCGGGCTAAAAGCTATGCGTCGAGCCAAACGTCAGGGAAAGGCAGTTAATTTTAAATTTCGTTACCCCGACAATACTTACCAAATTGGATGGGCAATCGTAACGGAATTTAATAAAGAAGCTCCGTATGACGCAGAGGCAACGTATTCGCTGACGCTGAACGGGTCCGGACCGCTTAGCGATATTTCCATTACAGTTTCCAAGGCGGCTGCGACTGATCAAGTGTTCTATTTTGAAAAGTCGGCGGTCGTTACTGCAATCACGCTGGCGAGCGCTGCGGTTGCCGCTGACAACTACACGGCTACGACAGCAGGAGAAATTACGCTCGAAGGTACATACCTGGCAACTTTGGCAACCGGCGAACATGTATTTTACGCCAGCTTGTCGGTTGGCGGATATGAACTATTGGCAATCACGATCACGGCATAATTAAAAAACGATGAAAGGGGTGGCTTAACGGCTGCCCCTTAAGGGAGTGAACGAAATTGAAAAAAACAGTTCCGTTTGAATTATTCGGAGCGAACCAATATTTGATGTTCGATATGATTCGGTTGTCGTTGCTGGAAAAATCAATGGGGACATCAATTTTGCGGCTTATGACAACGCAGGATGTCGGCGTTGATTTTGTTTTGCGAGCCCTGCCAATTGCGATGCAGCAGCACGAATTTAACAAGCCTATCAATTTTTGGGCAGAACGAATTGAACAATATTTAGACAATGGGGGCGACATCAAGGATATTGCCGTGCCATTGATCAGAGCAATCCTTGCTACCGGAATAATGGGCAGTAAGGTTCGCGATGCGACAATCAGTGAATTGGAGAAAGCAGCCGTCAAATCTGCGGACGGTGAAAACTCAAAAAACGAACAGGGGACGGCGACGAAGAAGACGCCGTCCAAACGCTCGAAGAATGGATTGAGTGGGCCGAGCCAATCGCCTACGGACCTTTAGGGATAACTCCAGACACATTTGACCACCTGCAGCCGGACGAATTTTATCTATTGCTGCAAGGTTGGCTCTGGCGACAACGGGATCATGAATCACGCCGCAAACGGGCTGAAACCGTTGCGGCGTATTTTGTTGCGCATTTGCTGAACGTATCGGGAAAAACAATCAAAGGGAAAGTCAGTGTTAAGGATCTGGCAAGACCGCTGGAAGATAAGCCCGCCGATCAGCGAGATAGAACCTCAGACAAGAACTATTTAAAAGCAAAATTTCCTGATGACTTCCATCCGGACGGAGGTGAAACTGATTGAACGCAGTAGCCGAGCTACTAGTAAAAATATCTGGCGACGGATCCGGCCTACGCAAAGAACTTGCTGCGTCAAAACGTCAGATGCAACGTGCCTTTGGGTCGGATGCACTTGACTTTTCCAGTAACCTTGCGGCAGGTATGGGCCTGGTAACTGCGGCTCTTGGAGGTGTCGGAATCGCAGCCGTCAAAATGGCTGCTGACATGGAGCAAAACCGAATTGCATTTACGACCATGCTTGGCAGCGCTACGGCGGCAGAAACGTTTTTGCAGAGCCTAGCAACATTTGCCGAAAAAACGCCGTTTGAATTTACTGGATTAGTTGACTCCAGCAAAAGATTGCTCGCATATGGGTACACGGCGCAGGAAATAATCCCGATGATTACGGCTATCGGCGACGCGGTGGCTGCTGTTGGTGGGTCCGCTGAAGTACTGGATAGGGTAACACTCGCCTTCGGGCAAATGAAAGCCAAGGGGTTTGTTTCCGGCGAAGAAATGCGGCAACTTGCCGAAGCTGGAATTCCGGCATGGCAGATGCTGGCGAACGTGATTGGAAAGAGCATTCCGGAAACTATGAAGTTGGCGGAGAACAAGGCGTTGAACGCTAATGCCGCAATTGCTGGCATGATCTCGCAAATGGGTGAAAAGTACGGCGGTATGATGGAAAAACAGTCCGGGACAATTACCGGGATACTGTCGAACATCAAAGATAAATCGGGCGCGATCATGCGGACGCTTGGTGACGAAATTGTTGAAGCGCTAGATTTGAAAACAAAAATGCAAGGGACACTGACCTTCCTTGACGGGTTCGCAGCCCGTGTAAAGGCTGCAGGAATCAGAGAAGCTATTGCTAACATGATTCCGCCAGAGGTCGAACTGGGGCTTTATGCTATTGGCGGAGCCATCACCGCAATTGTACTCCCTGCGTTGTTTATGCTGGGGACAACTACTGCGATTGTTGGTGTCGCTTTATGGAAATTAGCCGCAGCGGGTGCCGCTATTTCTTCGCTAATATATGTTAGCAAAGAACTTGCCCAAACAACAACGGTTGTAAGTGATGGGCTGTACGATGAAGCCTACGCATTATCTGGAGTGTCTTATGAAGCTGCAAATACTGCATCTTCATTCAGGGATTTAGCTAAGGCAAAACGCCTTGCGATGAATGCGGTTTTTGCGGAAGATAGGGCCACAGAAAAACAGCGGAATGATGATGCCGCGTCTTATGCAACACCCGCGGCTCCACCGGGACCACTGATACTCCCAAGCAGCGGACATAAAGGCCCAGACATTGCGGCCCAAGCCAAGACAGCGACAGAAGCCATTGAAAAGGAGTTTCTGGCCATCACTGCCACAAAAATGAAGCAGGTAGACAATTGGTATGAGGACGAGAAGGCTAAGCTGGATAAATCGGCGTCGGCTAATGAAAGATATGCAGAAGCGCTTGATATGCTCAATCAAACATATGCCAAGAAAAAAGAAAATACCCTAAATCAAGAATGGCGTAACGAGAAGGGTATTCGGGACGAGGCTGAAAAAATGCAGCGGTCTTATACCGATGCCAAAGAGTCGACTGGGCTTAAGGGCGTCGACAAAAGTGTATTTGACATTCAGTCGGGAGCGGATACCAAGATCGAGGATATTAAGAAAAAAT
>Ga0316604_10003599_pt1 | contig 10782 bp, 10 predicted proteins | sample OWC_soil_day20_C_FD_207650 | JGI IMG/M metagenome (GOLD analysis project Ga0316604, IMG submission 207650) | Wetland soil microbial communities from Old Woman Creek delta, Ohio, United States - OWC_soil_day20_CT | ecosystem: Environmental > Terrestrial > Soil > Wetlands | place: USA: Ohio... | reverse complement strand
GCCGACCGGGCCGTGCGAGATGTCGATGATGTCCTTGATCGGACCCCAGACCACGCCCTTGGAACCGGCGTAGGCACAACCGCGCTGCGTCATGACGCCCGGCACGGACTTGCGGTTGGAAGTGATGCACTTCTTGGATTGCGTGATTTCCTTGTCATTCACCATCAGGTGTTTGGCACGGTCCTTCTTGGCCTTCTCGGGATAAACCTCCAGCACCTCTTCGATGAGGGCCTGGGCTTGCTCGCGGGTGAGCTCAGACATTTTGATTCTCCTTTGCACCGGGCTATAGCTCGCCACGGGGCACAAGCGTTGAATATTCACTCGGGCGTCATCCCGGGGTGAGGCGGGATGACGTCTTCGGTTGAGGCTTTGCTTCCGATCAGGCGGCCAGTTCGGCGGCTGTCTTGCCGACGATGGCTTCGTCTTCGACTTCCATGATCCCGAATTCCATCAGCAGCTCTTCGAGCTCTTCCATTTCGCAAGGCTTCGGAATGACAAACAGCTTGTTGTCCACAATCTTCTTGGCCAGTGCGCGGTATTCGTCAGCTTGCTTGGCGTTCGGGTCGTATTCGATGACCGTCATGCGGCGGATTTCGGCGTGTTGCACGACGTTGTCACGCGGCACGAAGTGGATCATCTGGGTACCGATCTTGGCAGCCAGGGCCATGATCAATTCATCTTCGCGGTCGGTCTTGCGGCTGTTACAGATCAGACCGGCCAGGCGCACACCACCCGAGTTGGCGTACTTCACGATGCCCTTGGCGATGTTGTTGGCCGCGTACATGGCCATCATTTCGCCCGAACATACGATGTAGATTTCCTGGGCCTTGCCTTCGCGGATCGGCATGGCGAAACCACCGCATACCACGTCACCGAGTACGTCGTAGAACACGAAGTCGAGGTCATCCGAGTACGCGCCTTCTTCTTCGAGGAAGTTGATGGCGGTAATCACGCCGCGGCCGGCACAACCCACGCCGGGTTCCGGGCCACCGGATTCGGCACATTTGATGCCTTTGTAACCGATCTGCAACACGTCTTCGAGTTCCAGATCTTCCACCGAGCCGGCTTCAGCAGCCAGTTGCATCACCGTGTTCTGCATCTTGGCGTGCAGGATGAGGCGGGTTGAGTCGGCTTTCGGATCGCAACCGACGATCATGACCTTCTTGCCGGATTCGGCCAGGGCGGCCACGAGGTTTTGGGTAGTAGTGGATTTGCCGATACCACCTTTGCCATAAATTGCGCATTGACGCAGTTTTGCCATGGTGCTTCTCCTTGCGGGGTAAGTTGTTCGGGGTCAGGCATATGTGTTGCGTGATCTGGATCAACACAGACACTGACGGCTCGCAAGGCATATCGCAACGCCTGTGCCAGAATTCATAAAAACTAAGTAACATGCTGAAAAACAAGGAGAAAGATTTAAATGAAAATGGCCGGAGACAGTGTGGCATGCGACAAACAAGCGGACTTGTGTAGGGATGGCGACAACCCGCATGACAATCCGACCCTGCCGACCTGGGCGCGACTTTCCATCAACCGCTGCAATTTGCCGGCAGTCATCCTGGGCAGTCACACCTTCCAGAAGAACCCGACCGCGCTGATCATTGATGGTGTGGCCGAGTTGCATCGCGACTTCTTCCGCATGCTCGATGCGCGCGAGTCTGCGGATGAACGTGTGCAGCTGTTCTATGACTACATGACGATGTGTTTCCGGCTGGAGGCGCTGGAGGATGCGGGCTTTGCGCCTGACATGCCGAAGAATCGCGGCAAGCTCAATTACCTCAAGCTCATCCGTGGCTGGCATTTCAATGCCGACAGTGTGGAGGGCGCCGTCCTCAAGGCCTGGGTCGAGTCACGTTTCGGCCTTCTGCCGCGCCATCATCGCGCGCCGATCCGTGATTTCTCCAGCGATGCCTACAACCTGTATCTGGAGCAGCGGGCCACCGGGCTCTATAACACCAATGCGCTGGAAGCCCAGCTGGATCTGGTCTACAGCTATACCCAGCTGGAGCTGGCGCGGCGTTATCCGGGCCTTGCGCATTTTCATCTGTATCGCGGGGTGAACCGCTGGGAAACGCACGAGTTCCTCGGCATGAAGGATGGCGAAAAGCTCGTTCTGTTCAATAACGTCAATTCGTTTTCGGGCGATGCGGAGCGTGCTGGCGAATTCGGGGATCGGGTGATTGCAACCGATGTGCCGCTGGCCAAGATCATCTGCTGTGCCGAAGTGCTGCCCGGCAAGTTGCAGGGCGAGGGCGAGTATCTGGTGATTGGCGGGGTGTATGGTGTGAAGGGCGGATAAGCGGCCGCCAGCATGCCATATGCCAAGAAGATCAAGGCACATGGCATGGTCTGTCAGGTATCAGCGGCGATGGTCGGGGCCGCCACGATCATCGTCGCGTCGATCCGGCGGACGGTGTTCGTCGGTCCGGCGATTGTCGTGGCGCGGATGGTCTTGCTGACGGAAGTCACGTTGCGGCGTGTCACGACCGCGATCATCGTGGCGTTCATCGCGCCGCTCATCCTTGCGGCGCATGTCTTCGCGGCGCCAGTTGTCCCAGCGCTCGTTTTCGTGGCGCTGTGCTTCGCGCCAGTCCTCACGATGCCGTTCCCAGCGGCCTGGCGTGAAGCCCCAGGCATTGCCGCGGGGCTCCCAGCGCTCCGGAATCCAGACGTAACCGGGCCGCTCGGGCGCCCAGAAACCGGCGACCCACAGATGGGTATGGCCGTTCCAGCGCCAGTAGCCCGGCCGCCAGACCTTACCGTGGCGTGGGGGTGGCAAAGGTTCGTAGCGCAGTGGTGGGGGCGCCGGGAACAGGCTGATGGCGACGCCGGGCAAACGGATGTCGACATTGACTTCGGCCTGGCTCGGGATCGAACCGAGCAGGGTGGCACTGGTCAGAAGCAAGCCGAGCAGCAAGCGGGAATGGGCCATGAAATTCTCCAGATCAAAAGGTAGGCGCAACAGTAGGCGGTTGTTGCTGTGTGCGTCAGCCGTGCGCGCATCAAAGCGCCCATTGGCGTCCAGGAAGTGCTGTACGGGGGATTTCAGTACCGGCGACCGCCGTGATCGTAGTGGTCATGGTGCTCATAGCGGTCGTAGCGATCATAGTCGCGCCGGTCATGGCGCCAGTCACGCCGGTCTTCACGCCATTCGCGACGGTCATAACGGCGCTCACGCCGGTAATCGTCTCCACGCCAGACCGGAACCGGCGGGGCGCTGACCCATACCTCGCCACCTCCGCGGACATGGCCGGGAACCAGTACGGGGACAGGGACGGGAATGGGCAGGAGGGGCGGCGCGAAGCGTTCGAAAATGGTTTTCGCCTGACTGGCTACCGGGGCCAGCAAGCTGGTGGCGGTCAATAATGCAATGAGTAATGTACGGGTCGATTTCATGACCGATCTCCAGATAAAGTTGTGTCCTCCGCTAGCAATAACGCGGCACACGCTTGCCGGGGTGACGATGCAGTTGTAAGTGTTTGTAAGAGGCTGTTCCCGATCCTGTAGCGAGGCACTGTCAAAGCCTGGTGTACAGGCGCCGGACAGATTCCTGGGGAAATCCCTGGCGCAGTTTTCTGCGTCCAGCAATTCGGAGCATGAAGAAATGGTGATCTGCAGACTGATCCTTGCCGTGATGACGGTTTGCCTGGCATTGCCAGCCCGGCTGGCAATCGCTGGCGAGCTGTTTCCCTTCGTGATGCCCTGGGCAGAAGACACCCCCAGTGCCAGCGCCAATCTCACCAACCTCTCCGCGTGGAATGAGAAACCCGCCGGCAAGCACGGCTTTGTGCGCGTCGAGGACGGCCACCTGTACGCCGGCAGCGAGCGCATCCGCTTGCTGGGCGGCAACATCGTCTTCGGTTCGACCGCGCCGGACCACGCCACCGCCGACAAACTCGCCGCGCGCATGGCCCGCTTCGGCATCAACGTCGTGCGCTTCCACCACATGGATTCCTCGGTCGCGCCGAACGGCTTGCTCCTCAAGGACGGCAAGAGCTTCGATACCGAGGTGCTGGAGCGCATGGATTACTTCATCGCTGCCTTGAAGCGCGAAGGCATCTACGCCGACCTGAACCTGCACGTGGGCCGCAAGTATCCGGGCTTCAAGGACTGGGGCGAGGGCTCGCCGAAATACTGGAAGGGCGTGGACAACTTCTACCCGCCGATGATCGCCATGCAGCATGACTACGCCCGTGAGCTGCTCCTGCATCGCAATCCCTATACCGGCAATCGCTACATCGAAGAACCCGCCGTCGCGCTCATCGAGATCAACAACGAAAACGGCCTCCTGCGCGAGTGGCGCACCGGCGGCCTCAACGGCATCACCGAACCCTATCGTGGCGAGCTGCAGCGCCAGTGGCAAAGCTGGCTGCGCGCGAAATACAAAGACACGGCTGCGCTGCGTGCAGCCTGGGGGCTGCGCGAAGAGGCTCTGGGCGCCGAGATGCTCAACGCCACGCCCAACGTGAAAGGCGGCGAAGCCGGCTGGAACCTGCAGCTGATCGACAGCGCCAAAGCCAGCCTGAGCCAGACCGCCGACGGTCTTGATCTCGTCATGACATCCGCAAGCCGCGAGAACTGGCACACCCAGCTCCACCAGAACCGCCTCGCCTTCAAGATGGATCAGCCCTACACGCTGACGCTGCGCCTGCGCGCGGATAAACCATTGAAACTAAGTCTGCAAGCCATGCAGGCGCACGCCCCCTGGCAACATTTGTGGGATCAGACGATTGAAGTCGGCACGAGCTGGCAGGATTACAAAATCACCTTCGCGCCCTCGCAGGGCGACGACGTGGCGCGCCTCACCCTCGGCGGCTTAGGCCAGCTCACTGGCCGCCTGCAGATCGCCTCGGCCAGCCTGCGCCCCGGCGGCGTGCTGGGCCTGAAGCCGGGCGAATCGCTGGAAGCCGGCACGGTCGACATCATCGGCAGCGGCGATCTGATGAGCCGCACCCGCGCCGGTCAGCAGGACTGGATCCAGTTTCTGTGGGACGTGGAGAACGGCTACTGGCGCAGTTTCCAGACCTTTCTGAAACAAGAGCTGGGTGCCAAGCCGCTCATCGTTGGTACCCAGGTCAGCTACAGCCCCGCGCCGATTCAGGCCGCGCTGGATGTGGTTGATGGCCACGCCTACTGGCAGCACCCGAACTTCCCCGGCAAGCCCTGGGACATGGATAACTGGAAGATCGGCAACACGCCCATGGCCGGCATTGACGGCGCCGGCACCCTGGCCGATCTGGCCCTGCGCCGCTATCCCGGCAAGCCCTTCATCGTCACCGAATACAACCACCCGAATCCCAATCAGTATCAGGCCGAAGCCCTGCCGCTCGCCGCCGCCTACGGCGCGCTGCAGGACTGGGACGGCCTCTTCCTTTACAGCTTCGGCGCGCACGACAGGAAGTGGGACAGCGGCATGATCGACCGCTTCTTCGACAGCCACGCCAACCCGGTCAAGATGGCCAGCTTCCTCAGTGCCGCAGCACTCTTCCGTCGGGGTGACATTCGCGCCGCCCAAGCGAAGACGCAGGCGCTGCCGCCGCAACAGGCCTGGATCGACGCCCTGCGCGCCAGCTACAAAATGCCCGGCGCCGACAACCTCGGTGCGCCGCGCAATGCCGTGCTGCAAGGCGCGGTGAACATCACCACGCCCGCCGCTGCGGCCCTGCCACTGCCGGTGAAAAGTGAAACCGGCGAACTCGTCTGGGGCCTTGATGGCGTCAACGGCAAGACCGTTGTCATCGACAGCCCGCGCAGCAAGGGCCTCATCGGTGCGCGGCTGGGCAAGCCCTATGATGCGCATGGCGTCACACTGGAATTGCTTGCCGCGCGCAATGACTGGGGCGTGCTCATGGTCAATCTGATCGAAGGCCGTGACTTCGCCGGCCCCGGCCGCGTGCTGATCAGCGCGCTGGGTCAGGTCGAGAACACCGGCCAGCGCTGGCTGGACGAAAAGAAAACCACCGTCGGCCGCTCATTCGGTAGCGCGCCGACTGTCGTCGAAGGCCTCGCTGCGCACATCACGCTGCCCGTTGCTGCCAGCCGCGTCCGCGCCTGGGCGCTGGACGAGCGGGGCAAGCGGCGCGAGGAAATCAGGGTGACCGGCAGCGAGCGCGCTACGCTGGAGATTGGTGAAAAGTGGCGGACGTTGTGGTATGAAATTGAGATAAAGTAGGATGGGTTCGGAGCAAAGCAACAACCCACCGTCACACTTTGGGGGCTCACGATGGGTCGCTTCGCGCTCCCAGGCGGTGTGCTCCCTATCTGATATAGACTCCGTTCGAATTCATAGGCATCCAAATGGTGTTTATTAAAAGACAGCTTTCAGAAGCAGAACTTTCAGGTATTGACTTCGACGCTTTGGGAGTAGAGCCTCTCCGCGTACCACCCGTGGAGTGGGACTGGGCCGTTGATGAAACAAAAGGAATCCTTTTTACCCAGTTGCTTAGCAGTGGCGGCGAAATGCGGGAGGGGGATTACCGATATCTCCTACTGACTCAAAGCGACTTCTGCATTATTGGAGTTGAAGCTTGGGGAGGAAGAGTGATTGAAAATCAACTCCACCTTAAGGCAAAGATTGAAAGGCCCAAGTCTTTCTGTCACCACTCAGTATCTGAAATAGAACGCCTTGCGAGTGATGCAATGCAAATCGTGAGCGTCAAAGCCGATCGCCTTTCTTTTCCGCCTAGGTTTTCATCAAACCCACTCGATTGGCTGCGCAAATTTTTGGCGAATTGCGTGAAAGGTTTGGTCAATGCGGTCTTCGTCGTTTTAGTTATTGTGATCTTTCCTTTTGTGAGGAAACGCTGAGACAGGTAGGGTGCGCACCGCGCACGCGGAATTTGCTTCGAACCCGCAGGATGTTCTTATATCGGCTTGGCTGCAGATGGATCGTTGGGATGGTGCGCAATGCGCACCCTACGAATTGCCCGGAGCATATCCTTGGGCCTGAGCAAGAGGTGGCGAAGTTGGCACTCCGCCCTGCGTGGCTGGTTAATTCCGGGATAAGCGGTCAGACCATAACACAGTTATTGGCTTGCCCTCGGTTGGCTGTGCGCTGGTTGTGACAAAGCCATTTTTGACTGCCCATACAGCGAGTGGTTTGCCGTAGATGTCGGTTTGTGGACCGGCGAATTTCTCAATCCGCTGATACTGGGCCAGACGCCGGTTCAGGTAACTGGATAATTTTTGAAATGATGAATCGGGGAGGCGGATGATTACGTTGCTGAGTTTTCCCTTTTCAAACCACACTGTCACCATGCGAGCCGGAATGTTCTCGAAGGCGTTAGGAACGACGAACCAGCATCGCGAAAAGGGGTCAGGCACGGATTGTTTGAAGCGGGTGAGGGCGGGTCAATGGCCCGCGCTGACAATCTTCCATGTGGGCGTGGTCTACCGCTTCCGCGCGGGTTACGCCTGCGGCTAACCCGCCCTACAACACGCGCCCGTTCCGGTAAACCGACGATTTCCCCGTGTCGTCTCTCCCCCTCACCGGCTGGCTCAGTAGTTCTGCGGAAAATCAGCTCAAACAGGAGACGCAAGAATGAACGCAACGCAAGTCGTCCGGTTTCTGGTGTTAGCCGTGCTCATGGTGCTTGCCGCGGGATGTGCGTCCACGGGCGAGGTGTCGATTGGTGTGCTGCGCTATGAGAACCCGGCGAAGCCTGCCGAGGGTGGGAAGAAGCTGCTGATCTTTCTGCGCGGCATCGGCGGCGACCATGCGATCTTCAAGCGCGAAGGGCTGGTGGATCAGGTGATCGAGCGCGGCCTGCCGTTCGACATGGTCGCGCCCGACGCCCACTTCGGCTATTACAAATCCGAGACGCTGGGACGGCGGCTGCATGAGGACATCATCGTGCCGGCCCGGCAGCAGGGTTACTCGGAAATATGGGTGGCCGGCACGTCGATGGGCGGGCTCGGTGCCTTGTTCCTGCAGATCGAACATCCGGAGGATGTTGATGGCATTATTCTGCTGAGTCCGTTTCTGGGCTGGGGCGGGATCGTGACGGAGATCCAGAGTGCCGGTGGCCTGGCCCGCTGGGAGCCGGGGCCGCATACCGTGGCGGACTGGCAGCGCTACATGTGGGCCTGGATCAAGCGCTACAACGAGCATCCCGAGCGCTTCCCGCCGATCTATCTGGGCTACGGGACATCCGATCTTTTCGTCCGGTCTCACGACCTGCTGGCGGACGCGCTCCCTGAGGGACGCACGCTGACCGTAGAGGGCGGGCACACCTACGGGACCTTGCGCCGGCTGTGGCCCGAATATCTGGACAAGCTCGAACCAGAACTGCGGCGCCAGGCTGTACCGCGGGTTCCACTCGACAACTGACCGGTCCCGGAAGCCGCCATTTGCAGGCAAGTAGGGGGGCATCCTACAAACAGGATTTCGCTGAAGCTTAGTCGTGCCCTGTGCACGGGCTGAAATTGCGTTGAAAGCAGACGCGAGGTCTTCCTGCGGGAGCTTTGCAGGCAGGTGCCGAGCCTCTAATGCACGTCCTCAGGCAGCGCATCCTTGTTGATCAGGGCTTTGCCGCCGTAGTAGCGGGCCATGATCTGCAGGTAGGTGCCATTGGCCTTGATGCGGGCCAGTCCTTCGCGGAAACGGGCGCTGTATTCATTGCCCGGATCGAGTTTGCGCGAGCAGGCCAGGGAGACGTCGCCCCGGTTGAATGCCTTGGTGCGTTTGAAGAAGCGGGCTTCATTCGGGAACAACTGCTTCAAGTACATCTCGCCGGTGAGGTCGACGATGGCCCAGACGTCAATCCGGCCCTGTTTCAACTGGTTGGCCGAACTTTCATGGGTGCCGGTGGGTTCGAGGTTCAGGCTCCGGGCCTTTTCCAGGATCTTCATGACGCCGCTGGATTTCAGCAGGCCGATGCGGTAACGCCCCATGTCTTCGAGCCGGCTGTAGCTGATGCCTTCGGGATGCTCGCGGGTGTCGTAGATGAAAACCTGGGAGACGTACAGGACCAGCCCTGCGATATTGAGGGATTTCGCGACTTCGGGGGGCTCGAACAGGACGGTTCCGCCAATGGCGCAGTACGCGCCGCCTTCCGCCACGGTGTTGACCATGCGGGCCACCGGGTAGAACTTCAGTTCGGCATCGATGCCGGCCGCTTTGAATGCAGCTACAACCAGATCCCCGGCCAGGCCCTTGTCGGTTTTGTCCTGATAGATCGGAGGGTATTCGAAGGCCGCGATTTCGATCTTTTCTGCCGCCTGCAGTGGTGCGCTGAGCAGGCTGGACGTCAGCAAGACGCCCAGCAGCGGCAGAAGCCTGTGACGCAAAAGCGGCATGAAGATAGCCATGGATACGGGAGACCTCACTGGCTGGATCAATGAGCGCGTCGTACGCGCCGGGCTGTTTCCCGAAGGACAAAATCACCCGTGATATGGGAACGTGGCGTGGATTACCGGGACCACGTCATTTTGCACGTTCTGAGACGTGATTCAACGGGTTCGGCTGGTTTATGTGGTTTTTTCGTTTCAGAAAAGGCTTTTGATCCAGTCGAGGCTGCTGCCGATGATGACCAGGGTGCGCAGCTTGAACAAGGCCATGGCATCTCCAGGCTGAGGTTCGGGTGCGCCACAGCGCGGGTCGGCGCGCTGCAATGCTCCGGTCATGCGATGATCAATGGGGATGGGGGCGCAGCCGTGCGTATCTTCGCAGACAAAGTCCCAAGGGTCGCGTGCCGGAACATGGCAGGCGAAGCAGTTCTTGCCGAAGCGATTTTTTACGTCGGCAAAACCACGGGCGCGGATCGTCGAGCCGCTGGTGCTGACATCCAGTTCGAAGAATTCCCAATCGCCGGTGACCGGGCTGAAGCCGGCTTCGCGCTTGACCATGGCTTCTGTTGGGACGAGCTGTACGACCGAACCGGGCGGATAGATCGCGCCCTTGGGCGCATTGGCGGCAGCCAGTGTGCCGGCCGTGTTGCCCAGCAGATTGTCGACATAGAAGTGGCGCACCGGAATCATCTGGCGGATGCAGCGGAAACTTTGCGCATTGACCTGCAGCGCGTTGGCCGCCGGGGTATCCGCCGCTTGAATGCCAGCAAGGCCGCCTGCGCCAAGGATCAGCAGTGTCATGCCAACCCGGAAAATTCTGTGCGTGTTCATCAGAGACCTCGTAGAAGCTGCAATCGCCTTTCACTGTAAGACTCAAAGCCTCTGACTGCTCAAGTTTCAGCGTGACAGCTTTTGATCTGGTTTGAGTACCCACGCGCGTGGGTTGTGTTCAAAACCGATCTTCGCGTAATACGCATTGGCTTGCGGTGCCGCCAGTACGACCAGCATGCAGTCCGGCCCAAGCCTTTGCCGGGTTTCGTGTGTCAGACGTTTGCCGATGCCATGCTTCTGGTATTCGGAGTCAACCGCCAGATCTGCGAGGTAGGCCACGTAGCTGAAGTCGGTGAGCGTGCGCGCAATGCCCACCAGGCGTTCAGCGTGCCAGGCCGTGATGAGCAGATCCGCATGGGCGAGCATGCCGGCGAAGATGTCCGGCCGGTCCACCGGGCGGCGTTCGCCGAGCGTGGAGCGGCGATACAGGTCGATGGCTGTTTCAACGGAGATCTGGGCGTCGTGGCGGTAGGTGATGTCCATGCTTTTCACATTTGTTTGAACAAGTGCGCGAATGCCCGGCTGACGGTGAGGGTTTCCGGCCGGCCGCGCAGGCTGAGGGTGACCCGTCCGGTCAGCTCCCGGCGAGCACTGGCGATCACACCGGTGGCGACAATCGTGTTGCGGTGGATCTGCCAGAACGCGCTCGGGTCCAGTTGCGGA
>Ga0316604_10003598_pt1 | contig 10784 bp, 11 predicted proteins | sample OWC_soil_day20_C_FD_207650 | JGI IMG/M metagenome (GOLD analysis project Ga0316604, IMG submission 207650) | Wetland soil microbial communities from Old Woman Creek delta, Ohio, United States - OWC_soil_day20_CT | ecosystem: Environmental > Terrestrial > Soil > Wetlands | place: USA: Ohio... | reverse complement strand
TCCCCGGCTATGGCCTGGTGGTTGCCATTCTCGTCATCACGCTGATCGGCTTTCTGACGGCCAACATCGTTGGCGCCTCGATCTTTTCCTTCTCGGAAGAACTCGTCGAGCGAATGCCGCTGGTGCGAAACCTCTACAAGGGGCTGAAGCAGATCTTCTCGTCCGTGCTGGCCGATAAAGGCAATGCCTTCAAGCAGGCGGCATTGGTGCGCTTTCCCCACCCCGGCATCTGGACGATTGGCTTCATCGCCGGCACCACGCGCGGCGAGATCGCCGAACGCCTGGAAGGCGGCGATGACATGCTGACGGTCTATGTCCCGACCACGCCTAACCCGACCGGCGGCTACCTGGTCTTTATCCGGCGCGAGGACGTGATTCTTCTCGACATGACGGTTGAGGATGCCGCCAAGTACGTCATCTCCTTCGGTCTTGTGACCGCGCAGTCGGCGGACGCGGCCGAAGGCCTGATCCGCAGCCTGTCGAAGGGCGGTGCCCGTCAGTCCGTGACGACCGGCGAGTCGGAACGGCCGCCCCACTCGGTCCAGGAACCGTCGTAGATGGCGACGTCGCGCGCCCCGATCACATCGAGGGCGAGAGCCACGACCGCCGCGGACACGCCCGAGCCACAGCTGGCGATCACCGGTTTGCCCGGATCGATGCCGCGGGTGGCAAACAGCGCCCGCAGATCGGCCTCCGATTTGAGCCGTCCACCTTCGATCGTCTCGCCGAAGGGCAGGTTGATGGCGCCCGGCATGTGGCCGGACCGGAGGCCAGCGCGCGGTTCGGGCTCGCGGCCGTAAAACCGGCCGTCTGACCGGGCGTCGACGATTTGGACCGGGCCGCCGAGTGCGGCCTTCACCTCGTCGAAATTTCGGACCGCCGCCGAGTCGAAAAGCGGGGTGAAGGTGGCCGGCGCGCGCGCCGGCTCTCCGGCCTCGAGTGACAGCCCGGCCGCGATCCAGGCAGGCTGGCCACCATCGAGCAGCACCACGTCCTGCGCGCCCATGATCTTGAAGCTCCACCAGACACGCGCTGCCGAGAGCAGACCGACGCTGTCGTAGACGACGATGGTCTGCTTGTCATGGATGCCGAGCGACCCCACCGCGGCGGCGAAGGCGTCCGCCGTCGGCAGCATGTGCGGCAGCGGCGAGGTGGTGTCAGCAATGGCGTCGAGGTCGAAGAACACGGCGCCCGGAATATGGCCGGCGAGATAGTCGGCCCGGCCACTGCGGCCAGCGGCTGGCATATGCCAGGAACCGTCGACGATGATCACTTCGGGATCGTCGATATGACGGGAAAGCCAGTCGGTGGTGACGAAGTGGTGGTCGGGATGCACAGGCATCGGGGCCTCCTGAGGGTTGGACTTAGGCAGCTTCGGCGGATGGGCCGAAACGCAGTCGGACGCGACGGTTCATGCGGCCCTTGTTCTCGATCTTGGCGATGTGAATCTCGCCGATCTCGCCCGTAGACTTCACATGTGTGCCGCCGCAGGGCTGCAGGTCGATGTCGGCGCCGATGCGGACGAGGCGCACCCGGCCGGTCCCGGTCGGCGGCTTCACCTTCATCGTCTTGACGAGGGCTGGATTGGCATCAAGCTCCGCATCGGTGATCCATTCGGTGACGACGGCGTGGTCGGCTCGAATCAGCACGTTGACGGCGTCGGTGGCCGACACCCTCTCCACCGTTTCGCCATCGGGAAGGTCGAAGTCGAGTCGGCCCTCTTCGACGCCCACCTGGCCGCCGGTCACCGGATAGGGCAGCACAACGGAGAGAAGATGCATGGCCGTGTGCATCCGCATCAAAGCGTAGCGACGCGCCCAGTCGACATGCTGAAGAATCGTCTGACCGAGCTGCGGCAATTCCTGACCGTGCTCCGGAATGAGAACGATCGAAGATCTGTCAGGACTATATACGGCGTTCCTGATGTCGGTTCTGAACCCCGTTCCCCATTCGATCGAGCCGCAATCGCCGGGTTGACCGCCGCCTTGCGGATAGAAGATTGATCGGTCGATGTACAGGCCCCCATCCGTGCCGACGGCAGTCACCGTCGCCTCGGCGAGTTCCAGGTAGGGGTTGTCGAGGTACAGAGCCTCGGTCATCGGTTTTACTCCGTCACGCCACCTCGAAGGGCGGCCTGAATTTCCTCGGGGCATCGAGCCAGCTCGGTACTGGTAGTCCTTTACTCCTCAGGAACGTGGGGTTGTAAAGTTTCGACGCATAACGTGCGCCACCGTCGCAAAGCACGGTGACGATGGTGTGTCCGGGGCCGAGTTGGCGGGCGAGGGCGATCGCGCCGGCAACATTGATGCCCGACGAGCCGCCGAGGAACAGTCCCTCGTGCGCCACCAGATCGAACAACACGGCCAGCGCGTCCTCATCGGAAATGCGGCAGGAAAAATCGACCGGCGCGCCCTCGAGGTTGGCGGTGATCCGGCCCTGGCCGATGCCCTCGGTAATTGATGTCCCCTCGGCCTTGAGCTCGCCGGCCGTGTACCAGGAATGGAGCGCGGCGCCATGCGGATCGGCGAGGCCGATTTTTACGCCGGGCTTCCGCGCCTTGAGGCCGATGCCGACGCCGGCCAGTGTGCCGCCGGAACCGACGGCGCAAATGAAGCCATCGACCTTGCCGCCCGTCTGCTCGAAGATCTCGCGCGCGGTCGTCTCGATGTGCGCGTTCCGGTTGGCCACATTGTCGAACTGGTTGGCCCAGACAGCACCGTGCGGTTCGGTCTTGGCCAACTGGTCGGCGAGGCGGCCGGACAGTTTCACGTAATTGTTGGGGTTGCGGTAGGGAACAGCCGGCACCTCCATCAATTCGGCGCCAACCATCCGAAGATAGTCCTTCTTTTCCTGTGACTGCGTCTCAGGAATGACGATCACCGTCTTGAGGCCCAGCGCGCTGCCGACCAGGGCAAGGCCGATGCCCGTGTTGCCGGCGGTGCCTTCGACGACGGTTCCACCCGGCCGAAGACGCCCGGTCGCCAGTGCGTCGCGGATGATGTAGAGGGCGGCCCGGTCTTTCACCGACTGGCCGGGATTCATGAACTCCGCTTTGCCGAGAATGTCGCAGCCCGTCGCCTCGGAGGCACGGTGCAGGCGGATCAGCGGCGTGTTGCCGATGGCGTCCAGAATACTGTCGGTCATTGAGGCGCACCTCCATATTGCCGGCCGGGGGGAGGCCGCGAGAAACAGGGAGCGTCCGCTTGCCGAGCTTACAGCTTTTCGTTGAGAGCGAACGCGGGAAAAAGAAATGGAAGCGAAAGCCGGCAGAGAATCAATCGGCTTTCATCCCGGATGTCGGGACCGGCCCCTTCAGGCAAATTCGGTCTCCGCCAGCGGCTCGTCGGGCAAGATCGCCCAGCCGCTGGAGGTCAAATACTCAAGCGGTTTGTAGCGGCGCTTGTAATCCATCTTGCGCGAGCCCTGTACCCAGTAGCCCAGGTAAAGATAGGGCAGGCCGCGTCGCCGCGTCCGTTCAATATGGTCGAGGATCATGAACGTGCCGAGCCCGTCGTCCTGCATATCGGGTTCGTAGAACGAATAGACCATGGACAGTCCATCGACCAGCACATCTGTCAGGGCCGCGCCGATCAGCGGCCCGTCGCCCATGCCATTCAGGAAGGTGTTGATGCCGCGCCGCCGATATTCGATCATCACGGTCGAGACGTGCGTCTCTTCCACCATGGCGGCATAGTCGCCGACCGTCATGTCCACCATGCCGCCATCGGCGTGACGGGCATCTAGATAGGAGCGGAAGAGCGAGTATTGCTCGCCGGAGGCCGCTGGAGGCAGCTCGACACCGAGCAGGCGGTTGTTGCGCGCGTAGTTGCGTCGCTGGCTCTTGTCGGGCCGGAAGTCGTCAACGCGCACGCGCACCGACACGCACGCACGGCAATCCTCGCAGGCTGGGCGGTAGGCAATGTTCTGGCTGCGCCGGAAGCCGCCGTGGCTCAGGATGGAGTTCATCGCGGCGGCGCGCTCGCCGACCATATGCGTAAAGACCTTGCGCTCCGTCTTTCCCGGCAGGTAGGGACAGGCGGACGGCGCGGTCAGGAAGAATTGAGGCGCGTCGGTCGGGTGTTGCGTCATGGGTGCTTGCGTCGGTCTATTCCGTCGATCTTGGCATCTTTCGCCGGCAATGGCGAGATACCAAGATCACCGGAAGCCGAGGGCCGGCGGGCGAGCCGGCAACGGAGGCGGTTGTGGCGCCTCAGTAGCGGTTGACGAAGACGATGCCGAGCACGATGTCGTGCAACAGGCGCTTGTTCTCGGTGAACAATGATACCAGCAGCACCAGTGGCGTCAGGACCGAAATCGAGAAGTAGAACAAGACCGCGTGGATGGCGGCGATGGCGGGGTTGAGGCGGCTGCCGTCCATGAAGCGGGCCTCGATGCCCTGGGTGCGCATGCCCACCGTCGCCGAATACGGGCCGCCCAGCGAGAAGGCGCAATAAACCAGCGCCACCGCCGGCCAGAGGAGCGGATAGAGGAGCCAGCCGAGGCCGAGCGTCACGATGCCGAGGAAGAACACCACCACGCCGACCGCGAATGTAAGCAAGGCGATGATCACCGCATCGATCAGGAAGGCGAGGACGCGGCGGGTGCGAACGCCGCTGACCGCGCCGGGGCCGGGCCGGCCTTCGTCGATGATGTAGTCGGCGGCATCATAGGTCCGGTTGGACATGGAAGTCTCCTCAAGAACAATCAGCCGCATATGGGAATGCCGCCTGCGACTTCAATGTGCCACCGGCCCACACTGCTGGCTATTCCGCCGATTTCCGCTCGACGCCGTAGCCCTTGGCCCTCAACGCTGCAATGATCTCTTCGGCGTGGTGGCCATCGCGTGCCTCAAGCGTGATGTCGAGCGAGGCGCCTTTGGCCGGGATCTCCAGTACGGTACGGCGGTGCGACACCTCGAGGATGTTGCCGCCAGCGTCGCCGATCAATGTGGTGATGGCGCCGAGCGTGCCGGGCCGGTCCGGAATGGCGAGGCGGATGGCGACGATCTTCTCCTCGCGGGCCAGCTCGCGCATCATGATCGAGGCGAGAATGCGCGGATCGATGTTGCCACCCGACAGCACGAGGCCGACTTTCTTGCGGCGGAAAAGGTCGGGCTCGGCGAACATCGCCGCGAGGCCGGCGGCGCCGGCGCCTTCGGCCATGGTCTTCTGCAGCGTGAGATAGGCGTTGACCGCCCGTTCGAGGTGGCTCTCGTCGACCAGCACGATGGTGTCGACGAGATTGCGCACCACCGGCAGCGTCTTTTGTCCCGCCACTTTGACGGCGATGCCCTCGGCCAGTGTCGCGCCGCCGGCCATGGCATCGATACCCTTCACCGCCGCCCACATCGACGGATACATGCGCGTTTCGACACCGACCACGCAGATATCTGGCTTCATGGCCTTGGCGGCCGTCGCCATGCCGGCGATCAGGCCGCCGCCGCCCACCGGCACGGCGATGACGTCGAGATCCGGCCGCTCCTCCAGCATTTCCAGCGCCAGCGTGCCCTGACCGACGATGACATCCGCGTCGTCGTAAGGGTGAATGAAGACAAGGTTCTCCTCGGCACCGATGCGCTCGGCCGCCAGCGCCGCTTCGGCCACCGTCTCGCCCTCGAGCACGACGCGCGCACCGTAACCGGCGGTCGCCGACACCTTCACGTGCGGTGTTGTCACCGGCATGACGATGGTGGGTGCGATGCCGAGCCGCATTGCATGATAGGCGACCGCCTGCGCGTGATTGCCGGCCGACATGGCGATGACGCCGCGCCGCCGCTCGCCCTCGGAGAGCGTCAGCAGCCGGTTCAGCGCGCCGCGTTCCTTGAAGGCCGAGGTCACCTGCAGGTTCTCGTATTTGACGAACACCTCCGCCCCGGTCAGTCGGCTGAGACGGGGCGCCGGCAGGAATGGGGTATGCATCACCTGACCGGAAATCGCTTCCCTGGCGGCGCGGATGCGATCGAGGGTGATGAGATTGTCGGTGTCGTACATCTGTTTTTCCACGTCTTTTGCTGCCGCGCCCGCCAGCCGGGGCGGGAAGAGCATGCCCCTCGCGAAAACATGTGTTTTCTGGCCAGGGTCCGGGGGGTGTCTCTGGGATACCCCTGAGCGTAATAAACCTTAGAAAGGGACCTTCGACGCCCTTGCGAAAGGAAGGTCTATCCGCTAACCGTGCCACAAGCAATTCGTCGACCCCACGCGACTCCTCACGAAATTGTTGCGATGCGCAAACGGGTTGCGTCCGAATGAACGAGGTCACAATGGACGAACTCCTTCGGGACTACCTGCCGGTGATCATTTTTCTCGGCGTAGCGCTTGCCATCGGCCTGGCGCTTCTGGTCTCGCCCTTCCTGCTGGCGTTCAGGAACCCCGATCCGGAAAAGTTGTCGGCCTATGAGTGCGGCTTCAACGCCTTCGACGACGCTCGTATGAAGTTCGACGTGCGTTTCTATCTGGTGTCGATCCTGTTCGTGATCTTCGATCTGGAAGTCGCCTTCCTGTTCCCTTGGGCGGTGGCCTTCAAGGATGTCGGGCTGTTCGGCTTCTGGTCGATGATGGTCTTTCTCGCCGTACTGACCATCGGTTTTGCCTATGAGTGGAAGAAGGGGGCGCTGGAATGGGACTGACCCCGAGAGAGACGCTGGTGTCGCCCGCTCCCAAGGGCATCATCGATCCCCGCACCGGCAAGCCGATCGGGGCCGACGACGGCTTCTTTACCGGCATCAATGACGAGCTGGCCGACAAGGGGTGGCTCGTCACGTCCACCGAAGAACTGATCCACTGGGCGCGCACCGGTTCGCTGATGTGGATGACCTTCGGCCTTGCCTGCTGCGCCGTCGAGATGATGCAGGTCTCGATGCCGCGCTACGACGTCGAGCGCTTCGGCTTCGCGCCGCGCGGTTCGCCGCGTCAGTCCGACGTGATGATCGTCGCCGGCACGCTGACCAACAAAATGGCCCCGGCGCTGCGCAAGGTCTACGACCAGATGCCGGAGCCGCGCTACGTCATCTCCATGGGCTCCTGCGCCAACGGCGGCGGCTACTATCACTATTCCTATTCGGTGGTGCGCGGCTGCGACCGCATCGTGCCCGTCGACATCTATGTGCCAGGCTGTCCACCGACCGCCGAGGCGCTGCTCTACGGCGTGCTGCTGCTTCAGAAGAAGATCCGGCGCACCGGCACCATCGAGCGCTGAGCGATAACGAGGCTGGGTGAAACATGAGCGAAGCCCCGAACGATCTGACCGGCGAACTGGCCCTGGCGGTCGGTACTGTCCTCGGAACCGACGCGCTGTCGGTCAGCATCGCCTATGGCGAGGTGACGGTCGTCGTCGTGCGCGACCGCATCGTCGAGGCGGTGACACGGTTGCGGGATGCTCCCGACCTTGGCTTTATCAGCTTCATCGATATCTGCGGCGTCGACTATCCGGAGCGCTCCGACCGCTTCGATGTCGTTTATCATCTGCTGTCGCCGACCCGAAATGCCCGCCTGCGCCTCAAGGTGACAACCGACGAAGAGACGCCGGTGCCTTCGATCACGTCGGTGTTCTCGGGCGCGCTGTGGTTCGAGCGCGAAGCCTACGACCTCCTCGGCATCCTGTTCTCCGATCATCCTGAATTGCGGCGCCTTCTGACCGACTATGGCTTTGACGGTCATCCGCTCCGCAAGGACTTCCCGATGACCGGCTATGTCGAGGTCCGCTACGACGACGCCCAGAAGCGCGTCGTCTACGAGCCGGTCCGGCTCAATCAGGAATTCCGCAATTTCGACTTCCTGTCGCCTTGGGAGGGCACGACCTACGTGCTGCCGGGCGACGAGAAGGTCAAGACGAACTGAGGCACGCGATCGATGGCTGAAGCCCAGGTCAGAAACTTCAACATCAACTTCGGCCCGCAGCATCCGGCGGCGCACGGCGTGCTACGCCTCGTGCTGGAGCTGGATGGCGAGGTGGTCGAGCGCGTCGATCCGCACATCGGCCTGTTGCATCGCGGCACTGAAAAGCTGATCGAGGCCCGTACCTATCTGCAGGGCCTGCCGTATTTCGACCGCCTCGACTATGTCGCGCCGATGAACCAGGAGCACGCCTACTGCCTGGCGATCGAGCGCCTTGCCGGCATCGTCGTGCCGCGCCGGGCGCAGGTTATCCGCGTGCTCTATTGCGAGATCGGCCGCATCCTGTCTCACCTCCTCAATGTGACGACCCAGGCGATGGACATCGGCGCGCTGACGCCGCCGCTCTGGGGCTTTGAGGAACGCGAGAAGCTGATGATCTTCTACGAGCGTGCGTCCGGTTCGCGCATGCATGCCGCCTATTTCCGTCCGGGCGGCGTCCATCAGGACTTGCCGGATCAGCTCGTCTCGGACATTGAGGCGTGGTGTGATCCCTTCCTGAGGACGGTCGATGACCTCGACGCGCTTCTCAGCGAAAACCGCATCTTCAAGCAGCGCAACGTCGACATCGGCGTCGTCAGCCTGGAAGATGCCTGGAAATGGGGCTTCTCCGGTGTGATGGTGCGTGGCTCAGGCGCTGCCTGGGACCTCAGGAAATCGCAGCCTTACGAGATCTACGGCGAACTCGATTTCGATATCCCCATCGGCAAGAACGGCGACTGCTACGATCGCTACCATATCCGCATGGAAGAGATGCGGCAGTCGGTGCGCATCATGAAGCAGTGCATCGCCCTCCTTGCAGTCGAAAAGGGACCGGTGGTCACCCTTCAGGGCAAATACGCGCCGCCGCGCCGGGCCGAGATGAAGCGCTCGATGGAAGCGCTGATCCATCACTTCAAGCTCTACACCGAGGGCTTCCGCGTGCCCGAGGGCGAGGTCTACGCCGCCGTCGAGGCGCCGAAGGGCGAGTTTGGCGTCTATCTGGTGTCGGATGGCACCAACAAGCCCTATCGCGTCAAGATCCGCGCCCCCGGATTTGCCCATCTGCAGGCCATGGATTTCCTCTGTCGCGGCCATCTTCTGGCCGACGTGTCGGCCGTGCTCGGCTCGATCGATATCGTGTTTGGTGAGGTGGATCGCTGATGTCCGTCCGTCGTCTTCATCCAGAGCAGCCGGAGAGCTTCGCCTTCACCGAAGAGAACGCCGCCTATGTGCAGAAGGTGATCGCCCGCTATCCCGAGGGCCGTCAGGCCTCGGCGGTGATCCCGGCGTTGATGGTCGCCCAGAGCCAGGAGGGCTGGATCAGCCTGCCGGCCATCGAGGTGGTGGCCAAACTCCTCGACATGCCCGACATCCGCGTGCTGGAGGTCGCCACCTTCTATACGCAGTTCCAGCTGTCGCCGGTCGGTCGCAAGGCTCACATTCAGGTTTGTGGCACCACGCCCTGCCGCTTGCGCGGCGCCGACGACATCATCGCCATCTGCAAGAACCGGCTGGCCGCCCATCCTTTCGAGCTGTCAACGGACGGCGAGTTCTCGTGGGAAGAGGTCGAGTGTGCCGGCGCCTGCGTCAACGCGCCGATGGTCACCGTCGGCAAGGACACCTATGAGGATCTCACCGTCGAGACCTTCAACGCGCTGATCGATGGCCTCGTCGCCGGCAATCCGCCGACGCCCGGGCCCCAAACCGAACGCTTCTTCTCCGCGCCGCAGAGTGGTGGTGCCGCGCTCACCGAGTCCGCGCTTTACGACGGCTCGGTCATTGGTAAATACCGCGCCTTCGACCGCGAGGAACTGACGCCGCCGCCGGCACCTGCCGCCGCGGCGCCCGCCTCTCCGGCTGTCGTTCCAGCGCCTGCCGCCGACGCCAAGCCCGCCGCCGAAAAACCGATCCCCAAGGTGGTCGAGGCGCAGGGACAGGCGGACAGCGACAAGGTGCCGGACCAGCACAAGCCGGCACTGATCGAGGCGGCGCGCGACGGCAAGCCCGACGATCTCAAGCTGATTGTCGGTGTAGGCTCGAAGCTCGAGGAGCTTTTGCACAAGCTCGGCGTCTACCACTTCGACCAGATCGCCGGCTGGAATGAAATGAACCTCAAATGGGTCGACCAGCATCTCGGCAGCTTCCGTGGCCGCGCTCTCCGCGACAAGTGGATCGAGCAGTCCGGCAAGCTGGCGAGTGGCTGGCGCCCGCCCATCCATGGCGGTGGCCAGGGCGGCGGCAATCCCGTTTGAGATCGAATTGAAGACTTGGGAACCTCAGTCATGCTGCAGGACAAGGACCGCATCTTCACCAATATCTACGGGCGCCACGATTGGGGCCTCGAGGGTGCGCTAAAGCGCGGCCAATGGGACGGCACCAAGGATATCCTGGCCAAGGGGCGCGACTTCATCGTCAAGGAGATCCAGGCGTCCGGTCTGCGTGGGCGCGGCGGTGCCGGTTTCCCGACCGGCCTCAAGTGGTCGTTCATGCCCAAGCAGTCGGACGGCCGGCCGCATTACCTGGTGGTCAACGCCGACGAGTCCGAGCCCGGAACCTGCAAGGACCGCGACATTCTGCGTCACGATCCGCATACTCTCATCGAGGGGTGCCTCCTCGCCGGCTTCGCCATGGGCGCTCATGCCGCCTACATCTACGTGCGCGGCGAGTTCGTCCGCGAGCGCGAGCGGCTGCAGGCCGCTGTCGACCAGGCCTATGACGCCGGCCTGCTCGGTCCGAACGCCTGCGGCTCGGGCTGGGACATGGATGTCTTCGTCCACCACGGCGCTGGCGCCTACATTTGCGGCGAGGAGACGGCTCTGCTCGAAAGCCTGGAGGGCAAGAAGGGCCAGCCGCGCATGAAGCCGCCGTTCCCGGCCAATGTCGGCCTCTACGGCTGCCCGACGACCGTCAACA
>Ga0316604_10003596_pt1 | contig 10787 bp, 9 predicted proteins | sample OWC_soil_day20_C_FD_207650 | JGI IMG/M metagenome (GOLD analysis project Ga0316604, IMG submission 207650) | Wetland soil microbial communities from Old Woman Creek delta, Ohio, United States - OWC_soil_day20_CT | ecosystem: Environmental > Terrestrial > Soil > Wetlands | place: USA: Ohio... | reverse complement strand
CGCAACTTTTTGTTGTACCACAATATTGATGCGATTGTATGTCCTGCTGAATTTAATTTCCGCAAGGCATCACCCAACAGTTATGATCCGGCAGCACTGATCAGGAAGAGCAACCTACCCGTACACCATGTATCGCTGAAGAAGAAAGAGCGGATGCTGGTGTCGGCAATGTCAGAACTATTTGAAATATAGATGTGTCTGTTTGAGTAGTGCTCTTTCCCTTTAAGGAGGGGGGAGCGCTATTTGTAAATCACTCTAAAACTACAGGTCTTATGCTACTCAAGAAAAATATACCCTTTAGATATGTGTTTGGGAAGATAAAATATGAAATCGCGTTGGTTGTATTATATACTCTTGTAATAGTGTTATTACATGACCGGTTCAATCTGAAAGAAACTATCAACATCCCATTGAGTGTACCAATGATTATGGGTACAGTAATATCACTGCTGCTCGCGTTCCGGTCTAACCAGGCGTATGATCGCTGGTGGGAGGCACGTACAGTGTGGGGCGCCATCGTGAACGATTCCCGCTCTTTTACAAGAGAAGTACTCACTTTTATACATAGTAATGAATTTCCGGAAGAGGCAGAACGGTTGCGTGAAAGAATGATACGCAGACAGATGGCATGGTGTTATTCACTGGGTCAGCAACTGAGAGGATTGTCTGCAACAGAAGGGCTGGAGCGACTGATCCCTAAGAGAGAAGTAGCGTATGTAGCACGCTTTGCGAATGTGCCGATGGCATTGCTGGAGCTGCATGCAAAGGATTTGCAGATAGCGCTGCAACGTGACTGGATCAATGCTTATCAGCAGGTGCAGATAGATTCTACATTGAATAAGTTCAGTGATAGCATGGGTAAGTGTGAGCGTATTAAGAATACTGTATTTCCTTCAACCTACAGCTTGTATATACATTTTGCATTGAACTTCTTTATCATGTTATTACCGTTTGGAGTGATAGAGTTTTTTGGTTACGCAGCAGTGCCGCTGGTAGGTGCGATCGCATCGTCTTTCCTGTTGATTGAGAAGATGGCGATACACCTGCAGGATCCGTTTGATAACAAACCAACTGATACGCCAATGACGGCTATTGCGCGTACTATTGAAAGGGATCTGCGGCAGATGCTGAATGACAATCATGTACCGGAAACACCGCCCGTGTACTCTTATTATGTGATGTAGTAGTTATATATATTGGTAAAGATTGATTGGTACGAAGGGGGAGTAAATTATAAGAAGAAAAGTTTGGTTAAAGATTAAACAAACTCCCTGATCACCGTTTTGAGGAGGAAGGGCTGACCAGCGATACAATGGTCAGCCCTTTAGTATTTTAATTAAAATAGTAAGCCACCGCTGGCACCACTTCTGGGTGTTTTGCCGAGGTGTACATATGCTTTCTCTGTTACTTCCCTTCCACGTGGGGTACGCTTGATAAACCCTTCCTGTATGAGGAATGGTTCATACACTTCTTCCAGTGTGCCGGCTTCTTCGCCTACAGCTGTAGCGATGGTGGTTATACCCACCGGACCACCTTTAAAGTTTTCGATAATAACCTGCAGGATACGGTTATCCATTTCGTCCAGCCCGTATTCATCTACGTTCAGTGCTTTCAGGCTGAATTTAGCAATATCCATATCGATGGTGCCGTTTCCCACTACCTGTGCAAAGTCTCTTACCCTTCTCAGTAAGCCGTTGGCAATACGAGGGGTACCTCTCGATCTCCGCGCTATTTCCATTGCAGCCTCGCTGGTGATCTTTGTTTCGAGCAGGCCGGCGGCACGCCAGATGATCTTTTGCAGGGTAGCGGAGTTATAGTATTCCAGCCTTGACTTGATACCAAAGCGGGAGAGCAGGGGAGCAGTGAGTAACCCTGAACGGGTAGTAGCCCCTATGAGAGTAAACGGATGTAATGAGATCTGGATGGCACGGGCGCTTGGACCTGTATCGATCATGATATCGATGCGGTAGTCTTCCATGGCAGAATAGAGGTATTCTTCCACCACGGTACTGAGCCGGTGAATTTCATCTATGAACAGCACATCCTTCGGCTCGAGGTTGGTGAGCAGACCGGCCAGATCACCGGGTTTCTCGATCACAGGGCCGGAGGTTTCACGGATGTTGACCCCCATTTCGTTGGAAACAATGCGTGACAGCGTTGTTTTACCCAATCCGGGAGGGCCGTGAAAAAGCACATGGTCCAGCGCTTCGCCTCTCAGTTTGGCGGCCTTGATAAAGATCTTGAGGTTCTCAATAATCTGCTCCTGTCCCGAGAAATCGACGATTTCTTTGGGCCGGATGCTGTTTTCAAACTCCTTTTCTGCCGCACTTGGGCGGACTTCATCTGGTCTTATCGGATTCGACATATCAGGGTGAAAGTTACCAAAAAATCGCCTGTGGCAGCTTCGAATTTTCGGTTATATTTGATAATTAGCAACCTCTCAATATGAAATACACGCGCATTTTAACCCTCCTTTTCAGTGTCTCCACCCTCACCACATACGCACAGGACATAAAGGAGCAGGAAGTAAAACGTATTATTACTACCCTTGCTGCCGATGATATGCAGGGGCGTAAAACCTTTGAGCCCGGTATTGAAAAAGCGGCTCAGTTTCTTGAAAAAGAATATAGTAAAGCCGGTCTTCAACCATTGACAGGCGCTGCCAGTTTCCGTCAGGCATTTCATCGCTTCAATACTACTCCCGGTACACAGGAACTGTACCTGAACGGGGAAAGAGCGCATGAAGGCAGCGTGATCCTGATTGGTGTAACAACGAATATTGACTGGAACGAAAAGAGTGATGTCGCATCTGTATCGCTGCCGGCTTCCGAACAGTTTTATGAATCGCTGAGAAAAATCAGAGATGTAAAAAAGAATACTATTGTATGGGTAGATGCTGCGCATACAGAAGACTTTAAAAAGTTCTATGAGAATGTACAGTCAAGAGGCGGTAAATTTCAGGATAGCCTGCCTACGGTAGTATTAGTACTTAAACAGGGAGAAGATGTCAAAAGCTGGCAGGTGAAAGCGAATCAGCAGGTTACTCCTTTATACCTCAGTAATATCGTGGGAATGATCAAGGGGAAAACAAAACCAGATGAGTATGTTATCTTCTCCGGCCACTACGATCACCTGGGTATTGTAAAACCAGTAGGTACGGATAGCATTGCCAATGGAGCAGATGATGATGCCAGTGGTGTAACAGCGGTGGTCATGCTTGCGAAGTATTACAAACAGCATCCGCCAGCCAGATCCATCATCTTTGTTGCATTTACGGCGGAAGAAATAGGTGGATATGGTTCTAAATATTTCTCTCAGCAGCAGGATCCTGAAAAGGTAGTAGCGATGTTCAATATTGAGATGATCGGGAAGGAATCCAAGTTCGGTAAGAACAGTGCATTTATAACCGGTTATGAGCGCTCTGATTTTGGAAAGATCCTTGAGAAGAACCTGCAGAATTCCGCCTTCCATTTTTATCCGGATCCTTATCCGGACCAGCAACTGTTCTATCGTTCAGACAATGCAACTCTTGCCAGGCAAGGTGTACCGGCGCATACCATTTCTACAGACCAGATTGATTCAGATAAACTCTATCATAGTGTAGGTGATGAAGTCAGTTCATTAGACATTAAGAATATCACTTCAACTATACAGGCAATTGCCATCAGTGCGCGTAGCATAGTAGATGGTACAGATACGCCTACCAGGATAGATAAAGAGGGCGTATTAAAACGCTAAGATGAGGTTTGGATCAGGGCAATTAGCCAGGTATCTTTCTCTTTCACTATAACGACATACGCCAGGATAGTCTCCCGCCTTCCCTTCCATATCGATGATGAGCTGGAAGTGGAGGTGTGGAGGCCAATGGCCATTCTCCGCCAGTGGCCCGAAGTGGGCGATGATCTGACCCGCAGCCACAGGTGCATCGTGTTTTAATCCTTCCAGATCAGCTACACTCATGTGCCCGTATAGGGTATGAAAAGTGACACCGTCCAGCATGTGTTTTAAGATGATCGTAGCCCCATAATCTCCCAATTGGTTGTTGAATTGAAAACTATGAACATGCCCATTGAGTGGGGCATATACAGGTGTGCCTGCAGGTCCCCAGATATCGACACCCAGGTGTAAGCGGCGTGGTTCGCCTTCTGTATCGAAATGTGCACTACGGGAATAGATGGTCCTATGTTCGTTATATCCGCCTATACCGAATACAGCATTGTGTTTGGCTAATAGTTGGGTGACGTAGTCACTGAAACGATGTTCATCGTCCAGAATGTCCGGTGTCAGCGCTGTATTAGCGGCAGTAAAGTCCATTGGGTACAGGTGATCCTTTGTGGGATCAAAGAGTACGACTGGCTGGAACGGTTGATGGCGTTGTAAGATCCCGGTTAACATAGTAAAAAAGAAGGCTGGCATTGCGCCAGCCTATATTTATTAAACAACAATATTGATCATTCTTCCTTTTACAATCACTACTTTCTTCACAGGTTTGCCTTCTATCCATTTCTGTACGACTTCGTTGGCCAGTACAGTCTGTTCGAGGGCAGTGTTGTCTGTATCCAGCGGGAAGCTGAGTTCTGTACGGGTTTTACCATTCACTGCGATAGGGTAGTTGAATGCGTCTTCCTTTACATACTTCTCTTCGAATACAGGGTATGGAGCGTCGAGAATAGTGGTTGTATTACCCAGCAGGTGCCACAGCTCTTCAGCGATATGCGGTGCATAAGGTGTAAGCAGGATGAGTACTGGTTCCAGTACGCTACGTTTGTTGCACTTGAGACTGCTCAGTTCATTGACACAGATCATAAACTGGCTTACAGCGGTATTGTAAGAGAAGTTTTCAGTATCGCTATCGATTTTCTGAATGGTCTTGTGCAGGATCTTCAGTTCTTCAGGCGTTGCTTCACCATCTTTTACGATCAGGCCTTTTTGCTCATCAGCATAGAGACGCCAGAGTTTTTTGAGGAAGCGGTGTACACCTTCGATACCTTTGGTATCCCATGGTTTGGACTGCTCTACAGGACCGAGGAACATTTCGTACATGCGGAAGGTATCGGCGCCGTATTTTTCAACAAGTACATCCGGGTTGACGGTATTGTACAATCGCTTACTCATCTTCTCTACTTCTGATTTACAGGTGAACTGGCCATCCTGTAATAAGAAGATTGCATTCGCAAAATCAGGTTTCCATTTTCTGGCAGCGTCTATATCCAGCACTACACCATCCACGAAGTTTACATTCATATGGATTTGGCTTTCCAGTACATTGTTCACCTTCATAGAATCCAGGAATTCAGCTAATGAAGCATCCTGTGCTCTAATCAATTCGATAATGTCTTTGATACGGATATCGGTGTAACTATTAGAGATATATACCTGTTTGTTATCCGGCAGTGTAATAGGATCAATTTCATCAGCACCTACATGGTGGTCGCTGTGGATGAATCTTAAACGCTTTGCAAACCTGGAAGAACCCTGAATCATACCCTGGTTGATCAGCTTCTTGTAAGGCTCATCAAAACCAATATAACCCAGGTCAAACAGTACTTTAGTCCACAGACGTGAATACAGGAGGTGGCCTACCGCATGTTCTGTACCACCGATATATACATCTACCTGGTTCCAGTAGTCAGTCGCTGCACGGCTTGCAAACTCTTCCTTGTTGGAAGGATCTGCATAGCGCAGGAAGTACCAGCTACTACCTGCATAACCAGGCATGGTGTTGGTTTCACGTTTGGTATTTGCATCTATATTTACCCAGTCAGTGATGTTAGCCAGCGGGCCTTCACCATCTTCACCTGGTTTGTAGGTGTCTACATGTGGCAATTCAACAGGCAATTCGCTTTCGTCTACAGCGTATGGGATACCATTTTTGTACACGATCGGGAATGGCTCACCCCAGTAACGCTGACGGCTAAAGCCGGCGTCACGCATTCTGAAGTTAGTCTGCTTTTTACCGATACCCATGGCTTCTACCTTATCAGCTACCAGCTCCATTGCCTGCTTCATAGGTACGCCATTCAGGAAGTCGCTGTTCTGCAGCACTGCATCTTTGGTAGGATTTGCTTCAGCACCATCAAATGCATCACCGATGATATTCGTAATAGGAATATTAAAGTGTTTTGCAAAGCCAAAGTCACGCTGGTCGCCGCATGGTACTGCCATGATTGCACCAGTACCATAACCTGCCAGTACGTATTCAGAGATCCAAACCGGGATACGTTTGCCATTGAATGGATTCAGTACATAAGCACCAGTAAAGCAACCGGTGATTTGTTTGACCTCTGCCATACGTTCACGTTCAGAACGGCTTTGAACATAATCCAGGTATTTATCAACAGCTGCTTTATTTTCAGAAGTTGTGATCTTAGCTACCAGCTCATGCTCAGGAGCTACTACCATGAAATCTACACCAAAGATGGTATCGGGGCGGGTGGTATAGACTCTTAATCCTTCATTGTCGTTACCATCAAACCTGAAGGTGATTTCAGCACCCTGGCTCTTGCCGATCCAGTTACGCTGCATTTCCTTCATAGCTTCGCTGTAGTTCACAGTTTCCAGACCCTCTAGCAGGCGGTTTGCATACTCAGTGATACGGAGGAACCACTGGCGCATTTTCTTCTTTACTACAGGGAAACCACCACGTTCACTTACACCATTTACCACTTCATCATTGGCCAGAACAGTACCCAGTGCGGCACACCAGTTCACCTCTGCGTAAGCGAGGAACGCGATGCGGTAATGCATGAGGATCTCACGCTGACGGGCTTCATCATAGCCTTTCCACTCTTCGGCAGAGAAGGTGAGGGTACGATCGCCAGGGCATTCGTGGGCTTTGTTACCTTCTTTTTCAAAGATAGCGGTCAGTTCAGGAATGCGTTTAGCTTTCCGGGCACTACGGTCAAACCAGCTGTCGAACAGTTGGAGGAAGATCCATTGTGTCCATTTATAGTAATCGGGATTGCTGGTATTCACTTCTCTTTCCCAGTCAAAGCAAAATCCGATGTTACCCAGTTGTTTACGGAAGGCCGCAATATTTTCGGCAGTAGTCACCGCAGGGTGCTGACCTGTTTCCAGGGCATACTGTTCTGCTGGCAGACCAAAGGCATCCCAGCCCATGGGATGTAGTACATTAAAGCCTTTTAGTCTTTTATAACGAGCATAGATATCAGACGAAATATATCCCAGCGGATGACCTACATGGAGGCCCGCTCCTGATGGATAAGGAAACATATCAAGTACATAGCACTTGGGCTTTTGGCTATTGATGCTAACCCTGTAAGCATTCGAGCTGCCCCAGGCGTCCTGCCACTTTTTCTCAATAGCCCTGAAATTATATTCCATATAATTGTTGAATTAACCGGACGTAACGCTACGTCCTAGTTGACTTAAAATAACGTTAAAGGATGACAAAAGTAAACATAACTGTTAATTTTTATTATTTTCGCCTATAAACGGTAGTTTAATGGCGCAGCAACCCGGGAAATCATCTTCAAAAAAATCCAAACCTTCTTATTTGTATTCCATTATTGGAGTGGCACTTGTCCTGTTCCTGCTGGGAACTTTGGGTCTTATAGTGATACATGCTAATAAGCTAAGTGAATATTTTAAAGAAAGCATTGAAATTCAGGTGATCCTTAGGGACAACGTGAAAGAAGAGCAGGCGATCGCTCTTCGTGATTCCATTGCTGGCAGGCCTTATGTTAAGTCGATCGAATACGTATCCAAAGATATGGCGGCCGAGCGCTTTAAAAAGGAGTTTGGAGAGGATTTTATCACCCTGTTGCAGTATAACCCATTGTATGCCAGTATCAATATAAAAGGTAATGCCCGGTATGTAAATCCGGACAGCCTGGCAGTGATCGAGGCAAATCTGGGTCAGCAGAGTATAGTTAGAGAAATTTCTTACCAGAGAGGGCTGGTATCCAAGCTGAATGAGAATGTGCGTAAGATCGGGTTCGTGATCCTCGGTATCTCTGTTATGTTGGCGCTGGTAGTCATCGTACTGATAGACAATACGATACGTCTGGCCATGTTCAGCAACCGCTTCCTGATCAAGACCATGCAGATGGTAGGAGCCACCAGGTGGTTCATAGCCAAGCCTTTCGACCTGCGTAGTATCATCAATGGGGCCCTGAGTGCCATATTGGCTATTGCCGGTTTGATAGGGATTCTCTATTTTGCAGACCAGTTACTTCCAGAGCTCAGTGCCATGCGGGATTACTTTATGACATCTGTCCTCTTTATAGGCATGATTGTAATAGGTATCTTTATCTCGCTGGTGAGCACGCATCGTTCGGTAATGAAATACCTGCGACTGAAACTGGATGATTTATATTGATTGATAATTTTCTACATCATATGATTAAAGAAACCAAACAAGCAGATAAGGCAGTCATTGATAGCCGCCCTGTTTTTGCAAAAGATAACTATAAATTGATGATAGCGGGTCTGGTGATCACTGTAGTCGGCTTTCTGCTGATGACTGGTGGTTACAATGATGATGCTACCAAATTCAAACCAGAAGAAGTGTATAGTTTCCAGCGTATTACCCTGGCGCCTATCGTGATCCTGCTGGGTCTGGCAGTAGAGGTTTTTGCGATTATGCGTAAACCAAAGCAATAATACCTGCAACTTATTATAATACAGGCGATGATACTGATTCATCGCTTTTTTTTTATTTAAACGGATAAATCAGCTATTTCCATGAGCATTCTGGATGCCATTATCATTGCTATTGTTGAAGGATTAACCGAGTTTTTACCCATTTCGTCTACCGGTCACATGGTCATTGCCAGTGCAATGCTGGGTATTGGAGACGACGAGTTTACTAAATTGTTTGAAATTGTAATACAGCTGGGGGCAATATTAGCTGTCGTAGTTTTGTACTGGAAGAAATTCTTTGTGTTCGATAAGAACCGCATTCCCTTTTATATCAAACTGGTACTGGCTACCATTCCTGCGCTGATCCTGGGTTTTCTGTTCCATCACAAGATCAAGGACCTGATGGGTTCTCCTGCGGTGGTTGCGGCCAGCCTGTTCCTGGGGGGGATTGTATTATTGTTTGTGGACAACTGGTTTAAGAATCCAACCATTGACAAGGATGAACAAGTGGACAATTTCAGGGCTATCCGCATTGGCTTTTTCCAGTGCCTGGCGTTGATTCCTGGTGTGAGCCGCAGTGCGGCATCCATCATCGGTGGTATGCAGCAAAAGCTGACCCGCAATGCTGCTGCTGAATTCTCGTTTTTCCTGGCCGTACCAACCATGTTTGCAGCTACCTGCTACGACCTATATAAAAGCAAAGATGCCCTGGCAAGCAATACCGGCAATTTCCAGTTGCTAATTATTGGTTTTGTCATTGCATTTATTGTGGCATTGATTGCCATCAAGTTCTTTATCGGCGTATTGAAAAGATACGGTTTCCGCGTATGGGGTGTATACCGCATACTTGTAGGAGGTGCTATCCTGGCAGCTATGGCGATGGGATACAACCTGACTGTAGGCTAAGAAAAGTAAATAATCCGTATACCCAGCATGAAGAAGATTATATTACCCCTGATGGGGTGCCTGTTTGCTATGACCACGTATGGACAGCAAAATTATGTTCCCGGGACAGTAGCTATTCCTCAACAAGATTCCCTGAGAGGATTTCGCAAACTGGAACAATCTCTTGTTGGCGGAGTTGGTGTGAAGGTAAGCCGCTTCCAGCTGGAAGTTCGCGGTGCTACTACGACAGGATGGATGCCAACGGCAATGGTCTCTATGCCGGTCAATTCATTACAGATAATAGCCGGAGTAAGATTATAATAAAAAAGCTTCTGCCAGGGCAGAAGCTTTTTCTTATCCCTTCACTGCCAGTAGCAGCTCGAGGTCAGTATATTTTAGTTTGAACTTTTCACTCAGGTGATAGTTGGTCAATGCCCCTTTATAGAGATAGATCCCATTCCGCACGCCTCTCTTGATCCACACCAAATTCTCAAAACCACCATCATCCGCCGCTTCGAGCAATAATGGCATCAGTACATTACTGATAGCTTCAGATGCTGTGCGTGCAAATCCTGATGGAATATTAGGTACGCAATAGTGTATTACATCGTACTTCTTGAATATAGGGTTTTCATGACTGGTGATCTCTGATGTTTCAAAACAACCGCCTCTATCTATACTTACATCTACAATCACAGATCCTGCTTTCATGTTGCTCACCATTGATTCGGAGACTACAATAGGTGTACGGCCTGACTGTGAAGACAAAGCGCCGACTGCTACATCAGCATTCCGCAGCTGCTCTGCCAGTACTTTGGGCTGGATAACGGAGGTAAATACACGAACGCCGATGTTGTTTTGCAGGCGTTTCAGTTTGTAGATGTTATTGTCGAATACTTTTACAGAAGAACCCAGGGCCATGGCAGTACGCGCTGCAAATTCGCCTACAATGCCTGCGCCGATGATCACTACTTTGGTAGGAGGTATACCCGTTACGCCGCCCAACAGAATACCTTTCCCTTTATTGCTGTTGCTCAGGTACTGACTGGCCAGCAGCATGACGGCGCCACCAGCTATCTCACTCATAGCTCTTACAATAGGGTAGGTGCCTGCATCGTCTTTGAGATTCTCGAACGAGAGCAGGGTAATCCGCTTCTCCATCATCTTCTGGACCTGCTCTATTTTCAGGGCAGCCAGGTGGATGGGAGAGATCACGATCTGGTGAGGATGCAGCAGCTCTATTTCCTCATCGTTGAGTGGGGCTGATTTTACAATGATCTCCGCTTTGTATACTTCTT
>Ga0316604_10003593_pt1 | contig 10795 bp, 7 predicted proteins | sample OWC_soil_day20_C_FD_207650 | JGI IMG/M metagenome (GOLD analysis project Ga0316604, IMG submission 207650) | Wetland soil microbial communities from Old Woman Creek delta, Ohio, United States - OWC_soil_day20_CT | ecosystem: Environmental > Terrestrial > Soil > Wetlands | place: USA: Ohio... | reverse complement strand
GGAACCGACCTGCTGATCGTCCTTCCCGGCCGCTCCGAGACGACCGGCGTGCAGCCAGGGCTCTTCGCGGGCGAAACGCCGCGCGACCTGACGCTCGGAGATGCGCAGGCGCTGCTGCGGATCCCGGCGGTCGAGCGCATCGCGCCGCTCGTCGTCGGGTCGGCACCGGTTTCGGCGGGCGAGCTGTCGCGCGAGGTGCCGGTCGTCGGCACGAACGCGGAATTCCTGGTCGTGCGTAACCTGTCCATGGGCCAGGGGCATTTCCTTCCGCCGGGTGAACTCGACCGCGACATGGCGGTGTGCGTCATCGGCAGCAAGGTGCGATCCGAATTGTTCGCGCACCGCCCGGCGGTGGGCGCTTCGGTGAGGATCGGCGACCGCCGCTTTCGCGTCATCGGCGTGCTGAGCGACTCGGGGCGCGCCGTGGGCTTCGACCTGCAGGAACTGGTCATCATCCCGGTCAGCAGTGCGCAGCAGCTCTTCAACACCGAGTCGCTGTTCCGCATCCTGATCCAGGCGCGCGATGCGGAGGCCATGCCACGCGTGCGCGAGTCGGTGCGGGCGATCATCGCCGAGCGGCACCAGGGCGAGGAGGACGTGACGGTCATCACCCAGGACGCGGTGCTCGCGACGTTCAATCGCATCTTCACGGCGCTGACCCTGACGCTGGCGGGGATCGCCTCGATCAGTCTCGCGGTGGCCGGCATCCTGATCATGAACGTCATGCTGGTCGCCGTGACGCAGCGCACGGCCGAAGTGGGGTTGCTGAAGGCGCTCGGCGCGCGCGGCAGCCAGATCACCGCGCTGTTCCTGGCCGAAGCAGTCCTGCTGTCCGCGGCCGGCGCGCTCGCCGGGTTGCTTTTCGGTTACGCGGCGAACTGGGTCATCGGGCGCGTCTATCCGGCGCTACCAGTGGGCGCGCCGCTCTGGGCCGTCGTGCTGGCCGTGGTGATCGCGGTCGCGAGCGGGGTGGTGTTCGGATTGATGCCCGCGCGGCGGGCGGCCCGCCTCGATCCCGTCGTGGCGCTGGCCGGGAGGCGCTGAGCCGTGCGCGCCGCAGACCTCGTCCACTTCACCGGCAGCTCGGTGCTGGCGCACCGCCTGCGGGCCCTGCTCACGGCCCTCGGCATCGCCGTCGGCGTGGCCGCGGTCGTGCTGCTGACCTCGATCGGTGAGGGCGTGCGCCGCTTCGTGGTTGCGGAGTTCACGCAGTTCGGCACGAACCTCATCAGCGTCACACCGGGCACGGCCAAGACCATGGGCGGTTCGATCGGAGTCTTCGGCACCGTCCGGCCGCTCACCATCGACGACTCCGAGGCGCTGCGCCGCGCACCCTACGTGACCGCATCCGTCCCGATGGTGCAGGGCAACTCCGAGGTCGAGGGTAACGGACGCAAGCGACGGGTCACCGTCTATGGCACTGGCGCCGAGTTCGCCACGGCCTTCCGCTTCGACGTCGCGCAAGGCAGCTACCTGCCACCGGACGACCCGCGCGCCCCGCGCAGCCTCGCGGTGCTCGGTTCGAAGATGGCGCACGAGATCTTCGGTGATCGCAACGCGCTGGGCGCGAATATCCGCGTCGGCAGCGAGCGCTACCGCGTCGTCGGCGTGATGAAGCCGAAGGGCACCATGATCGGCTTCGACCTCGACGACACGGTCTACATCCCGGCGGCCCGCGCCCTGGAGCTCTTCAATCGCGACAGCCTGTTCGAGATCGACGTAATGTACGACGAGTACGCCCCGGTGGAGGAGGTGGTCGGCGGCATCCGTCGCGTCATGGTGGCCCGTCACGGCGACGAGGACTTCACCATCACGACGCAGCAGCAGATGCTCGACACGCTGGGTTCGGTGCTCGACGTGCTCACGTTCGCGGTCGCGGCGCTCGGCAGCATCTCGTTGCTGGTCGGTGCGGTTGGAATCTTCACCATCATGACCATCGCGGTGCGCGAGCGTACCGGCGAGATCGGCCTGTTGCGTGCGCTCGGCGCAGAACGCGACCAGATCCTCGCCCTGTTCCTCGCCGAGGCCGTGGTCCTGTCGCTGCTCGGCGGTATGGCCGGCCTGTTCGTGGGCGCGGGCGGCGCGTGGATCCTCGGGGAGACGGTGCGGCAGCTGCCGGTGAGCTTTTCACCACCTTTCATCGCGCTCGCGCTCGGGCTCTCGGTCGTGATCGGCCTAGTGGCCGGTATCCTCCCGGCGATGAGCGCTTCTCACCTGGATCCGGTCGAAGCGTTGCGAGCGGAGTGACAGCCTCAAGTGCCGGGCGGACGCACGCGACGCGTCGGCGTCGCCTCGTGGGGATCGTCCGGCCAGTAGTGCTTCGGATAGCGCCCCTTCAGTTCCCTGCGCACCTCGTGATAACCGCGGGCCCAGAAGCTCGCGAGGTCCCGCGTGACCTGCACTGGACGTCGAGCCGGTGACAGCAGCTCGAGCGTCACGGGCACCCGGCCTTCCACGATGTGCGGTGAGTCCATCAGGCCGAAGACTTCCTGCAACCTCACGGCCAGCGTCGGAACGCCGCTCGAATAGTCGAGCGCGACCCTCGACCCGCTCGGCACGGTGAGGTGCGTCGGGGCCAGTTGATCGAGACGCCGCTGCGCGTTCCAGTCCAGCATGCCGTGCAGCGCGCCGCGCAGATCGAGTTTCGACAGCTGGTCGCGGCGCGTGACCCGGTCGAGCCACGGGCCGAGCCAGCTTTCGAGCGAGGCGAGCAGCGCGGCATCGGCGACGTCCGGCCAGGCACCCGGTCCGTGCGGATCGTGCGAACGCGCCAGCGCGACTCGCGAGCGCCACTGCACGAGTTCGCGGGTCCACGGCAGGCAGCCGAGCCCCATCGACCGGATTCCCTGCAGCACGGCGGCCAGTGAGGCGGCCGACCCCGCGATCCGCAGCGGCTCGTCGCGCAGCACGAGGCGGCCCAGCCGACGCACTCGGTGCGCCACAACGGCCTCGATGCGCGGGTCCCACTCGACGATCGAGACGTCCTCGATGGCCCCCCCGAAGTGGGTTTCGAGCAGCGCAGGCTCGAGTGACGCTGCGAGCTGGATGCGCGCCTCGCGATCGCCGGCATCGAGCGCCGCCACGACGATGAATTCCGATCGCGCGAGCGCCGTCGACTGCGGGAACGTCGCACCGCGCCCGCTGCTCAGTGCGTAACGCCCGCCACCACCGTCGCGCGCACGGCCGATCCGGTCCGGGTAGGCGAACGCGAGCAGCAACCCGACCGCGTCCGACTCGGCGATCTCCGCCACTTGCGGCTCACGCGAGCGCTCCAAGCGGGCGACCTGTCGTTCGATTTGCTGTTGCACCCGCTGGATCCGACGAATCGCGCCGTCATCGACGTCCATGCCGTGCGGTGTCGGCCGGCCGTGCAGGACCTCGATGCGCACGTGGAGGTCCGGATCGCGCATGGGACCCGACGACCGCAGCGGATCGCGCTCGGAGAGAATCGCGGCGATCGTGCAGGCGAGCCGCTCGAGTCCGAGTGACCGCGCCCGCAGCACCATGTGGGCGAGCCGGGGATGAATGCCGAGGGCAGCCATGTCGCGGCCCAGCGGCGTCGCCCGCCGGTGGGCATCGAGCGCTTCGAGTCCCACGAGCAAGTCGTGGGCCTGAGCCAGCGGCGCGGCGGGCGGCGGATCCAGCCATGACAGCGATCCGGCGTCGGTACCCCACCATGCGAGTTCGAGCGCGAGCGGTGCGAGATCGGCTTCGAGGATCTCGGCCGGTGATTGCGGCAGCAAGGCCGCGTGCATCGATTCGCTCCACAGCCGATAGCAGACGCCGGGCGCGGTGCGACCTGCGCGCCCTCGCCTCTGGTCCGCAGATGCGCGCGAGATGCGCAGGCTTTCGAGACGGCTCATGCCGGTCGCAGGGTCGAAGCGCTGTCGTCGTTCGAGGCCTGAATCGACGACGATTCGAACGCCCTCGATCGTGAGGCTGGTTTCCGCGATGTTGGTGGCGACGACCACTTTGCGGCGGCCGCGCGGGTCCGGTCGCAGGGCCGCGTCCTGTGCGGTGGCCGGCAGGTCGCCGTACAGTGGAAGGACGCTGTAACTCTCCGGCGGCAGGTTCGACGCCAGCGCCTCGGTCACGCGCCGGATCTCACCCGCACCCGGCAGGAACGCAAGCACGTCACCCTCGTGCTCTCCGAGGGCGCGGCGTATCGCGGCCGTCACTGCACGATCGACGTCCTCGCGATGGCGGCCTGCAGGAGCGGGGGCGGCGACGTGAATGGTCTGGACGTCGAACATGCGGCCGGGCGAGCGGACCGCTGCGGCGTTTCCCAGCAGCCGCACAAGCGCCTCCCCGTCGAGTGTTGCGGACATGATCAGAAGTCGCAGCGAGTCGCGCAGGTGGCGCTGGGTCTCGAGACTCAGGGCCAGGCCAAGGTCGCCCTGAAGATTGCGCTCGTGGAACTCGTCGAAGATGACGCAGGCGACACCCTCGAGTGCGGGATCCCGCTGCAGCATGCGCGTGAGGATACCCTCGGTCACGACCTCGACGCGCGTTCGCGGACCGACGCGAGTCTCGAGCCGCGTGCGGAACCCGACGGTCTGGCCGGTCTCTTCCCCGAGCAAGGCTGCCATGCGCGTCGCCACGGCCCGGGCGGCGATGCGCCGCGGCTCCAGCATCACGATCCGGCCGTCGTCGCGCCACCCGGAGTCGAGGAGCGCAATCGGCACGACGGTGCTCTTGCCGGCCCCCGGAGGTGCCTCGAGCAGCACGCAGCGGTGCGATGCAAGCGCGCATTGCAGCTCGGGCAGGGCCTCGACGATAGGTAGTGACGGCAGCTGGATCATGAGTCAGGCGCGCAGTGTACCGTCCGGCGCGGCCGTGACGCGGCGGGTGGCGCCATGCAATATGGCGCGCATCACGCGGCGACGAGGTGCGCGATGTCGGCAGAGGTCTGGATGTGGGTGCTGGCCGGGGTGCTGGTGCTGGCGGGACTCGCCGGAGCCGTGTTGCCTGCGCTGCCTGGCGTCCCTCTCGTGTTCGGCGGCCTGCTCGTGGCCGCCTGGGCCGACGACTTCGAGCGTGTCACCTGGCTCACGCTGGTGATCCTGGGCCTGCTCACGATCGTGTCGTTCGTCGTCGATTTCGCGGCCACGGCGCTCGGCGCCAAACGTGTCGGCGCCACTCGGCTGGCGATCGCCGGCGCGGTGCTCGGCACGCTCGGCGGGGTCCTTCTCGGCATACCAGGGCTGATTTTCGGTCCATTCATCGGCGCGGTCGTGGGCGAGCTGCTGTCGCACGGGCAGGTGGAGCAGGCCACGCGAGCCGGTGTCGCAACGTGGCTGGGGCTCATTTTCGGCACGCTTGCGAAGCTTGCATTGGTGTTCACCATGCTCGGGGTGTTTGCGGTGGCTTACTTCGTTTGAGACGTGTTGCGTCGTTGTGCGCCGCTTGCGCGGTCCGTCGAAGACTCACCCGCGCTGCGCCGGTCTCCGGGCCCGGTAGATCGAGTCCGCCTGCCACGATCGAGGGCGAGGATACGGCGCTGGAGGTCACCGCAAATCTTGGCGGTGGTACCGTGGGGCGTGTTGCACCGCGCCGCCTCAGTGACAGCAGCTGTGAGAGTTTCCGCGCAATCAGGGAGGTGACAGCGCGAGCGTGGTTGCGGACGTCGATCCACCGGGCCCGGAGACCGGCTGGAAGCGCGCTCGTGAGTCGACTGCGACGGACCGCGCAAGCGGCTTCACCACGCTGCGCCTCACGACGACCGCTGCCGCGTGCGACGAGTTGGCAGTCTCGCCCGCGCTTTGGAAAGCGTCGAGGGTTTTCGCCGTCCGGCAGAACCGGACGGCGGGCACGGCTCCGCGAGTGCCTAAGCGGTCGCGGCAGACAAGATCAGCCGCCGTAATGCACTCGGCACTCTGCTTCGCGCCCCCGAACCACGCGCCGCCCCGCGAGCGGCCCATGTGTCTCCGTCACGACTGTGTGCTGCCCTTCGGTGTGCTGGTCATCGTAGAAGTACAGCACCACCCAGTCGCGCGTGCGGTCGAGCTGATGCGCCTGCGCCGTGTTCGAGAAAAGCGCCGTGAAGTGCCAGTCGCCACGCATCGCGTGCAGCACCGGCAACCACGCTTCGCCCGACGGATTGAATCGTCTGGGCGCGATCGTGGGCAGGCCGCCGGCCTCGGCCTTCTCGCGGTATTCGCGGTCGACATCGAGAAGCACGTCGACCGTGGGACCCAGCGCGGCCTTGGGCTGGCCCGATACATCCGCCATGCGACGCGGCCGGCCGCGCGCCAGCATCGACTGCAGGCTCGAGCGGATCGCAGCGGCACGACGGGGGCCCACGCCCGCGACGCTTTCCAGCCGCCCGTCGTGCGCCGCCAGTTCCAGCGCTTCGAGCGTATCGATGTGCAGCGTGTCGTGGATCCGCTCGGCGAGCCGATGGCCGAGCCCCGGCACCGCCATGAAGAGCTGTGCGGGATCGGCACTGCCGCGCAGCCGCTCGAGCTGTATCCAGCGCCCGGTCCGCACCATTTCGAGCAGCGCAGACGCTATCCCGCGGCCGACTCCCGGTAACGCCTCGAGCCCCTCCGTGCCTGCACGCTCGATGAGCGCCGCGACGTCCTCCTGGAGGCCGAGCACGGTGTCCGCGGCCTTGCGGTAGGCGGAGATGCGGAAGGGATTGGCGCCCTGGGCTTCGAGCAGATCCGCGGCTTCCCGCAGGCGGTCGGCGCAGCGCGCATTGTCGCTCATGAGTTCAGGCGGCCTCGTCGGGCCCTGCGTCAGGGTGCTGGTCGCGCAGTACCTTGACGAGCGCGCGGCAGGCATCCGTCGTCGTGAAGATCCCGACCAGCTTCTCCCCACGGGTCACCAGTGCCGAACCCACGTGCCGCTCGGCCATCGTCCTGGCGACGTCCACGAGCGCCATGCCGGCATCCACAATGTAAGACTCCGGCTGGAAGACGTCGCGCACCCTCAGTTCGCGCTCGGGGGGCGAGCCCAGGTCGGGCCCCAGCGCCAGCTTGATGTCGCGGTCGGTGAGTACCCCGGCCAACTCGCCGTGCTCGGTCACTGGCAGGTGACGGATGTGCCGGTCGCGCATGAATGCGTGGGCCTCGGCCAGCGGCGCCTCCACGTCGATCGAGTACGGAAACGGCGTCATGAAAGCGAGGATCTGCGGCGAATGGTGACGCGACATGCCGGTTGTTTCTTCTGGCGGGGCAGCCGGATGCTGCTCCGGTCGCAGGGCGCCGGCCATTCGGGTTTTACGAGAGGGGGGGCGATCGGCCTATGATCCGCCGCTGCCCGTGGGGCGTGCCGGATCGCTGGTCGCATGGTGCGTTCGTTGTTCCGTTACCTGGTCTTTGGACTCGGGTCAGCCCTCCTTGGGCTGGTTCTGGTCGCGGCCGCACTCTACGTGCGCTTCTTGACCAGTGGCCCCGAGGTCGAGCCATGGCACCAGGTGCAGTTCGCGTCGGAGTTCACCGCCGGGCGTGAAGCAGAGATCACTACGCTCGAGGACTACCGCAGACTCGAGGACCGGTTGTTCGATGAGCTGCGGACCCGGATCGTGAGGCCATTCGATCCGGAGGACCGGCGGCCATTCAACCGGTTCCACGCGGGGAGTCGCAGCGATCCCGACACCTGGCCGGTCAACTGGAACCGCACGTTCGAACTGGGACCCGCGCACGCGTCGGGCGGCGTGGTGCTGCTGCACGGGCTGACCGATTCGCCTTACAGCCTGCGGAGCATCGGCGAGCACCTGGCGGCCCGCGGATTCAGGGTGGTCGGGCTGAGGCTCCCGGGTCATGGCACTGCACCCGCGGGACTGCTCAGCTTCGAGGTCGAGGACATGCAGGCGGCGGTGCGTCTCGCGATGCGTGACCTCCGCCGGCAGTTGGGGACGAGTGCGCCCATCTACATGGTGGGTTACTCGAACGGTGCGGCCATCGCCGTCGACTATGCGCTGTCGGCGCTCGAGGGCGACTCGTTGCCCAGGCCGGCCGGACTGGTGCTCATATCACCGGCCATCGGAATTTCGAAGCTCGCGATCATCGGACGCCTGCGGACCGGCCTGTCATCGGTGCCGGGATTCGGGCGCACGGCGTGGCAGGTCATCGAGGCCGAATTTGACCCGTTCAAGTACACGTCATTCAGCTGGCACGCAGCCGGCGAAACGCACCGGCTGACCAGCCGCGTGGCCGAGCGCGTAAAGACGCTCGCGGGTGACGGGCTCATCGAAGGCTTCCCGCCCGTGCTCGCGTTTCTCTCGACGGTCGATGCGACGGTGCGGGCCGAAGCCGTGGTGGACGTGTTGCTCGGGCACCTGGCAATCGGGGGGCACGAACTCGTGCTGTTCGACGTCAACCGGCTGGCCGGGGCGCAACCCCTGCTCGTGGACGATCCCGGTCCCCTGACCCAGCGGCTGCTTGCCATGCCGGAGCGGACCTACGCCCTGACAGTGATCACGAACGCGACGCCACGCACGCTGCAGGTCAAGGAACTGCGGGCCGAGGCAGGGACCGGCCGCCAGACCGCGCAGCTGCTGGCGCTCGAGTGGCCGCGGGCGGTGTTCTCGTTGTCGCACTTGGCCTTGCCGTTTCCTCCGGACGATCCGTTGTACGGATACGAGACGCCGAGCGATCCGCAGCACCTGCAACTGGGCCGTATCGAGGCGCGCGGCGAGATCGGCGTCCTGACGCTTCCCCTCTGGTTGCTGACGCGCCAGCGCAGCAACCCGTTCCACTCCTACCTGCTGGAACGCATCGACGGGTTCGTCGCGGGCGGGGTGGCACAGCCGTGAGCCTCTGTATGATGCCGGCGCGATGACGATGCGCCTGCCCCTGGCCTCACCCGCGCGACTGTTACTGATCGCGTTGCTGCCGCTGCTCACGCACTGCGCGTCTGCGCCGCAGCTCGCGGGCGTGGTGCCGACGCACGCCATTCCGCCCGGCGCATCGACCCAGCTGGACCAGGGGCTCCTGCAGGACCTCGGCGATCAGCCCGGCGTGTCCGGCGTCCGGCTCATCGAGCAGAATGCAATGGCGTTTGCGTACCGTGCGGTCACGGCCGAGGCAGCCGAACGGACGCTCGACGTGCAGTACTACATCTGGCACGACGACTTTACCGGCAAGCTGCTTGCGGCCCAGTTGATGCGTGCGGCCGAACGCGGCGTGAGGGTGCGCGTGCTGGTCGACGACATGGACGCGCGTGCCAAGCACGATACGTTCCTGGTCGCCGACCTGCACCCGAACATCGAGGTGCGGATCTTCAATCCCTTCTACAGCCGGTCGGGTTTGCTCGGCAAGGTAACCGAGTACCTGCTGCGTGGCAGCCGCCTCAACCACCGCATGCACAACAAGGCGTGGATCGCCGACAACCGCGTCGCCATCGTCGGTGGACGCAACATCGGCGACGAGTACTTCGGCGCGTCACCGCACTCGAATTTCAGCGACCTCGACCTCGTGATGGCGGGCCCGATCGTCCAGGACGTCAGCCAGTCGTTCGACCAATACTGGAACAGCCCGGACGCCGTGCCGGTCTCCCGCTTCGAAGGCGACCCGCCCGAACCAGGCGCGCTCGAACGCATGATCGCGTCCGCGCGGGAATACCGCCAGGAGGCGGGCGAGACCCCTTACATTGCGGCCTTGCGAGACGTGCAGAAGCGGGCCGAGTTGCTGGCGCAGCAGGCGCCGCCATTGCGGGTCAGCAAAATCGAGCTTCTGGCGGACGACCCCAGCAAGGTCGGCACGAAGGAGAGCGGGGTACGTGCGTCCCGAGTGCTGTCGGGGCTCGCCAAGGCGTGGGGCGATGCCAGGGACGAGCTGCTGATCGTCTCGCCGTACTTCGTGCCGGGCAAGCGGGGTGCGCAGGGCCTAGTCGACAACGTGGCCCGGGGAATGCGGGTAGCCGTACTGACCAACTCGCTGGCCGCCACCGACGTCGCAGCGGTGCACACTGGTTATGCGCGCTACCGGCGCGATCTGCTCCGGGGCGGCGTCGAACTCTACGAGATGAAACGCAAGCCGGGCAGCATCGAGGGGCGTCACCAGATCAGCGTCACCGGCTCCTCGCGCGCGAGCCTGCACACCAAGGCGATGATCATCGACCGGCGCTGGGTCTACATCGGCACCATGAACATCGACCCGCGTTCGGCCAACCTGAATACCGAGATGGGCGTGCTCGTGGAAAGCCCCGAGCTGGCCGAACAGTTGCGCGACCAGTTCGAACGCACGACCTCGCCCGAGTTGAGCTACCGGGTCGTGATGGAGAAGGACGAGGGCCTGGTGTGGTACGACCGGGTCGACGGGAAGGAACGTCGACTGGAGCGCGAGCCCGACGCCAGCGTCTGGAGGCGTCTCAGCGTCACGCTGTTGCGGGTCGTTCCGATCGAGTCACAGCTTTGAGGTAGGATTCGACATGGCTGTTACGAACCCGACGACTCCGGCGCCGACGCCGGTCCCCTCAAGACGGCCGCCGCGCCGCAGCTTCAAGTCCTACTTCTGGTGGAGTCTGGCAGGCGCACTCGTGCTGATTGCGCTCTACACGGCCTTCCTGCTCTGGTGGAACTACTCGGAGGGCGAGCGCGCCGGCGTCCTGCAGAAGTTCTCCAAGCGTGGCTGGATCTGCAAGACCTACGAAGGCGAGCTGGCGATGTACGTCGTCGGCGGGGTTGCCCCCCAGATCTGGGATTTCAGCACCCGCGACGAGGCGGTGATCGAGCAGCTCCACAAGGCCGTCGGGCAGCAGGTCCGTCTTCACTACACCGAACATCCGGGGCTGCCGACGAACTGTTTCGGCGAGACCGACTACTTCGTGAACGAGGTGCAGGTGGTGG
>Ga0316604_10003590_pt1 | contig 10798 bp, 11 predicted proteins | sample OWC_soil_day20_C_FD_207650 | JGI IMG/M metagenome (GOLD analysis project Ga0316604, IMG submission 207650) | Wetland soil microbial communities from Old Woman Creek delta, Ohio, United States - OWC_soil_day20_CT | ecosystem: Environmental > Terrestrial > Soil > Wetlands | place: USA: Ohio... | reverse complement strand
ACTATTACCCAGCTAAACAATTTACGGATTATCCCGCTTACTATACTACGGAGAAAGTGCATCTCCCGCCCCAGCAGCTAGTATCGGCATCTTCTTCTACTATCTGTTGGTCAACCAGCCACCTACCGCCTCGGCAATCATGATGCCAAAGGTAATGATGATTGCAATTGTTAGACTTTGCTTATTGCCTTCGCGCCGTATGCTTAATCATGACCATGCTCATGATTAAGCATAAAAAATTCCCCTATTACTATTCTGGGTTTTTATTTATATTACAATTTTATTATATTATAATATATTTAATTGATGAATACAAGATGGTTGTTATAAATTAACTTCTTTAGTACTGAGGTGTATATAAGCTTGCATCTGTTAAATTCGATGTTACTTGCGGCGTAAATATCTTTACCTGAAATACTATGTATAATGTATTAACCAGATAGTATCTTGCTACTTGCTTAAATACCACTAAGTGTATTTGGGGAGCCTATCCTACCGCAAATCGTTACATTAGCATAAATAGGCCGCCTCAATTATTTATTGAGGCAGCCTATTTACGGGGGAGACGCGGGGACGGTGGTATTGTCTCCATTAGGACGACACCATCGCCCCGCGTATTTATTTGATTTAGGGTTTGCCTTTAACTAGCGAGTCTTTGCCTCCCTGCTGCCTGAATAACAAAAATTCTTCCAATACCTCCCCAAAGCTCTGGATAGTGTCCGTTGTATCTTTTCCCTCTTTATACAACCGATCAAGTTCTTCAGATAGTTCCCAAATTTCATCATATAGCTCAGTCTCTTGTTTCTTAAAATCCAGGTATCTGATATTCATAAGTCAATTAAACTTACCACCCTCCTTATTTTATTTGGAGGCTTCTATGCCCTCCTGTAATCACCCATGAATGGGAATTTTACAGGAGGAAATTAAAAAGGATCACATATGCAGGATTATTTCTACCCTACACATGCGATCCAAATCGATCTTTACAACAGCATCAAGATACAGGAAGCAACCTAAATAACAGAACCCGTCAGCGTGTCCTGCCAAACCTGTATCAAGATATGATACCATTGAATATTGCATGCAGTCGCACAGTCATCTGTCTTGCTCGCCAATCATTACACCCCAATTGTTAAAACTTGGCATTAATAAACCACTAACAGCTTTTATCCTTTTAATTTCAATTTATCTGGAACTACAAAATACTTCCGAAAACGCAACGCGACATTAACTAAGCCAATCATAACTGGCACCTCGATAAGCGGCCCGATAACAGCAGCAAAAGCCTGACCTGAATTTATACCAAAAATAGCTACAGCGACTGCAATCGCTAATTCAAAATTATTACTAGCTGCCGTAAACGATAATGTAGTTGTTTGCTCATAGTTGATTCCCACACGATAGCTTAGGAAAAAAGATACTAAGAACATAATGCCGAAATAAATCATAAGTGGAATGGCAATACGCACCACATCCATTGGCAGTTTAATAATATAGCTGCCTTTTAGGGAGAACATAATTACGATGGTAAACAGTAATGATAGTAATGCCAGCGGACTAATCTTGGGTATAAAAGTCTGTTCATACCATTCACGCCCCCTTGCTGGCAATAAAATGCGTCTTGTCAAATATCCGGCCACAAAGGGAATACCCAGATATATCGCCACACTCATAGCAACATCCTTTATGGATACCTGGATTTGCATACCGGTAAAGCCAATCCAGCCCGGCAGTACAGTAATGAAGAAATAGGCAAACACCGAATATAATACCAGTTGAAAAATTGAATTAAGTGCTACCAGTGCAGCCGCATATTCATTGTCACCTTCCGCCAGTGAATTCCAGATGATTACCATGGCAATACAGCGAGCCAAACCAATAAGTATTAAGCCAACCATGTAGTCTGGTTTATCTGGTAAGAAAATTATAGCTAGTGCAAACATCAATATTGGGCCGATTATCCAGTTTTGCACCAGTGACAGCACTACAACCTTGCCGTTACTAAATACCTTGCCGATTTCCTCATATTTAACCTTCGCTAATGGCGGATACATCATTACAATTAGACCAACCGCAATCGGAATTGATGTTGTGCCAATTGACAGGGAATCCAGCCAGGCAGCCATCCCTGGAAAGAGATAACCGCCGCCAACTCCAATAGCCATCGCCAAAAAAATCCACAATGTCAAATATTGGTCTAGGAAAGATAATCGCTTTTGAGCCTGTGCCATTTTACTACTCCCCCTTCACTTCTTTGTAATTCCTTAAAGTACCAAAGTTCAGACAATCACCACTCTCCTCCCTTCGTTAATTTATTACGCAACCGAGCAACTATTTAGAATGCTAAAACGATTCGGCAGCGAGCAACACTTGTCTTAATCGTCAACAATTTTTACGGCCAGCTCACAGCAACCGCCTAGTTCTCGGTATTTTTTCAGTCTTGCCACATCCTTTTGGCGTTGCGGATCGTTTTCCATTTCCTTGGACAGCAGTTCCTTCACAAAAGAGTACTGTTCAAGTATTCTTTCATTGACCCGATAGTATATCCACTGGGCCTGTTTTTCGCCGGTAATGAGTTTGGCTTGTTTTAACTTAGTTATATGGCGGGAGGCGTTGGACTGGCTAATTTTCAATATTTCTTCCAAATCACACACACACAAGGTTTCCATATACAGCAAGTTCAAAATTCTAATTCTTGTTTCATCAGCTAATGCCTTGAGTATTTCTACAATATCCACTAGTTCCACCTCGCGCTCATGTTAGTTCGATCATATAATCGACTTTCTTAAATTAAATGCATTCTCCAGTATGATTATATTCGATTTTACTCATGAACGTCAATCTATTTTAATTTCTACTAATTTCTATAAAAATATATTTACTCCGGTTAACCTTACCAGGCAGTCGGATGCTAACAGCCACCACCAGCGTTACGTCTAGCATAATCGTTACCTAAGTGCATTCTTCACAGTTAAAGCGATACCACCATTTCAGAATATTATTTCCCAGAAAGCTAGAAATATTGCCCTACACTGTAGCTCTCGCAATCAGCTTTTTCATAAAAAAGAGTTTTTCAAGGCTCACAGTTAGCTTGTCAAATAGTTCTGCTACGCTTGGATGATAGTATACTACAATCCCATCTACCTCGGCTTGCTCATAGTAAATAGCCTTGTCGGTTTTTCCCAAGTGCACAGCTGGGATTTGATTTGCTACTCTAACTTCGCCGTGATTATGAATTCCCCCTGGGCGCTGTGCAACACTGATACTAATAGCCCGCTCTCCTGACTTACGCAGGATATATTCCCTTGCCGACTCCTCAATTGTAATCAACACAACTATTTTCCTCCCCAATTTGAAGTAGCGTCTGATTTAGATATTGCCGCCGACTTGCTTTGAAAACAGTTAAATAATTTATTTTTAACTTCTTCAAAAAATGTATATATTATTGGTACAAAAACCAAGGTTAGAAACGTAGAAACAAGCAAACCGCCTATAGATACAATAGCCAAAGGCGAAAGCCGTTCCAATCCTACTGCCCATTCCAGTGCGATTGGAGCCATACCAAAAGCCGTTCCGAACGCAGTCATCAAGATAGGCCTGGTTCTAACCCTCACACTGTCCATGATAGCCTGTTTCATATCACTGCCTTGACTACGGGCAATGATAATAAAGTCAATGAGAAGAATTGAGTTCTTTACAACGATTCCTGCCAATAAAATCATGCCCATGAAAGCTGGCATGGAGGCATTCTTACCGCTAATCATGAGAGCCCAGATGGAGCCGATCATACCTAACGGAATAGCCGACATGATTGTCATAGGATGAATAAATGACCCAAAGGCCGGAACCAAGCTAAAATAGAGGAGTAACATTCCAATACCCATCGCACCGCTCATAGCACCAAACGATGCTTGCATTTGTTGCAAATCACCTTCCTGGGTAATGGCATAGCCTTCTGGCAATTCAATGTCTGCTAACGCCTGCTGTATACCTTTGTCAATATGGGTGATCGCCGTTTTTTCCCGGTAACCATATATCTCCAGCGTATTTTGCATATCCTGCCGAGTATAAATTGTAGGGATTTTTTTATTAGAGAATGTTCCGAGTGATTCTAGCGGGATTAGCCCTTTAGGAGTTACGATCATAACGTTCTGCAACTTGTTAATATGATCACGTCGTTCTTCAGGGAAAGCTACTCGCAAAGCGATTCCATCTTCCTGGTCAATCCTAAAGGTAGAAGCAGGCATGCCGCCAACAACATTAGCAAGCTGATTGGATACGTTGGCAGGAGATATCTCATACAGCGAACACTTTTCTTTATTCAGAATAAAGTTAATTTCGTTTTTATCATTGGTCCAACTACATGATACACTGGTGAGACCTGGAACATTAATCATTCTGTCATATATTTTCTCCCCCAGGGCATCAAGGACCCTGCGGTCTGGTCCGGTAATAAGGATCGCTACCGGCGCTTTAATACTCGCCATCGCAGTTGCCCCAAAATCATACACATCATAATATTTTAGCCCCGGAATCTGGGCAAACTGTGTGCGCAATAAGTTTTCAATCTCCCAGATGCTTTGACTTCTTTTAAACCTGTCAATAAGATTGATTGTTATATACCCCTGCTGCGGTATCTTGCCACTGCCAAAACTAACAATCCCAGCTTCTGAGCCTATGATTGTCGATACTGACTGCACCCCTGGCACCTGTGTAATAAGTTGTTCCATGGCTGTTGCCACCGTTTCTGTTGCGCCAAGTGACATATCTGTGTCTGTCTCAAAGTTGATTTTAATAATACCCGCATCCATGGACGACATTAAGTCCTGCCCCAAAATAGGCATTAGGCTCGCGCTCATCAGAAATAATACCACACCGCCCGCCACAAATACCAACCTACGACGCAATGCAATATCAACAATATTTTCATAAGTAGCTTGGATAACTGTCACAATTTTTTCATCAAACCGTAACGCAATCCTTTCCACCAAGTTTGGCCGGAAGGATTGTCGCAATAGCTTCGGAGCTAATATGGGAATGATGGTAACAGATACCACATACGATACTACCAAGGCAATACACATTGACATGATGAAGGGGCGCATAACAGCCTGAACATATCCGCCAATAAAAATAATGGGTACCAATACCATGACAGTTGCATAGGTTCCCGAAAAAATAGCTAATAAGACCTCTTGGGTTCCACCAAAGGTAGCTTCCTTTAATTTATCAGGCATTTTTTCATAATGACGGGCAATATTTTCAAGCACAACAATAGCATCATCAAGTAGCATGCCTACAGATAAAATAATGCCGGTAAACGTTACAGTATTCAGTTCATACCCGATTAGCCACATGACACCGAAGGTAATGAGATAGGTAAACGGAATGGAAACAGCAGCCAATAACATAATGCGCATATTACCAAGGAAAAGAAATACTACAGCTACAGTAAGCAAAATAGCCTCAACCAGTGACTCCTGCATATTACTAACGCTGGTGCGAATAAGGTCTCCCTGGGTATCGCTAATCTCAAACTGAATTCCAGGATACCGTTCCACCAATGTAGGCAAGTATTTTTCCACAGCACTGATACTATCCATAGCAACCCCGGTGGGAGCACGCAAAATACTCAAACCAATGGCCTGACGGCCATTTCCGTGGTAGGCTGATTGCGGCTCAACAATCCCGCGGGTGATTTCAGCTACATCCCGGAGATAGATATCTCCGGATTGTCGGCGAGAAACTATGATGTTATTAGCCTCTTCAGGCGTATTAAATTCTCCTTGCGTCTTCAGCAAATATTGCCCGGAAGATTTTATAATAAGGCCATTAGGTACGTTGACGTTATTGGCGCTAAGCGCTGCCGCAACATCACTAATTGTTAAAGAATGAAAAGCTAGTAAGTCAGGCTTAACCACAATTTTATACTCTGGCTGAAAACCACCAAATACTTCTACTTGGGCAATCCCCGGAACTCGTAATAATTCTTCTTTAATTTCGTTGTCAGCAAGCTGCCTGACCTGGCTCAAATCCAATATAGAGTCTTCTTGGGGTGAAAGTGCAAGAATGAGTGTCGTCTGTGATGCCTGGCTAATCTTAAATATTTGCGGTTGGCTAATGTCTGCCGGCAGCTTGCCGATAATTTTACTTAGCGCATTAGATACATCGGTAGCGGCTGAATCAAGCGTTCTGGTATAGTCAAATTCGACGGTAACAACAGACATTTCGTCCTTGCTTACCGAGGTCACTTTCAGTACTTCGCCCAGTGTAGCCATTTCTTTCTCTATCGTCCGGCTGATTTTAGCCTCAATATCAGACGCGGACGCCCCAGACTCAACAGTAATAACCGTTATCTGAGGATGGTCACTGTCTGTATACATATTGAGCGGCATCTTAACATAGCCAATAACTCCTACAATGGCCATCAACAAGACAAACGACAATACCAAGTAGGGCTTTTCCAAATACTTAAGAGTCAACGCACTCAAATACCTTCACTCCTATTCTGAAAAATGGCTACTTTTTTGCCTGTTGTGAGTTGCATGAGCTGATTTTCCTGACCAACAACTACACGATCATTGGGTTGTATTCCGCTTATTGCTGCAGCCTGGGCGTTACGACCAACGACCTGAACAGGCATCTGACAGGCAGCTTCATTAGCATCTACAACCACTACAAAAGTTCCTTTGCTATTAGTAATTAAGGAGTCCACCGGTACGACAATGCCGTTTACCTGATTTAATACAATATCTACTCCAATCACCGAACCCATAGGCAACCCAAAGGGTAATTCGTCTTGCCTTATTTCAATTGTGGCTAAACTTGCTTGATCTAAAGATGGGTATATTTTCTGAATAGTGGCACTCATTTGCTGATCACCATGCGATAACACTGCCTTTGATCCAGATGTTACAGAACGCACGACTTCTTGGGGAACCTGGGCGGTTATTTTGTATCCCTGATTGAGAGCTTGCAATGACATCAATACTTTACCGGGAACAGCCATATCGCCAGATTCTATCAGCCGTTTAGTGACAACGCCATCAACTGACGATATGATTCTGGAATAGCCTTGCTCGGCTACATTGGCCTCTAGGTTTGCCTGATACACCTGAATGTTTTCCCTGGCAGCAACCATTTGGCTATAGGCATTATCAGCCTCCGTCTGTGAATATTCATAGGTTTCCTGGGCGATCGCAGCTTGGGAATATAGCCGCTGGCTCCGTTCAAAACTAGCCTTTTTTGTTTGATAATAGCTTTCAGCGGCTACTAGGGCACTTTGTGCAGACCGTAAGCTAGCCTCAGACGCTCGGGTTTTATTTGCCAATGTCAAATCGTCTAAGTAGATTAGTTCCTCTCCTTTTGTTACCTTATCGCCCTCACGTTTGGTTACTCCTACAACATTTGCCGTTATGCGTGATGATAGTTCTACAGAGATAGCAGACTCTACCTTCCCCAAATAATGGGCCTGCATGTCAATCGTCCCTGGCTTAGCAATAGCCACCTGTACAGGAATGGCTCTGGCCATTGGTTTTGCTATAGCAGTAAGGTCATGACTTCGTTTCCATACTAGGCTTCCTGCCCCGATGATAACTAATATAAGCACCAATACCATAGTTTTCTTTTGCTTGAACATGCAGCCCCTCCTCAATATGCCAAAACAACTGATAAACCTCGAATTATATTGCTGACTCACGGTCAACCTATCACATTTGTCAGCCCTTCCCATCGGCATCGCCAATTTGTATCGCGACTCCATCTCTGACAATGACAGGTACTTTATCAGAACCATATCGCTCTATACACAATTTCTTAGCCCATGCGTGTACACTTGTGTTGACTTCTTGAAAACTAATCCCTTTTTCCCGATATTCTTGCAACACCTTAGCGCAGAACGGGCAGCCTGTTTTCGTATAAATTACTATGCCATCCCTATTTGGTTCGCTAGTAATCGTTTGGTCACTGACAGGTGCATCCTTGCTACCACTCTCACACCCACAGCCGCAACTGCTACCGCCGCAACCGCAATCACATGTTCCCTCGCCACAATTGTTGTTCTGAGCAGCCTTGGCTTTTTCGTACATGGCAGCCACTGAGTCCAGCACATGCGTAATAATACCTGAAACTTTATCAATTTCAGACATGTACCTATGAGCTCCATTAACACTGGCAAGAACTTCTTTCTCGCCAATCAGGTCGCCTATATTTATCCCGACTATCGGTTTAAAGCAGTACTTTTCAACAGTCTTTCTGGCACAAGCTTTAGCACAGCCATCAAGAGTAATCGTAGGATGATTCATGGAAAATCTCTTTTCATTGGTAGTACCGATAAGCAAACGTGGCAGACTGATTGTAACTACCTTTGATACTCTCAATTCGTTCACGATTCTTGCGGCTACAGCCCGTGAGATATAACCACCTGTACATTCGCTGCCACAACAAGCAATAATGCCGATTGTTTTGGGATGCACTATCATTTCTCCACCCCCTTTTCGGTAAGTTTTAAGTTAGCTATTAGTTTATTAACTATTTCACAGACTTGCCTTTCTCCACTTTCGCTTAGTCTAACAACGGTGCCTAGACTGGCAGTATCAACTCCGGCCACTAGGCGATCAATAATATACTCAATATCAATATCGCCACCCATTATATCGACAATGTTGGTCGCACACTCTTTGTTACATCCATTGATGACAATGCACGGTGTATTTGCTATTGTTTGTACCGCCTCTGTTTCTCCATTTACCAGATAGGCTAAGCCAAGCAGTTCCGTCTGCTTATTCATCTCTTCTTTCACCTTTAACGCTATTTCTTGAGTCATTAGGCCATAAACAGAATCAATGCCACAGCACGGAATGATAACTGGTATTTTTTTATCCAAATTATATCCTCTCCTAACTTATTTAACTAGAAGAAAACCCGGCTTAACCGGGTAAAATTGAGTTGCCTTTATATAATTCTATACCGGTCCGCGCATTCGCCGGGAGGCCAATTCGCATTCTTTAAGCATTAACGTTTGAGCCGCTGTCAAAGGCTCTCCATCCTCAACCTGGGGCTCAATAAAATAATAGCAATTAGACTTTTCTTCGGCAATAACATCCGATATCTCGAACTTATATTTAAAACACCACAACTTTCCATCACCTAATCGATCAGCAATTCCACAAGAAAAACATTTCGCTGACATATCTAAGACCACCTTTCTCTTATTCTAGCCCTTTTGCCCTGATAGCGTGCCAGATAGACAGGAAAGTTCCTTCTTAACCTTAGGTAGAATGTGTTTTAGAACAAAATTAAGCGCTTCTTCTGGATCTTCATCATAATAAATGCTTTTTAGTATTAATTGCTCAGATTCATCGAATGCAACAATTACTTTGCCCATATCTCGTCCCCCCTTTTTAGACCTTCGAAAGAACCTCACTCAAAGCCGAAACTACTCGATCAATATCTTCTTTCTGATTAAAATAGCCCAAGCTCATTCTAACTGTCCCAGTTAATTCTGCTCCAATCAAACTATGGGCAGTTGGCGCGCAATGCAGTCCAGCTCTGACCATAATTCCATACACTTCATCTAATACATAAGCGATCTCAACAGCAGGAACATTTCTTACGTTAAATGATATTACTCCTACCATTTTTTCCGGGTTGCCAGGCCCGTATATAATCACCTTATCCAAACATTGCAGTTGGTTAAGAGCGTAGTCCGTCAAGCTTTGTTCTTTATTTCTTATTGTTTCGACCGTCTCACCTAGAATAAAACTAACAGCTGCTCCAAGACCTGCAATGCCACTAACATTCAGCGTACCTGCCTCTAAACAATCAGGGAGGTATTCTGGCTGATATGGTGACAAAGAATCACGCCCCGTACCGCCTGCCTTTTGTGGGCGAATCATCCCTTCGGATTTAACAATAAGCCCTCCTGTACCCATAGGCCCCAGTAAACTTTTGTGACCGGTAAAAGCCAATATATCAATACAATCCGCCTGCATGTCAATGGGGTAGGCACCTGCAGTTTGTGCACTGTCCACTAAAAACGGAATACTATGATGGCGGGCGATTGCTCCTATTTGACGGATTGGTTGAATGGTGCCTAACACATTGGAAGCATGGGTAAACACGATAAGCTGCGTGTTCGGTCGAATCATACCTTCGATTATTTCCGGATCGGTTGTACCACCTCTATCGCAAGGTACAGTAGAAATCTGGATATTATAGTCTCTTTCTAACATTTTTAAACATCGCCAGACCGCATTATGTTCAACACTACTGGTAATGACATGTCCTCCGGGCGTTACTATTCCCCGTATTGCTAAATTGATGGCTTCAGTCACATTGGACGTAAAAACCACATGCTCCGGATTACTGTGGTTAAATAATTGGCAGAGCAACTTGCGGGTTTCGTAAACGATCTCACCAGCTTTTTGTGCTCTGCTATATGACCCGCGCCCTACACTAACACCAATATGTTTCATAAAATGGTATACTGAGTCAGCAACCATATTAGGCTTTGGAAATGATGTTGCTGCATTATCAAGGTAGATAGACATCGGTCAACCACCTTCATATTATTTTATTATACAAATCATTACTATTTTATATTTACACGATTACCAAATATAAGTATAATCAAATTGTATCATTAACTGTTTACATCGTCAACAGTATACCACAATAACCACTTTGAAATTACACAAAGAAAGATGGTCGATAGAATGACAAAGGAACCCCAAAACATTTCTACTATAAGAAATGCTATAAATATTTTTATGAGAAGTTTAGGAGTCTTGGAAGGTAA
>Ga0316604_10003589_pt1 | contig 10803 bp, 10 predicted proteins | sample OWC_soil_day20_C_FD_207650 | JGI IMG/M metagenome (GOLD analysis project Ga0316604, IMG submission 207650) | Wetland soil microbial communities from Old Woman Creek delta, Ohio, United States - OWC_soil_day20_CT | ecosystem: Environmental > Terrestrial > Soil > Wetlands | place: USA: Ohio... | reverse complement strand
GAGGACGCGCCGTATATCTTATTATTCCAAAGCGATATTATGACAGCCATGCGGAAAAATGTACAAGGTTTTGTATTTAATCCTATGCTGGAAAATATGTATAACTTCGAATCAATGAAAAAGAATTAGGCGTTACTTTCTATATATTCCGCATAAAGAAGTTTGCAGGCGCAGGCACACACCACTCGCCTGCAAAGCTTTAACGCGTTGTATATAGTAAGTCATAAATTTAGCGGGTTGCGGGCAGAGAAACTCCTGCCTGTAACCCATCATGTTGGAGGACGTCCGGAATGTTTATACTGCGATATTTTATTAAAAGGCTGCCACGGTTATTGGTTGTATTTTGGGGTGTATCTGTTATTACGTTTGCCATATCGCATGTGATTCCCGGTGATCCGGCACGGATGCTGGCCGGACAAAAAGCCAGCCAGGAAACATTGACCAAAATACGGGTGGAACTTGGCCTGGATCGGCCGATTTATGTACAATATCTCCGTTATGCCGGGGATTTGCTGCACGGTGATATGGGAACGTCCATTCGCACCCAACAGCCGGTAGCCAGTGAACTAAAAAAATACTTTCCGGCGACCTTAGAACTAACACTTGTTAGTATGCTGCTAACCTTACTTATTGGAATTTCTCTGGGTATCTTGGCGGCAGTGCAGCGAGACCGTTGGGGTGATCATGTGAGCCGCTTAATTTCTCTGTTGGGTGTATCGACCCCGTTGTTTTGGTCAGGGTTGCTTGTTATGATTGTTTTTTATAAATGGCTGCAATTATTCCCGGCTTCCGGGCGATTGGATACATTTCTTACACCGCCGCCGCAGGTAACTGGTTTATATTTGCTTGACGGGCTGCTGGCTGGCGATGGCAGAGTTGTAGTAAGTGCCTTTGAACATTTAGTCCTGCCGGCAAGTTGCCTGGCCTATGTACAGTTGGCTGTTATAGCTCGTCAGGTTCGTGCAAGTATGATTCAGGTATTATCGTTGGATTATATTCGTACTGCGAAAGCATTTGGTCTTTCGAATCGCAAAATCATTTGTCAATATGCATTGAAAAATGCGTTGCTTCCCACCGTAACCGTTGCTGGACTGATTTTTGGGGAGCTATTGGGGGGAGCTATTATTACGGAAACCATTTTCTCCTGGCCGGGGATGGGAAAGTATGTGGTTGACTCAGTTGCATTCCTGGATTTTCCTGCTATTATGGGCTTTACGATGGTAGTAGCTCTTAGCTATGTATTGATAAATTTACTGGTTGATCTATTATATCGTGTGTTAGATCCGCAAATTCGGGAGGTTGAATAATCAATGAAGTCTTTTGGTTCGGTCTACTCGATTTTGCGAAGAAATTCGTTAACCCTACTTGGTTGCTTCATTGTGCTGGTCATGCTATTCATTGGTTTGGCGGCACCGGTATTGTCTCCCTATAATCCTGTCGCTATTGATATTGTCAATAAACTGCAGGCACCTAGTGCTGCACACTGGTTTGGTACAGATGAGATTGGTCGGGATATTTTCAGCCGGGTATTATATGGCTGTCGCATTTCAATCCAGGTTGGCCTCTATATTGTTTTGCTCGCAGCAGTCGTGGGAACAATTGTCGGCAGCATCTCCGGCTATCAGGGTGGTTTACTTGATCAGGTGATTATGACTATCACTGATATTTTGCTGTCGTTCCCTTCCCTTGTGTTGGCAATGGCTTTGGCTGCTGCCCTTGGACCCAGCCTGTATAATACCATGCTGGCTGTAGCCATTGTAAAGATCCCAGTGTATGTGCGGCTGGTTCGTGGTCAGGTATTGTCATTAAAAGAACAGTCCTATGTAAAAGCAGCCCAGACATTTGGGGCATCACAAGCCTGGATTCTGTCTCGTCATATTATCCCCAATAGCCTGGCACCGGTTTTGATTCAGATTACGCTTGGTATTGGGGAAGCGATTTTGACAGCGTCTTCTCTTAGCTTCATTGGCCTTGGTGCCCAACCGCCAACACCGGAATGGGGGGCCATGATTAGTACAGCGCGAATATATGCGCTTGACCAATGGTGGTATGTAACCTTTCCCGGCATAGCAATCTTTACTACTGTAGTTGGTTTTAACCTTTTAGGCGATGGGATTCGGGATTTGCTTGATCCCCGCTCGAAAAACTGAACAGGAGAACACTATGAAAGAAACCATTTTATCGATAGAGAATTTAACCGTGGATCTGCTGTCAGGCGGTGAAATACGCCGGGTACTGCATGACATCAGTTTTGACGTGTTTCCAGGCGAGATTCTCGGACTTGTCGGAGAGTCAGGTTCAGGAAAATCAGTTACTGCCGCAGCTATTATGCAGCTATTGACAGGTGGCAACAAAGCCATTGTTGGCGGAAAAATCTTGTTTAAGGGACAGGATTTGGTAAACAAGACACCGGCTCAGATGCAAGCTATTCGCGGTAAAGATATGGCAATGATTTTTCAGGAACCAATGACCAGCCTAAACCCGGTATTTACGATCGGGACACAGTTTGTTGATATTATTCGCACCCATAAGGCCATTACCGAGAAAGAGGCCATTCAACATGCGCTTAACATGCTCAAAGCAGTACATATACCAGATTCTGAGCGGACTTTCCAAAGCTATCCGTATGAATTAAGCGGCGGTATGCGGCAACGGGTAATGATTGCCATGGCACAGTCCTGTTCACCCTCGCTGTTAATTGCCGATGAACCAACAACCGCCCTAGATGTAACCATTCAGGCGCAAATTCTGCGTCTGTTACGGGCAACAGTTAAAAATTCGCGATCGTCAGTAATTTTTATTTCCCATGATTTAGGAGTAATTTCTCAGCTTTGTCAGCGGGTAGCTGTAATGTATGCCGGAGAAATTATTGAATATGGAGTAGTCGAAACAATTCTGCAAGATCCAAAGCATCCATATACTAAGGCGTTGTTGCATTCAATTCCGGATTTTTCTACCAAAAGCCGGACATTAACATCTATTCCCGGGACTGTTCCTGATGTACAGGCAGTTATGACCGGATGCCGTTTCCATCCACGATGTGCTGAGCGTCAGGAAATTTGCAGCAAACAGAAGCCGGCGCCTGTAACGTTGCCGGAAAACCATCACATTAATTGTTGGAAAGTTTCCAAGGAGAGATAACCAATGACCAATTTGCTGGAATTAAAAATGGTAGAGAAATATTTTACCAAAAGGTCTTTTTTAGAAAAGACGCAGACCATTCGTGCTGTCGATGGTGTTTCCTTAACGTTGCACAAAGGGGAAACGCTCGGGATTGTCGGCGAGTCCGGCTGTGGTAAAAGCACACTAGCCAGCCTGATACTTCGTTTGGAAAAACCGACAAGTGGCCAAATTTTACTTGGTGGTACTGATATTGCCCAGTTTTCTGAAGATCAGCTGCGTCCACTGCGCTCGCGTATTCAAATTGTGTTTCAAGATCCTTATTCATCCTTAAATCCACGGTTTACTGCGAGGCAAATCGTGGCAGAGCCCATGCGGGTTATCAGGAAATGGAAGCCCCGTGAAATTGATGAAAAAGTAGTACGACTATTGGAATTAGTTGGTTTGTCAAAAGAACATCTGCATCGCTATCCACATGAATTCAGCGGCGGTCAGCGACAGCGTCTGTCAATTGCCCGTGCTTTGACAAACGATCCAGAAATTCTTATTTTAGATGAACCTACCTCGGCTTTGGATGTTTCCGTTCAAGCCCAGGTATTGAATCTACTACAGCAACTGCAAACCGACTTAGGTCTTAGCTATATCTTTATTTCTCACAACTTAGCTGTTGTTAAGTATGTTTCTGACCGGGTTGCCGTCATGTATTTCGGGAAAATTGTGGAGCTAGGAGCAGTAGAGGATGTTATGCTGCATCCGCTGCATCCTTATACAAAGGAGTTAATTGGTGCTGTGCCGGTCATTGGCAGGCCTTTATCAGAGGTTGATCTTTCTTATCAGGAACAAAAGAACGCAGCAGGGCTTTCGGCAGGTTGCCTATATTACTTAAGGTGCCCGCTGGCTAAGAAACATTGTTTGGAAAAAACGATAACGTTGCTGGAATATGCTGCAGGACACCAAGTTGCTTGTTTGGAGATGGAAAATAGTAAGTAAAACAAAAAGGGATGCCTCGCATAGAGACACCCTTCTTTTAGTTAGCCTAACGGTAATGAACGATGTGAAAGTCCTACAGCAACTTCATTAAGGTTTAATACACCAACCCCAAAATAAACAGCAACGCAAAGATGTTCGCCATAACGGGCGATACCAATTTTGCCGCCCACATTAAGGCCTACTGCTTTAGTGGCAATTTGCTCTAAGGCGTCATGCACAGCACCGGCAACAGCACCTTCGCCGATATGATTGGAGGGTACTAAATTTTGACGTTGGGCAGCCACAGCGGCCCGTTCAATAATTTTTTTCACTGAGGGAATAAACTCGCCACCAAAATCTACGGCTACTGTTTGTATGTTTTGTTTTGTAAGCAGCTGGCGGATAGTTTGTTCATCTTGTCTGCTGTCACTAATAGCCATGCGCAAAGCAGCTCGTCCGACATCAATACTGGTTACATCATCATTCAATACGTTCCCTCCTAGTAGTTACAAGTTCGTAATGGACGGGGCTGCTTTAGCAGTAATTTTTCGCGTATCAACGATTGCCACTGTCAAAAAGGTTAGCAAACAGACTGACCACTCTAAATAGATGGGTTGAGCAAATATTCGTACTGCAGGGATGAACTGCCACGCCAATAGCGCCAGGATGCCGGCAAGTGTTGTATAGAAAGCTGAACTTCGGCGACATAAGCCTGGTGCAAAAAGGGTGCAGAGAAATACAAGTGTAAAGGCGGTTGTTAAGCTTAAGCCCAGTAACAAGGTTTTCAAAATTCCTACTGCATTAAAGGCCAACCATAGCGTAATCATCCCAAGGGCTAAAATGGTTACGCGATTAATTATGACATATTTATTTTCCGTAACATTAGAGTTGATAAAGCGTTTATAGATGTCCTGGGAAAATAAGGTGCCTGCGCCAAGCAGCAGAGTGCAGGCTGTTGATACATCAGCTGCCCATAAGGCGGCAAGGGTGGTACCAGAGATTATGGGATCAAGTCCCATAATAATCTTGGGCATCGCCAACGTGGCCTGCACAGTAGGCATCGCCACTTTGGCGGCAAGGCCCATGACGGCACAAAGGAAACCAATCGGGAAAATTAAGACTGCGCCCCAAATAAAACCGTGCTTTGAAGCTTTGGCACTAGCAGCGCCACAAGCAATTTGTACCGGGCCCTGCGCTGTTATTGACTGGGTAATCATAACAGCAAACCAAGCAACAATAGTAGCTAGTCCCAGACCGCCGAGCGGGCCAAACCAATCGGTGCCAGGCGGTAATTTGCTCGCGATGGCAGGTAAACCACCTTGCTGGTTTACTGTCATGATGGTTCCTGTAATAACACCAATATAAATTAAAACAACACTGACGACATTGGACAAACCGGAAGACCATAGGCCGCCGATCAACGTTATGCCAATGAAAACAATGGCGCTGGTAATCATCCCGCCGGTAAAAGAGAATATCTCAGGCAGCAGAGAAGATAAAATGGCTCCGCCTGCCAGGTATTGCATGGAGGTTATGACTAATTGGATGGTAATTAAACCAATAACACTAATGACACGGCCTTTTTTATCATAATAGCGCTCAAATAATTCGGGAATAGTAGTGCAGTTCATTGCGCGATATTTACCGGCTGCCAGTACACCCATTACCAGGGCACCTGCTGACCAGGCGCCATTATACCAGCCGGCAGCAATACCTGCGGTGAAGGCATTTTCAGCAACCCCAATGGTCGAGGCCGCACCTACGGCCAAACCGGTAACATTGGCGGCGACTAACAGCGTATTCATCTTTCGTCCGCCAAATAAAAAGTTTACACTGCCGCCTGCGGCTTTACGTTTGGCGTAAAGACTAATGGCAAAAAGCATAAAAATATACAGAACCACGATTGAAAATTGTATCGACATATTCCATCCTACCTTTCTACACCTAATTAGTTATTGGCCGGTTACACACATCTCACTCACTTTCCGGGCTATTACAATCCTGCCATCCTACATTACCGAGCCAAAACATCATTCTACAAATTTCATGGTAAACAATTAGGCAAAAAGTGTCAATGGTGATATCTGTAAAATCACTTACAAATATTACAAACTCAGCAGGATATTGCCGCAATATGTTGAAATAGTACTGTCAAAAGCATAAATGTGAGGTATGACTTATGGGGATTCTGCAGAAAAAGCTGCTGCTTGTGGTTCTGCTGGCATGCGGGATAGTAGTCTATAGTTTCCATAGCTTTTGGCAAAAAGATCCTGATGACCCAGGGGAGAGCGCAGTGTCAACTGCTCCGGGAAATTTACCAGCCGCCAATACTACAGCGAATAGCCCTTCAGGTAGCGAGGTTGTCGTTTATGTGAGTGGTGGAGTGAATAAACCCGGTGTATATAAACTTCCCCCAGGCAGTCGGATCGTTGATGCAGTTACTGCAGCAGGCGGATTTGCTCTGGGCGCAGATCCTGCCAAAATTAATTTGGCATTGCATTTGAAAGATGAGATGCAAGTCAATGTTCCGTATACTGTTACTGCTGTTGGTAATGGTGCTCCCAGTTCAGGCGCGGCTGCCAGCAATTATAATGATAAAATTAATATCAATACCGCCTCTGCGGCTGAGCTTGATAAGCTACCAGGAATTGGTCCGTCACTGGCTGAACGGATTGCGCAATTTCGTACAGCAAACGGGGCATTTAGTGATCTTGCTGACATCAAAAAAGTACCGGGAATTGGTGAAGCCAAATACAATCAGTTTAAAGATAAGATATCTCTATAGTCATGGATCTAAACAATATCATCTTATTTGCCTGTGCCGCTTTTGCCGCAGGTATCTGGCAAGCGGCATTATATAGCTGGCATTTTCCCACACTTGCACTAGTGGCTGTTTTATTGCTAATAACCTCATTATGGCGAATTATTCGTAACTATCAGCAGAGCTTTTGGCCTGTTATCGGCCTGTTTTTTGTAGCTGGAATGCTTTGCTATAATCAGGCTGTTATGGTACGAGCAGATGATATTGGCAATTATGCAGGGCAGACTGTCAATATCGAGGGTACTCTGGTGGCTGTTCCTGAGATAACTACGATTGACGGACAAAAAAGACGGGTACGCTATCTACTCCAAGCGGAAAAGGTTACACCCGCAGGCGCAAAGGCTGCCTGCTATGTTACGGGAAACATCAGAATAAATATCCAGTACAAAGAGGAAACGAGTAAACCGGCAGCCTATGGCGACAAAATAACCGTTACTGGAAAATTATTAGAGCTTCATGGCTACAATAATCCAGGTCAGATTGATATGGCTGCCGCTCTTAAGCGGCAGGGTATCACTGCCCGCATGAGCGGACAAGAACAAATGCTGCAGGTTCTTATTACTTACAAAGGGTATTCGTGGCAGGTAGTCCTGGCCAACTGGCGAGACAGAATGATTACCGGGCTGCAACAAGTAATGCCGATAAATGATGCCGCTATTTTGACAGCTGTTCTATTTGGCGGCTATCAGGGGATAAATAAGGATGTTATCAGTGATTTCGCAGCAACAGGGTTAATCCATATTTTATCTGTATCAGGTGCGCATATCGCGCTGGTGGTTGGTTTGATAACCTGGCTTGGCAAACGACTGCGGTGGGGCGCTTTATTTACGGTAACCCTAGCGGCTGTGGTAGTTATTCTCTATGCCTGTATTAGTGGACTAACGCCACCAGTCATACGTTCCGCGCTGATGGGACTTATAAGCTTGCTGGCGGTAATACTTGAACGGGAAAGTTATGCCCCGGCAGCCTTGGCAGTTACTGCTTTAGCGATGCTCATTTATCAGCCGCTGTTATTATTTGATATTAGTTTTCAATTATCATTTGGCGCTACCGCGGGTCTGGTCTTTTTGTATCAGCAGACAGTAGATTATCTGTCACGCTGGCCTTCCTGGTTAGCAGGACCGTTAGCAGTGACGCTTGCGGCGCAGCTGTGTGTATTGCCGGTAATTGCCTGGTATTTCAATAGTTTCTCACTGATCTCTTTTGCAGCTAATATTATTGTCTTGCCTGTTATTGAACTGGTAATTATTCTGGGCTTGGCTGGGGTCATTATTTATACAATGGTTCCGGTTGCCGGCAATATAGTCTTTGTGATTAGCAGTCTCTTAATAGGCCTGGTTATGATGCTTACAGAACTACTGGCAGCAGTGCCGTATAGTTCTGTATATATACCCGCAATCGGGATAATAGGCAGTGCCGGGTATTATTTCGTCTTAGCCTGGGTTTATGGTTGGCGTCCGTTTAAACTGCCAGGGCCGGGGCAGCTTATTCGTCAATGGCCGCGCTGCTGTAGTTTAGCAGCACTACTGCTTATTATCACCGTGGCAGTGTATGCCTGGTATCCGAAACCGCTGACAGTGCATTTTATTGATGTGGGGCAAGGGGATGCAACCTTGATTATTACTCCCCATGGCCAGGCGGTTTTGGTTGATACTGGCGGAACTATGGGAGAATCCGATTTCGATATCGGGGCGAGGGTGGTTGCTCCCTATCTTAAGCATTACGGCGTGAGGGCGATTGATTATCTGATTTTGACCCATGGACATCAGGATCATGCTGGTGGGGCAGCTGGTGTTGCTAGTGCCATTAGGGTTGCTAACGTGCTCTTGCCGCAAGAGAAATACTCACCGCCAGTACAAGCCTTGCTTCATACCCGACCGGTAGCGGTTATTCCTGCCTATACTGGTCAACGCTTTCAGCTTGATAATGTTGTAGTTAGTATCGAGCAGGCTGTGGGCGAGACTGAGAGCAGTCGGCCTACCGCTGGTGCTGGTGGAAATGAAGTGTCAAGTGTAGTTCGGGTGAGCTATGGGCAGCATAGCTTTTTACTTACTGGCGATTTGCCAGCACAAGGAGAAGCGGCGCTTTTGACAAAAGGCCTTGCATCTTGTACTGTATTAAAGGTAGGACATCATGGCTCCAGAACATCCACTACCGAACCTTTTCTGCAAGCTGCTGCTCCTAAATTTGCGGTTATTTCTGCCGGCTATGGTAACCAATTCGGTCATCCGCACCCGGAAACGCTAAACCGGCTTGCCGCAAAGGAAATTGTAGTTTATCGCACAGATAAACAGGGTGCGCTAGTGTTTACCTCAGACGGCAAACAGTTAAAAGTTGAACCTAATATAAAATAAAATTAAATGTGGTGAAACATGGATTATAAAGCAGTGCTTGCTGGTATCAAGCAGAATAAAATTGCTTCAGCATATCTTCTGCACGGTGAGGAAACCTATTACATACGTCAGGTTGAGCAGGCTCTTATTACTAGGGTCGTGCCCGTAGAAGACCGGGATATGAATCTTATTATTTTTGAGTCTGATCCGCAGCGAGAAGAACTTATTAATACGATTGAAACAATACCATTTCTTGGCGAAAAGAACCTAATTATTGTGCGCAATACCGGGCTATTTAGTGCTGGCCGCAAAACAGGCACTAGCGAGGTTCAAGATAAAACAGATGCTGCCACCGAACGGTTAATTACATTGTTTGGCAACATGCCTGCCTATAGTCATGTTGTATTTATTACGCCAGATAAACCTGATAAACGGCGCAAAATATTTAAAGCGCTGGAGAAAAACGGTGTGGTGTTGGAAGCAGCGCCATTAAAGGGTAAAGAACTGAGGAGTTGGCTGACAGAACGGTTGGCAGAGCTTAAAATAAAAATGGTTCCTGATGCCCAGGAACATTTGTTGGCAGCTGTCAGCATGATGCCGCAGGTTTCACTCGATTTTGTGAATAATGAATTAGAAAAAGTCCTTTTATATACAGTTGGCAAGTCGCGCATTACCCAGCAAGACTTACTGCAGATTTTATCAACTGTGCCGGAAGTATCAGTTTTTGCCATGATGGAAGCATTAAGTCAAAGACAAACACCGCAGGCACTGGCGTTACTTTCTGAGCAATTGACAGCAGGTGAACATCCGCTACGAATACTGGTTCTTTTAGCCCGGCAAGTTAGACAGCTTTGGCAGGTTAAAGATCTCATCCACAAGGGCCGTGGCAGCCGGGAAGTTGCCGATTTTTTTAAAGTTCCTGGTTTTATTGGTGAGAAGCTGATCAAACAAAGCCGTAGTTTTAATGAAGGTAAATTGAAAGCCGCTCTACTTAGTCTAGCGGCCGCTGACCGGGATTTAAAAGCAAGCAGAAGTGGACCGGTAGCATTGGAAAAAATAATAATAGAACTGTGCGAGTAAAACGAGTAAAAAAAACGAAAACCCTGTTCGCAAGCGAACAGGGTTTTACTTATTATGCTTGTTGAGTAGCATTGGCTTTAATAGCCAAGCGGGATTTCTTACGGGCAGCGGCATTTTTATGAATAACGCCCTTGGCGGCTGCTTTGTCAATAACGCTTGCGGCATTAGTCAGGAGGTTCTTGGCCTCATCTGCTTTACCGGCAGTCACAGCTTCCTCCACCTTACGGGTAGAAGTTTTAATTGCTGATCTTACCGAATAATTGCGGGCACGCCGTTCAGCGTCAGTTTTTACGCTACGCTCAGATGACTTAATATTTGGCAAGTAATTCACCTCCTTATGTATATATTACTAAAACATTCTAGCATGGCATCCAGGAAAAAGCAAGCAAAATGACATAATAAATAGCTTCGTATAGGTGCCTTTTTTTTCGGAAAAGATAGGTCTAAGACATATTGGGACTAAAGGAGAGAACATATATG
>Ga0316604_10003586_pt1 | contig 10806 bp, 8 predicted proteins | sample OWC_soil_day20_C_FD_207650 | JGI IMG/M metagenome (GOLD analysis project Ga0316604, IMG submission 207650) | Wetland soil microbial communities from Old Woman Creek delta, Ohio, United States - OWC_soil_day20_CT | ecosystem: Environmental > Terrestrial > Soil > Wetlands | place: USA: Ohio... | reverse complement strand
TGATGGGGTGCATGCTGGAGAGCAAGGTCGGCATCACTGCCGCCGCCAGTATTGCCGCCGGCAAGAAAATTGTAACCAGAGCCGACTTGGATGCCGCAGTTCTGTTGGCGGAAGATCCTGTCGTCGGTGGTGTAAGTTTCTGCAAAAATCAGCTTCTCATTTCTGAAGCGCCCGGGCTGGGCATTACCGATATCATAGACTGGAACCAACTAAAATAAAAATGAGGGGGCGCTATTTTGGGTATCATAATATCTCTGCTCGTCACTTTTTGGACAGGATATCTTATCGTCAAGAAGTTCAAACCCCAGCCTGTTTTGTTCATTGCCGGAATGGTTCTTATGTTCGCCGCAGTATTTCTGGGCTTGGGAAAAATTCTGCCCGTTAAGGAAAGCACTGGATTTGTGATCTTCGATGCATTTGAATTTATCAAACGAACTTTCAGCTCCCGCGCTGGCGGGCTGGGCCTCAACATCATGGCTGTGGCCGGCTTTGCCCGCTACATGGACCATATTGGCGCCAGTAAAGCGTTGGTGAAGCTGACGATCTCCCCGCTGCTTGCGCTCCGAGCCCCTTATCTAGTCATGGCGGGGGCCTGGATTCTAGGCATGTGTCTCGGACTTGCGATCAATAGCGCCTCCGGTCTGGCGATGCTGCTCATGGTTACAGTGTTCCCGATTTTGATCAACCTTGGTGTCAGCCGATTGTCGGCGACCGCAGTGATCGCAACCACGCTCTGCTTAGACTGGAGCCCCAGCGACACCGGCACCCTGCTGGCTGCCACAACTGCAGGCATCGATCCTGTAGTATACTGGGTGAAATATCAAGTCCCCATTGCAGCCGTCACAATACCAGTAGTTGCAGTTCTACACTATTTTACTCAAAAATGGATGGATGCGCGTGACGGTCATGTGGTGCAAGTCACGGAACTGGTTGCGTCGACGGATAAGGACATTGAGCCCGACAAAATGCCGCCGATGTTTTACGCCATACTCCCGGTGATTCCCCTGGGCTTGATTTTAGCCTTCAGCGATTTGTGGATTTCATGGATCAAAATGGACATCATCAAAGCAATGTTTATCGGATTGGCGATCGGAATGCTGGTTGAATATGTTCGCTTACGCGATGGGAAAAAAGTTTTGGCCGACATTCAAGTGTTCTTTGATGGGTTAGGTATGCAAATGGCCAACGTCATTACCCTGATTGTGGCTGGTGAAACCTTCGCCAAAGGCTTGGTAACGATTGGAACCATCGACGCCATCATTACTTCGGCGCAAACTTCCGGTTTTGGCGCAGCCGGAATGATACTGCTTATGATCACGATCATTGCAGTATCATCGGTTCTCATGGGCTCAGGGAATGCTCCTTTCTTTGCTTTCGCTGCCTTGACGCCGACCGTCGCCGCCAAAATGTCGGTAGCTCCAGTTGTCATGCTGCTGCCGATGCACTTTGCGGCCAGCGCCGCCCGTGCCATGTCGCCGATTACAGCAGTTATTGTGGTATCCTCCAGTATGGGCGGCGTGTCTCCGTTTGACGTGGTCAAGCGAACCGCCATTCCGATGGCTGGAGCGCTGATTACTCTTGTAGCCGCCAATTTCCTGTTCTTCTATTAAAAGCTTCTAATCAAAAAACGCCCTTCGACCCAACAAAAGGAACCGCGCCGAAACACAAGTTTCAGTACGGTTCCTTTTGATTCAGTTATGATCTCTCTTCAGTCCTGCCGATCTTTCATGGAAAATCCAAAATGTGGATACATACCGCAGTAGCATCATCATGTTTGGCATCACCCTGCGCCATCTGTTGCAGCCAATCTACAGACCCGTCAAATCCAGCCGGTTTGGATTCGATGGCTTGTTTCATTAAGTCGGAAAGTCCATCTGTGATGAAATAGAACGCATCTCCTTGCTGTAGTTCCAGACATCCGCAACTAAAATCGCCCAGTTCTGTTATCCCCAAGAACAAACCGGGCACGAGCGTCAACCCCTTCGCTTTTCCCGCATCCGCCAAAAATTCTGTAATGCCTGCGCCAGTATAGCGAAGCTCTTTTTTTTCAAGGTCGATTTCAAACCCAATTGCCGCCGCGAAAGATTCCTCCGAAAAATACTGGGAAGCACGACGATTGAGCCATTGCATCTGATTTTCTAGCGACATGTCCAATTCCGCCGTTTCGTGCAAGAGGACATTCATTGCAGCTGTTTGCAATGCTGTCGCCAGTCCGTGTCCACTCACATCGACCAAATATCCCCTGAGCAACCGACCTCCCTTGCGCCACTCCAAATGGAACACATCACCGCTGACAAATTGGTGCGGCGCAAAAATCGTCCGAATCTCCATGCAGTCTGAAGACACGGGCTTCGTCATAAGCGCCTGCTGCAACCGATGCGCAAATTGAATATCGCGCATTAACGCCATTTCCAGTTGGCGTTCTTTGGTCACATCACGCATTGTAATCATGCGTAACTTCTTATCTCCGTAAGTAACAACGACTCCGGCCCGCTCTACCGTAACGATCCGTCCGGATTTGGCTCGGAGCGGACGCAATTCAGGCGTAAGCACTTGTTCCGAGCGAAGCCGTGCAGCTCGCACCGCAATTTCATCTTGAAGACCTGTCATAAGGGATAGAATAGAAAGCGGAGCGTCCGCCGGCAACGACCAGCCAAACCAACGCACGAACTGATTATTAACTTCAACGACGTTCAAGGTGTCAGGATCCATAAGTAAAACAGCATCGAAGGATTGTTCCAGCAAGGCCCGATAGCGGGCTTCACTTTCACGAAGCTTGTTTTCTCTAATTCGTTGTTCAGTAATATCAAGGATTGTGCCGAACAGACATTTCTGTTCGCCGGTCGCACCTACTTCCATCTCAAATCCACTTGCCCAGATATAGCGCATTTCGCCATCTGGATGAAGAATACGGCATTCAAACGCGTCTACGAACTTCCCTTCTCGGGCATTGGTCAATATTCCCAGGCACTGCGGCAAATCTTCCGGATAAATCAATTTTTCTATAGAAGAAGCATTCGGAGTAAACGCTGTTGGATCGACACCAAAGATACGGAACAATTCATTCGACCAATACACTACGTTATGATTCATCTCCCAGCTCCAACTGCCTAAACGGGCTATTGCTTGGGCATGTGACAAATCAGCCTCTCTACGGCGTAGTATCTCCAGCGTTTTTTTCAGTTCCTGCGCTTCAACCTTATCGGTAACATCGATGCAACTGCCAATATAACCGGCAAATATTCCCGAAGCGTCAGTAAAGGGCACTCCCCGGTCATTAATCCAACGATATTCACCATCATGGCGTTTGAGGCGGTATTCCATCTCGAACGCTCGTCGTTCCGCAAATGCGTCGAGGTAAATCTGAAGACACTGATGAAAGTCTTCGTAATGCACCCCTTCAGTCCAACCGTCTCCCATTTCCTGTTCCATGGCACGCCCGGTGAAAGCCAACCAAGTTTTATTGAAATAGTTGCATTTCGCATCGGTTCCCGCCCGCCAAATCATATTTGGCGAAGATTCCACAATAACTTGATACTGCGAATCCGGCAACATTTCATCACATCCTTATGCTTGCGTGCAACAACGCACTTTCCAAATATAACAGTACTTATTTATTCGGCGCAACCAGGTTCCGCCCCTGCACAAATCAACCGAATATTCTGCAGCTACTTTACCTCCCGGTCTATTGATTGCCCCGAACAATTATAGCGGGGGTTTCTCATTTTAGTATCATTTTGTTATTATTGTCACCATAATATTCTTATGCTACTATTTAGTATCATAAGCGCAGTAAATACGCCTCGAAGAAACAGGAGGGGAAAAATGATTGGTACGTTGCTTAGGTGGGTATGCCTCGCTGCTATTGGTTACGGATTGTTCTTGGCGTCCATCGTCATTTGGGGGCATATTGCCCCGTTGATCGTTCCCGCAAGCTTCTCCAAGTATTCTGTCACGGTCGGTTACGTCTTTTCCGCGATAGTTGTTTGGTTCGGCGCCCAAGCTATCCTTGATATATTGGCCTCTTTATTTAAAAAAAGATAGGTAAGTTCGCCACAGTATCTGCATCGTCTTGCACGATTCGTTTTTTATCATGCAAAATTAATTTTATGAATCGAGGAATAGTTTATGGAAAAAATCAACGTAGGAGTTTTATTTGGCGGCAAATCATCTGAGCATGAAGTTTCTTTGCAATCAGCCAAGAACGTCATCGCCGCCATGGACAAAGAAAAATACAATGTCGTTCTCATCGGCATTGATAAAGCAGGTCGCTGGTATCTGAACGAAAATTCACGGTTTCTGCTCAACAGTCATGATCCAAAGCGCATCGCCTTGGAAAAGAGTGAAAAAGATGTTGTCATTCTGCCTGGAGATTCAAGCCATGAATTACTATCTGTGACCGGTGGCGATGTACTAAGTCGGCTCGATGTAGTCTTCCCCGTTTTACATGGCGCCTATGGCGAAGACGGGACGGTCCAGGGACTGCTGAGGCTAGCCGATATCCCTTTTGTTGGCGCAGGGGTTCTTGGATCGGCAGTTGGCATGGACAAGGACGTTGCCAAGCGCTTGCTGCGAGATTCAGGAATTTCCATTGCGCGTTTTCTGACGTTCCAACGATGGCAGCGGGAAGAAATTAAATTTGAAAAAATTACCGAACATTTAGGCCTTCCCTTGTTTGTGAAGCCGGCCAACGCGGGCTCCTCGGTCGGAGTAAGCAAGGTTAAGAATAAAATGCAATTAGATGATGCTGTTGAATCCGCCTTCCGGTTTGACCGCAAGATCCTTATCGAAGAAGCTATTGTTGGGCGGGAACTCGAATGCGCCGTCTTGGGTAATGATGCCCCAGAGGCATCTGCAATTGGAGAAATTATTCCTGCGCATGATTTTTACTCCTATTCAGCCAAGTACATTGATGAAACTGGCGCACTGCTGGATATTCCCGCCAAACTGCCGAATGACATTACCTTGTCCATGCAAAAAACAGCTATAAAAGCTTATCAAGTCCTTTGCTGCGAAGGCATGGCGCGAGTGGACTTCTTTCTCACAGCGGATAATACCATTGTGGTCAATGAAATCAACACTATTCCTGGCTTCACTCAGATCAGCATGTATCCAAAGCTTTGGGAGATCAGCGGTTTATCCTATTCAGCGTTGATTGACCGGCTGATTCAACTGGCGCTGGAACGGCACAACACTGAACGGCAACTTTCCACGGCTTATACAAATATTGAATGAAAAATGCCCCTTCCCCCCCCCAAACTCTTCCCCATTGCAGATAAATAGGCGCTACCTATATTATAGGTAGCGCCTTTGTGTTTAATAATTGGCGGAGTGGGAGGGATTTGAACCCTCGCGGGAGTTACCCCCCCTATCGGTTTAGCAAACCGACCTCTTCGGCCACTTGAGTACCACTCCGCGATCCGATGGTTAGAAAAATATTTTATTCATGCCGCAAGGAAATGGCGGAGGGGGCGGGATTCGAACCCGCGGTCCCTTGCGGGATCACTGGTTTTCAAGACCAGCTCCATAAACCACTCGGACACCCCTCCGTGTCCGGCACGAAAGTATTATAACAGGGGCCCCAAGCCTTTGTCAATCAACCTTATACCCGACCTCGCTTCGCCATGGTCCGCCCAATATCGCCGTCAAAGCTAAAAACCGGAATTCGCCTCAAAACGTAAGGATTGGTTCCACGAGAACAGGTTCCAGGCAAAGTCGAAAACCCACCCCAATAACCTGACTCACAAGCCACCGAACCAGTAAATTCATTATAGCTTCCCTTTGGATAAGCTATGAAATGGACTGGTTTTTGCAGCAATCCTTCCAGATACATCCGAGACAAAGACATCTCGTTTGCCGCCTCTTCAACGCCCATATCTCCCAGTGCTCTGTGGCTGACGGTGTGCGACCCGATCGACATCCCATTGGTGGCCATTTCGCGAATATGGCCCGCTGCCAAACGGTCCTCTTCCCCGACCAAGCTAGTGATAATATAAAAAGCGGCAGTCATACCATATTGGCGTAAAATCAAATACGCATTCAAATAATTATCAAGATAACCATCATCGAATGAAATCATGATAGGTTTTTCCGGTAGCGGAGTCTCGGGATCAACTTTATACCGCTGAAACGTTTCCAGTGAAATTGTCTCAAACCCTTTTTCCCGCAAACATGACAGGTCCTCAGAAAACTTATCCGATGTAATCGTCAAATTCCCTTTGGTGTCTCCGATCCGATGATATAACAAAACAGGGATGTCGATTCCTTCCGCTGCTCTCGCCACCGAATAAGATGACAAGTCTCCGCTAAAACCCACGGCAACAGCAGTCGCTATACATTTTTTAAAAAAACATCGTCGGGTTAACATAGTACACCTCTTGCGTTGCACAAAATAACATTTCAATTTTATATCGTCTGAGCCCAAAGCGCAACTTCCTGCAGTACAAAAAAAAAGAGACGGCATTCACCGTCTCTACAGTATTTGGGGAAGCAACAAGCACATCAGAGTAGTAAATTAATTTTTCTTTATCCGGCTTTTTTCAAAAGGTCCGCTCCCTGCGCAAAAGTTCCCCACTTCTCAAAATAATATAAGATCTGCATGTGTAAGGGCATTTTTAAAATTTCTTCCGGTTTCAGGTGTTCCATCATCACAAGGGCCTCCTTTCGATATTGCGATTTGGGTAAAAAAACAGACTCCCCCGCATTCAGGCGGAAGAGTCCTCTTTGACCCCGCACCGCGTTCTTTATCCTTGTGACAACTATACACCCGCGATCAAAAACATGTCAATAATTATCGCAATTGTATACATGATTCTTTTGTTTTTTCCTTTCAGTACGTTTTATCAGTGCATCAAGTTGATCCTGTCGCGTATTCAGTAGCTCGCCAGTTTGAATACGGGTAAGCAAGACGCGTTGAAAATGCCCTACTGCAGGGCTTCTTCCCAAACACTCAGCGATTGTTTCCCCCGTTAGGGCCAACTGGTCAGGATAAAACGGCACCGAATCCAGGATCTGCCGCAGATTACCGGCAATTTTTTCCCAGCCTGGCATACCCGGGTCTTTATGTCCTGCAAGCCGATCGGCGCGGTGAATTTCCAACAGCGCTTCTATGCCTTCCCGTAGGTCTACGGCGCGTTTGAACTCGCGGGCCCTACGTCGCAACCAGCGAATACATGCTTCTGTTTCATCAGGCGGCAAGCGCAGATGATGGCGCACCAACCAAGGAACACTTCGACTCCAATAAGCAGAAAATCGCAGCCGTTTCGCTATTTTTAACGCAATCTGGGCACCGGCCACTTCATGACGGTGCTCAATCAACTCGCCCTGTGCATTGTAACGGCGAACTTCCGGCAAGCCCTTGGCCACATCGTGCAGCAATGCCGCCCAACGCAGCACTGGATGCGGCGCAATCTCTCCCACCATCAGCAGCGTGTGCTCCCACACATCCAGTCGGTGATATCTTGCATTCTGGGCCAGCCCACTGAGATGAGCCAACTCCGGCAAAATAGGAACGCTTTCTTCATGCGAGTCATCACGGGCACGGCACGTTTCATTCAGCAGTCCCTGCTCCATTAGAACCCGCAGGCCTTTAGGCGCATAACGTCCCATCAGGGTTTTATCGATTTCACTGCGCACACGTTCCACCGAAAGGCCATGTACTCGATACAAATTGGGAGGGATCGCCGCCAAAGTCGCCGGATCAATATCAAAATTAAAAACTGCGGCAAACCGCGCCGCCCTGAACATGCGCAACGAATCTTCCTGAAACCGCAGCAACGGTTCACCAACCGTTCGAATCACCCCGACTTTTAAATCTTCTCTTCCATTAAAATAATCTATGATATTTCCATCCTCATCCATTGCCATTGCATTGATGCTAAAATCACGCCGCGACAAATCTTCGCGCAATGACACTGCAAAAGATACCGTTTCAGGCCGATGACTGTCCGCCCCATAGGTCTCCGTGCGAAACGCTGCAACGTCGTACGGATCATCCTCCACCACCACCACCACTACCCCGAAAAAAATACCGGTTTCAATTGTCCGCCACCCCTGCGCTTGAGCCGTGGCGATTATTTCCTGCGTATGCGCGGAAGTGGCAATATCAATATCCTGCGGCGTAACCCCCAACAAATAGTCGCGTACCGCGCCGCCCACAATAAAGGCTTCCTGGCCCGACTGCCGCAAAGCATGCAAAATCCGTCGCGCTTTTTCGACCGTCTCCGCCTCCCTCTACTATTTTTCTTCGTCGATAAGCCTCACCACGGCGATTCAGAAACACTCTTGATTGGCTGGATACGCCCGGGCCTGAAAAGTCGGGCACTCTCCCTGCAGCACCAATATCTGTCCCTTTATTAAGTCTATAATGCAATTGTGACCGCCCGATCCGACGATCTTTTCTTGCATTGTATTCGCACTTTCTGCAAGGGTTCTTTTGAATCGTCGCTTACGTTAGATAACACTACTAGAGAATCTTCAAGTTTGTCCTACAAAATATTTCTCTCTATTTCTTTTTTTCCCTGCAAAAGCAAAGCACAACAAGCTCCGGTGCAGGAATAATTGAGAAAACGGCAAATAATACTTATTATCTTATACTTTTTTGGCTGCGTATTGTCTTAAGGAGGCCCATGTCATGATTTGTCCGGCTTGTTTTCTCGAAACATTTGATAATGGAATGTGCTCCTCTTGCGGATTTGATGAAAACGCACCGCAGAGTCCATTGCTGCTTCCTCCAGGAACCGCCTTGATGAATGGGCAGTACCTTGTTGGCAAGCTACTTGGAAAACCAGGCGGGTTTGGCCTCACCTACCTAGGTTGGGATAGCCAGTTGGCAACCTTCGTGGCTGTAAAGGAATATTTGCCGCGTGATGTAGCCGGTCGACACTTCGACCGGCTGACTGTCAGCGCACATACCATCGATGATGCGGAGCCTTTCCGCTATGGTCTTGAGCAGTTTTTACATGAAGCTCGCACTTTGGCGCAATTTGACCATCCCAATGTTGTCCGAGTTCGTTCTTTCTTTCAGGAGAACGGAACCGCCTATTTGGTGATGGATTATCTCCAAGGCTACAGTTTGCACGACTACTTGCTTTCTTTGGGCGGTCGGATGTCGGAAAAAGCCGCTCTCGATATTATTTTTCCGATTCTGGACGGCTTGCGCGAGGTACACGCCAAAGGCTTTTTACATAGAGACATCAAACCGCAAAACATCTATATCACGAACACCGGACGATCAATTTTGCTGGACTTCGGAACCGCCAGACAATCGATGGGGGAACGCAACCGCGGCATGACAACGATCATCACTCCCGGTTACGCTCCATGGGAGCAATATCACCGGCATGGGAAGCAAGGTGCTTGGACTGATATCTACGCCTGTGCAGCTACGCTTTATCAACTTGTGACAGGCATAGTGCCACCAGAAGCCGCCGAACGAGTGGCACAGGAAACCTTGCTTTCTCCGCTGCAACTTACACCCGAGCTCTCGTCACAATTTAGCGGTGCAATCATGCAAGCCTTATCAATCGATCCTGCTAATCGCCCGCAAAGCGTATCAGATTTCCATGCTGCTCTAACGAAAAAAAATGCAAGTGAGGTTCCGCAACTTGTTTCTTATCCACCTCCGGTCCCTCCTCCCGCTTGGTCGTCGCCTCCACCTTCCCTCGCTCCACCGCCTGGCCCCAATTCGCCTTGGAAGGCGCAGGGCGCTCCGCTACCCCCAATGGGCGCCCCACATTATCTCGGGTTTCCGGGCGCAGGTCTTTCTCCCTCACAACCCCGCAGATGGGGACGAAAAATTTTTCTTGGGGTAGCCGCTATTCTGGTCTTACTTTTTGGCGGCGCGGCAATGTCCTATAACAGTATGAACGGCTACCATACTATCGCTTACAATGCTGGAAGCTATGAGGGAAACCTCAGCTGGGGAACTCCTTCCGGCAAGGGAAAACTGACCTATGCCGACGAGTCTGTCTATCTCGGTGATTTTTCCCGTGGATTGCGCCACGGCAAAGGAACTTTGCGTTCAAAATCCGGTGATACCTATGACGGGGAATGGAAAAATGATAAATTTGATGGCAGCGGAAAACTGGCGCTAACGACAGGCCTGCGCTATGAAGGTGCTTTCAAAGACGGAAAACGCAACGGCAACGGCGCTCAGTTTCATCCCGACGGGCGACAATATAATGGCGCATGGGTCAACGACAAGGCAAACGGTCTTGGCGTCCTGACTACCAAGGAGGGCACGAAATACACCGGTCCCTTTAAGGATGATCTTCCTCATGGGGAAGGCACCTTTACAACAGCCCGCAAGGACCAGTATGTCGGCGGGTTTGAAAACGGACAAAAAAGCGGGCAGGGTACTTACAACTATGCAAATGGGCAAGTTTACAAAGGCGCTTATACTAACAACAAACGCAATGGGCAGGGAACCATGAAATGGTCTTCAGGCAGTCAATATGTCGGTGAATGGAAAGATGACGTTCGCCACGGCAAGGGGACTCAAACTTTGATGAGCAACGGCGCGCCAATCGCCGAATACGTGGGAGAATATCGGAATGATATTCCTTACAGCTCCAACGGTCAATACAGACTTGTACTAAAAAAAGACGGCAGGGTAGTTGTCGCCTCCTATCGAGACGGTTCTTTCTATTGGTAGTAAGCGCTTTTTAAAGAATTAAAATAAAGCTCCCGGCATCGTTGATATGCTCCCCTTGCAGTAGACAGTTAAAATAAAAAAACTGGCTATTGTAAGGAGGAGCATATTTTTATGGGGCGAAGATGTAGAGTTTCGTATGAAGAGCGCGTTAA
>Ga0316604_10003583_pt1 | contig 10812 bp, 8 predicted proteins | sample OWC_soil_day20_C_FD_207650 | JGI IMG/M metagenome (GOLD analysis project Ga0316604, IMG submission 207650) | Wetland soil microbial communities from Old Woman Creek delta, Ohio, United States - OWC_soil_day20_CT | ecosystem: Environmental > Terrestrial > Soil > Wetlands | place: USA: Ohio... | reverse complement strand
AAGAAGCTTGGGAATTCGTTGTAAAGATGATGTGCATCATCAAAGATTTATATAACGGCAATCCAAACTTACCAGCAGGTTGTGAAGAGGAAAGTGTTGGTCACAATGCAATTGCTGGTGGATTCCAAGGTCAAAGACAATGGACTGATTTTTATCCAAATTGTGATTTCCCTGAAGCATTACTCAATTCTTCCTTTGACTGGGAAGGTGCTAGAGAATCTTACGTGCTGGCAACAGAAAATGATACATTAAATGGCGTTGGCATGTTATTTAATAAATTATTAACCAATACAGCACAAATCTTTGCTGATGTAAGAACTTACTGGAGTCCAGAAGCTGTGAAAAAAGCAACTGGCTATGAAATAGAAGGGGTTGCTAAAGAATCCCAAGGATTTATTCATCTGATTAATTCTGGTGCAGCTTGCCTTGATGCTTGTGGCGAAGTAAAAGATGAACAAGGCAATGGCGTGATCAAACCTTTCTGGGAAATGTCAGAAGCAGATCAAAAAGCTTGTCTTGATGCAACAACTTGGAATCCAGCAGATAATGGTTATTTCAGAGGTGGCGGATTCTCATCGAGATTCTTAACGAAGAGTGAAATGCCTGTAACTATGGTACGTCTGAATTTAGTAAAAGGGTTAGGGCCGGTACTGCAAATTGCTGAAGGTTATAGTGTAAACTTACCAGAAGAAGTTTCGGATAAATTATGGAAACGCACAGACTACACTTGGCCTTGTACTTGGTTTGCTCCAAGACTTACTGGTGAAGGGGCATTCAAATCCGCCTACGATGTCATGAACAACTGGGGCGCAAATCATGGTGCAATCAGTTATGGTCATATCGGTGCTGATTTAATCACTTTGTGTTCCATCTTGAGAATTCCTGTATGCATGCACAATGTACCAGAAGAAAAAATCTTCCGTCCAGCCGCTTGGAATGCTTTTGGTATTGAAAAAGATACACAAGATTACAATGCTTGCCGAGCATATGGGCCAATGTATAAATAAGAGTGGGTGGCTGCTTTATGTATAAGGAAAAGAAAGTTCTTGCATTTGACTTTGGAGCATCTGGTGGCAGAGCGATTATCGGAACTTATAATGGAGAGTCCATTTATTTAAAAGAAATTCATCGGTTTTCTAATGATCCGGTAACGGTAACCGGCACGATGCACTGGGATGTTCTTCGTCTTTTCTATGAAATTAAGCAAAGCTTGGTGAAAGCTAAGTTTGAAGGCGGCGTGGATAGTATCGGTGTCGATACTTGGGGCGTGGATTTCGGTTTGTTTGATGAAACAGGTAGACTCCTTGAAAATCCTGTGCATTACCGTGACAGCCGTACAGCGGGGATGTTAGAAAAAAGTTTTAAAAAAATAAATCGAGATGAGTTTTATGCGATTACGGGCAATCAGTTCATGGAAATCAATACAGCATTCCAATTGCTGTCGCTTGCTGAGAAGCGGCCGCAGCTTTTGGAAAGAGCCGAAACGATGTTATTGATGCCTGATTTATTTAACTATCTATTATCTGGAGAAAAGGTGACGGAATATTCCATTGCCTCAACAACACAACTTTTAGATGCAAAAGCTGGCGCTTGGTCAGATAAAGTGATTATGGCATTGGGATTGCCAAAAAAAATATTTACAACAATCGTTCCCAGTGGAACAAAAATTGGTACGCTTACCGATGAAATTTGCAGTGAACTTGGCATTGATAAAATGGATGTTATTGCCGTTGCTGGTCATGATACGCAAAGTGCGCTCGCAGCAGTACCAACGTGTGAAAAAGATTTTATCTTTCTCAGTTGCGGTACTTGGTCGCTACTAGGTACAGAACTTGATGCGCCACTGATCAATGAAAAATCTAGTGCCTGTAATATTACAAATGAAGCCGGCTATGGACAAAAAGCATCCTTTTTGAAAAATATTATTGGGTTATGGCTGATCCAAGAAAGCCGTAGACAGTGGATGCGTGAAGGTAAAAAATATTCTTTTGGTATGTTAGAGGAAATGGCGCATTCGGTAAAATCACTAAAATGCTTGATTGATCCTGATGCACCTGAATTTGTTGCAGCGGGCAATATTCCAGAACGAATTCGTGAATTCTGTAAGCGTACGAATCAACTAATCCCGCAAACTGAAGGCGAAATTGTTCGTTGTATTAACGAAAGCTTGGCACTTAAATATCGCTATGCATTAGAACAACTGATCGAATGTACCGGTAAGAACTATAAGACCATTCATATGGTAGGGGGTGGTACACAGAGTAAACTCTTATGCCAGTTGACCGCCAATGCTTGTCAGCTAAAGGTAAAAGCTGGGCCAATCGAAGCGACTGTGCTTGGTAATATAGTTCTTCAACTCATTGCATCGGGCGATGTGAAGGACTTAACCAAAGGTAGAAATATTATTTGTAATTCACAAGAGCTGGCCTCTTTTTCACCGAAAGAAGCAGTTGTATGGGATGACGCTTATCAAAAATTTAAGGAGCTGATTGTATGCTAAAAGGGATTCCGCAAATTTTATCCCCTGAATTATTAAAAGTACTATGCGAAATGGGACATAGTGATAGAATTGTCATTTCAGACGGAAACTTCCCTGCCGAATCTATGGGCAAAAACGCAATTGTTCTTCGCTGTGATGGACATGGTGTACCAGAATTATTAGATGCAATTTTACAAGTATTTCCACTGGATACTTATGTGGAAAACTCAGTAAACCTTATGGAAGTTATGAAAGGCGATCCAGTAGAAACACCAATTTGGGATGAATATAAAAAAATTGTAACAAAATACGATAAACGCGGGGCAAAAGCCGTTGGCAATATCGAACGTCTTGCTTTTTATGAAGAAGCAAAAACAGCGTATGCCATCATTGCAACCAGCGAAAAAGCTCTGTATGCCAACATCATGTTACAAAAAGGTGTTGTCGTAGACTCCAGATGACAGCTTGGTCATCAAACAAATATAAGATATGATGAGGAGAAATAAGCATGAAATACATGGAAATCAGAGAACAAATTTGTGACGTATGCCATAAAATGTGGCAACTTGGCTGGGTTGCTGCCAATGATGGTAACGTATCAGTGAAATTACCAGATAGTACCTTCTTAGCTACTCCTACCGGGATTAGCAAAAGTTTTATCACTCCAGAAAAACTTGTTCAGATCAATGCAGAAGGTGAAATCATGGATGCCCAAGATGGGTATCGTCCATCTTCAGAAATCAAAATGCATTTGAGATGTTACCAAGAACGTGAAGATGTAGGCGCGGTGGTACATGCGCATCCGCCAACGGCTACTGGGTATGCAGTTGCACACGTAGACTTGGACAGATATACAATGATTGAAACGGTTGCCGCACTAGGGTCTATTCCAATCACACCATATGGTACACCATCCACCTACGAAGTGCCAGAAGCAATTGCACCATATCTTCAAGAACATGATGCAGTATTACTTGAAAATCATGGCGCACTCACTGTCGGTTCCGATGTATTAAGTGCTTACTACAAAATGGAGACCGTAGAACTTTTTGCAAAAATTAACTTAACTGCACATTTACTTGGTGGAGAAAAAGAAATCTCCAAACCAAACATTGATAAATTAATCGGACTTAGAAAATACTATGGCATCAAAGGAAGACATCCGGGGTATAAACACTATAGAAAATAAGATCAATTAGCATGAAAGCTAGAGGAAATGGCAAGTACAATGCATGTACAACAGAAAAAATCTATCGGCCCTTGGTTTCTGTTGTACATGCATTGCGAGCCATTTAAAGCTGAAAAAAAGTTATTTCTGCTCAATAGTGAGAATTGTCGGAATATAATGAATGATTATAAATAATCATTATGCAGAACTAAACGATAATCCAGAATTATTTAAATAAAGAGGAGAGTTTTTCAATGAATAATGAGATTAGAGATAGTGTAGCTGTGGCTAATATGCAATCTGAAGTAAAAGAACAATCACAAACGCCGATCATCCCAAAACAATATCTCGTTCACTTTGTCTTGTTGATATCCTGTTTTTCCTTATGGGGACTCTTAAATAATATGACAGATAATTTAGTACCTGCCTTTGCAAAAATCTTTATGATCAAGGCGGTCGATTCTTCTATGGTACAAGTTGCTTTCTATGGTGCGTATGCAGTCCTTGCAATTCCCGCAGCAATCATTATTAAAAAATATTCCTATCGTGCAGGTGTGTTGTTAGGGCTTGGTTTTTATATTATAGGTGCGCTTGGCTATATTCCAGCAGCAATGCTTCAAAACTATACACTCTTTTTAATATCTATATTTATCTTAGCTGGCGGTTTATCTATACTAGAAACAACTTGTAATCCATTTGTATTAGCACTTGGTGCCGAAGAAACAAGTATTCGTCGTCTTAATTTGGCGCAAGCCTTCAATCCAGTAGGTTCCATGGCAGGACTAATCTTAGCAAAATATCTTATCTTAGGTAATTTAAATCCAGCAACACTAGAAGAACGTATGGCAATGAGCCCTGAAGCATTGACTGCCATTCGTGATCAAGAACTCCTATGGGTATGTGTCCCTTACGTTGGCTTAATCGTAATCGCGGGTATTATCTGGGTCTTCTTCTTCCGTAGTAATTTTGCAGAAAAAGACAGCGGAGCAAATTTAAGCGCTATGTATGCTATCAAAAAACTTTTGTCTATTCCTCATTATACCTTTGGCGTCATTGCGCAATTCTTCTATGTAGGTGTCCAAGTAGCCGTATGGACTTGGACGATCAAATATATGATGACAATGCTTGGGTTAAAAGAAGCCGAGGCAGCAGAATATTTTATCATTTCTATTGTTCTCTTTATTGCCTGCCGTTGGGTATGCACATATTTGATGAAACTCATCAATCCGGCAAAAATGATGGCAGCACTCGCTGTTGGCGGTATCTTATTTAGCTTAGGAACTATTTATTTACCTACAGCAGAATCTGTATGGTGCTTAGTTGCTATATCTGGGTGTATGTCCTTAATGTTCCCAACAATTTACGGTATTGCCTTACAAGGATTAGGCGAAGAAATCAAATTTGGTGCAGCCGGTCTTATCATGGCGATTCTTGGTGGTGCAGTTATTACCCCAACCATGGGGAAACTTATTGATAATGGTGCACTTGCAGGCTTGGTATCCGCATATCAAGGCGCAGAAGCAGCGGTTCGTTCCTCCTTTTTTGTGTCGGTCATTTGCTTTGCTGTTGTTTTAGTTTATTCCATATGTTTTTCCAACAAATCTAAAAAAGTGCAAGCATAAGCGAAGGTGTCAACAACATTCCGCATAGTATCTTACGCATGTTATCCAAAATATGATAAGAGTAAAAAATGACCTAGTGATTAGGTCATTTTCTTATGTGTGTGGGTTTGGTCACTTTATTTTTTTATGTCTGGAATAATTTGGACTTTAATTTGCTATTTTAGAGTAAAAAAGCAGGCAAAGAGAGGTTGGTTCATATGGAGAGAAAGATCATACAAAAATATAATGAAGATGATATTTTAGAAATAGTAACAGAGTATATGGCAGAGAAGCATGGGTTTGAGGAATTTAATGGGAAAGCCATGCTTTAAGGAGCGGTAACCGCTGCCATTAAGGCTGGCAGCAATGCCATACATAGCGGATTGTTAGTCGATCAACTCGTATTGCCAGCACCTCACAGTGCTTTACATAAAGTTTTATTTTGGTAATAATTCATTAGTTTGGTACCGAGATTTATCTAAACTTATGAAAACAATTATTGAAAAAACATAATAGGTTAATTAATAGGTGAGATTAAATACCTATAAATCCTATTTGGAACCAATTTCATTTACTAAATAGGATAAATCTTATTGGCAGTAGCCTAATTTTATATTAGACTACTGTTATTTTTTTATTGTAAATCAATGTGTATTTTCTTTTGGCATAATAGTTGCAATAAAAGCAAATGAAATATACATTGAATATTTTGAATATTTTAACAAGAATTCAAAAGTATATTTATTATCTATGAGGGAGGGGAGGATCTTAACTTGCAAATAGCTAAAATAAAACATTCTTTGGAGGGATAAACATGTCTGAATTAACAGGATGAAATTAACATTATTAGGAATTATATTAATTTTATTGGAACCTTTATTGCGACAAAAAGATTAAACAAAAACCTATGGAAAATCATTGAATATCAAATGGGCCATAGTTTGGACTATTATAATGCTTTCAAAAAACATATTGACAAACTATTGAAGTATTTATAATAGCGCCTTGATAGCTAGTGTTATTTTTACTTGAACGGTTGGCTTTGCTAACATATTTACTATCATTGAACCAGCTATAAATGGTGGTGCTGAATCCACGATTTGGTGTATTATTGGCTTTTCTTTTTTAGTAGATGTAATGGTTATATATTCTCGTTATGAGAAAAAGGAAGCCATAGAAGAAGCAATCTTGCTCAAACAATGAATTAACTAAAAAGATAGATAATAAAAGGGAGAGAATAAAATGAGAAAAAATTTACTTAAGACCTTAATCTTTGGATCCTTACTGAGCATGTCGGCAACAGCTTTTGCTGCCAATCCCTTCGAACTTGTTCCAACGAGTAGCTGGGCTTATGATGCAATCGACACACTAGTCCAAGCTGGTGTTTATGAAGGATACAGGGACATGAATTTTAGTAAACAGCAAACTTTTACCCGTTATGAAATGGCTACTTTTGTGGGCAAAGCATTAGCGAATCAAAATAAGGCGGATACAGAACAAAAAGCCACTATTGATAAATTAGCCGCAGAATTTAAGGTTGAACTTAGCAATCTCGGTGTGTATACTTCGGCAACAACAGCAGCAACAGGAACAGGAACTGCTGCTCCTGTTGATAAAGTTAAGATTTCTGGTGATACTCGCTTCCGTTATGAGTATACAAAGAGTAATAAATTCTCAGATGACGTGAACTTTAGAACAAGATTTAATATTGATGTTGATATGAGCGAAAATTGGAAATTTCACACTCGCTTTGTTAATAGTAACAATATTACTGCATATGACGGCAACGACGACAGTGGAAGTTCGACTACCAAAATCGATTTATCTTTTGTGAAAGGTACCGTTGGTGATGTTGGTGTTGCTTTCGGTAGATTACCCTTGGCATTGGGGAAAGGTATGCTAGTAGATACCGATAAAAATTGGGATGGAGCTAAGCTTGATTTTGGCGGCAAAATCAAAGCTCAAATCGGTTATGCACGAGCAGCGGATTTGAAAAAGGCAAAATACTTCTTCACTGATGTTACAACCAATTTAACTAAGGATCTAGACGTTACCGCGTCCTATTTAAAGGATTCTGACACTAAAATAGATGTTGCCGAATATAAGGCTTGGACAGCCGGGTTTGGTTATAATGGGTTTAAAAATCTTGCAGTAGTTGGTGAATATGGAAAAAATAATATAAAAAGTGCCAAAGCATGGATGACAGGTCTGACATTCAGGCAGGCTGACCGTAAAAAAGTAGGTTCTTGGAGTGCAGGCGTAAATTACAGAAAGGCAGCACCAGGCTTTGATCCACAATACTGGAGTACGGTAGATGCCACCTATGCTATGACAGTCAATGCCATGAACGATATTCAAGGCATTGAATATGCTGTAGATTATGTTCCTGTAAAAGGTGCAATACTTCATTTGAGTTATGGTGATATGCAAAATTATGCTGGTGACAGTAGCGATGATCGGCAATATTTTATCAGTAACCTTAGCTATAAATTTTAGCGAAATTCACTTTTAAAAAAAGCTGGATGAGCTTACATAACGTAGAGGAGGAGTTATTTTGGACCAGAGAATTCGAGAGTTAGCCAAGAACTTAAAAATACTTAGCGGTCGATGATTTTGTCATTGGATTACAATGACATCCTAAAATGATGATAGAAAAAGATACTTCCATACAGAAAATCTTTTGCAGCTTTATTGATTTTGCTAAACTAGCCTAAGAGCAAGAATTCATTCATTAAGTATATTGAAATTTTCAAGGGGGAGTAATCATGATTAATCAAAAACGTATATTAGCCGAATTCTTTGAACTAGTAAAAATAAAATCTTCGACAAAAGCAGAAAGACAGGTTGCTGATATACTAAAGGAACAGCTGGGTGCACTAGGTATGGAAGTCACAGAAGATAACGCTGGCGAAAAAATTGGCGGCAATTGTGGCAATGTGATTGCTTACACTAAGGGGACTCTCAAAGTACCAGCCCTGTTACTTACTGCTCATATGGATTGCGTCGAGCCTTGTGGCGGTATTGAGCCTCAAATTAAAGATGGTATTATTGCGTCTATTGGTGATACAATACTTGGCGGCGATGATAAGGCAGGAATTGTGGCTATTTTAGAGGCCTTACGTGTGGTCGGTGAAAAAGAAATTAGCCATGGTCCTATTCAAGTAATCTTCACAGTGGCGGAAGAAGGCGGGCTAAATGGTGCCAAAAATCTCGATCCGGCAATTTTGAAGGCCGATTTTGGTTATGCCTTTGACTCCGGTGGGGCTCCTGGTGAAATTATTAATATGGCACCTGGTCAAAATAGTATTACAGCAGTAGTTCATGGGAAGAAAGCTCACGCTGGAATTTCTCCAGAAGAGGGTATTAATGCCATTGTGGTAGCTGGTAAAGCGTTAGCTGAGTTAAATTACGGGCGTATTGATTTTGAAACTACATCTAATATCGGAATAATTAGCGGTGGTATTGCCACCAATATTGTCCCTGATAAAGTAGAATTGAAGTGCGAGGCTCGCAGCCGTAATTTAGAAAAACTTGAATTACAGTCGAATCAGATAAAAGAAACCTTTGAAAAGGTGGCAGCAGCTAATGGCGCACATGCAGAAGTCACAGTGGAAAGGGTATATAGTCCTTACATAATTGAAGAGGATTCTCCAGTTGTGAATTTGGCAATCAAGGCAAGTCGCAGCATTGACTTAATGCCAGAAGTTAAAGCTACAGGTGGTGGGAGTGATGCTAACTTTTTTAACAACTATGGTGTTCCCACCACGGTATTAGGAGTAGGCATGAGCAAAGTACATACAACAGATGAGTATATCAAGGAAGTTGATTTATATAATAGTTCTGAACTAGTCCTCGCCCTTATTAGAACAGCAGCAACACTGAAAGACTAGCTATAAAGAATTCCTGCAAAACTCGATTGAATTTGCAGGAATTCCCTATTTTCAATAACCAATTCTCATATAAATAATAAAAATTCATACGAGTAAGCTAGTTTGCTAGAAGAGTGTCATAATTCGATTAAAAGCGTAATAAGATAGAAATATAGACTAAATAATCTTGGATAAAGTGACTCATTGGTATGGGGCGTGTATTTAGATGATACATTTTGTTGAATTGGCTAGTAATTATAAACGAAATGTTTGTTTATCATAAGCTAAACAATATTGACAGATTAAAAGCAATCCTATATACTCAAAAATATAGCAAGGAAAATTCGAATTATTCATAAATTTAATAATATTCCATGTGAGGGATGCGGGAGAGATCTGATTTCAGGCGCCGAAGGAGCAAAGGCAATAAACTCTCAGGCAAAAGGACCGTATTCTAATGGAACTCTGGAAAGATCGCTATGCGGCACCCAAGGAGTAACCGAGATATTCGGGATTCTCTGGAGGTAAATAAGACAGAGGCCAACTACGTTGGTTTCTGTCTTATTTTTCGTCTGGCATTAACTACATACGGAATGATGGTTGCGGGAGAGAACGCTTAACTAGCGTCACCGAAGGAGCAAAGCTTTGTTCAAACTCTCAGGTAAAAAAACCGTAACTGGACCGAACTCTGGAGAGTACACTTCGTAACCGAAAGTGTCGCCGATGGGGAGCCCCGCTGCGGGCGAATCTCTCAGGTAAAAGGACAGAGAACAAGAGTGAGTTTTCACTCTTGTTCTCTGTCCTTTTTAATGTATTAAAGAAAGATTGGAGTGGTTTTCATGACAGTAAAACAGACACCGCTTTATGAGACGCATTTGCGGTATGGTGGCAGAATTGTGGAGTTTGGCGGTTGGTCTCTCCCGGTCCAGTACACTGGAATCAAGAATGAACATCAGGCCGTCAGAACAAAAGCAGGGTTATTTGACGTATCCCATATGGGGGAGGTAGTAGTCAATGGACCAGATGCACTTGGCTTTCTCCAAAGGTTAGTAACCAACGATGTCTCCAAACTGGAAAGAAATCAAATACTCTACACACCCATGTGCTATAAGCATGGGGGAACGGTAGACGATCTATTAGTTTACAAAAAGGATGCCGATCATTATCTCCTAGTTATCAATGCAGCAAACATTGAAAAAGATTGGAATTGGATGCAGGAGAATGCCGAGGAATTTGACGTTAAGCTTACCAATATCTCAAATGAAACGGCTCAGATCGCTCTGCAAGGACCATTATCAGAAATGATTTTATCGAATTTGACTGATTCATCACTCTCAGAGCTGAAATATTACTGGTTTATGCCTGAAATCGATGTTGCTGGCAAAAAAGTATTATTATCGAGAACTGGATATACGGGAGAAGATGGATTTGAAATTTACTGCAACCCAGATGATGCTACATATTTATGGGATACAATCATGGAAGTTGGGCGCCCCCTTGGATTGCTTCCCGCTGGTTTAGGTTGTCGTGACACATTGAGATTTGAAGTTTGTTTTCCTTTATATGGTCACGAACTCTCGGTCGACATTTCACCCATTGAAGCAGGAATCGGAATGTTTGTAAAGCTTGATAAAGAGGAATTTAACGGACAAGGAACGCTTCAAGAACAGAAAACCAATGGACCAAAACGCAGAA
>Ga0316604_10003582_pt1 | contig 10813 bp, 10 predicted proteins | sample OWC_soil_day20_C_FD_207650 | JGI IMG/M metagenome (GOLD analysis project Ga0316604, IMG submission 207650) | Wetland soil microbial communities from Old Woman Creek delta, Ohio, United States - OWC_soil_day20_CT | ecosystem: Environmental > Terrestrial > Soil > Wetlands | place: USA: Ohio... | reverse complement strand
CGTCACGAACTTCAGAAAGCCTTCTTTGGTTACAGACTTCACCAGGAAACCAATTTCATCCATATGTGCGGCTAACATGATTCCCGGTCCGTTTCCCACTCCCTGTTTTTTGAATATCACACTGCCAATCTTGTCTTCCAGAACTTCACATTTTCCTTCAAGACGCCGAATCATCAGATCCCGCACCCGCCGTTCAAAGCCGGACGGTCCGGGAACTTCCGAAATTTCTTTTAGCCAATTCAACAACTGATCTTTATTCATTTTTTTGTCCACTTTATCTCTCCTGCCTCTTTGCATTAATAAGTCGCATACTACAAATAACGGCCCCCTGATATTTCAGAGGGCCGCAAGCCTTCATTCTAAAATCAGCGCAGCGACTGGGCTAATTCCTGAAGCTTTTGAATTCTAGCCTCCGTGGGTGGATGCGTACTGAACAGATTCATCAGCGCTGCCCCCGACCCAGAGAACGGGTTGATAATAAACATGTGGGAAGTCGCTGGAGTCGCTTCCGGCATTACACGATTTTGCGCATAATACTCGATTTTTTTCAGCGCAGAAGCAAGTGCCAGCGGTTGTTCGGTTAGCCGTCCGGCAGACTCATCGGCCATGTATTCCCGTGAGCGCGAAATTGCAAACTGGATCACCGCCGCGGCAAGTGGAGCTACAATGATCATGAACAGGTATCCGACAATACCGCCGCCGCCAGAATTCTCGTCATCATTGCTGCGTCCAAAGCCGAACATAGCCGCCCATTGCGCCACATTGGCCAGCATCGTGATCGCACCGGCAATCGAAGAAACCATGGTGCTGATGAGGGTGTCCCGATGTTTCACATGGCTAAGTTCATGCGCCAGAACACCTTCCAATTCCGATGTATTCAATCCCCGCATAAGCGATGATGTCACCGCCACGGCGGCATGCTCAGGATCCCGCCCCGTCGCGAAAGCATTGGGAGTATCTGTATCAATGATATAAACCCGCGGCATCGGCAGGTTGTCTTTTCGGGCCAAATTCGCCACCAGTTTTACCAGTTCGGGCGCAGTCTGGGCATCCACTTCCCGCGCTCCGTACATGCTGAGAACGATCTTGTCACTGTACCAGTAGCTAAAAAAGTTCATCAGCATGGACACAACAAACATCACTGTCATTCCGCGAGTCCCGCCAAAGAAACTTCCGGCCGAAATTAGCAGGCCGGTCAGCGCAGCCAGCAATACGGTCGTTTTAAGGGTATTCACCGTTTTTACACCTCCATACTATTTTCAGAAGTACAGTTCATAATTGAACTTAAAACATATTATACCATAAATGAAGCCGCAGAAAAATCTGCGGCTGGCCTGAATTTGAGGATGAATCAAGTGTTGGATTGTTTCTGTGCTCTGATGATCCAGACCTCGACCCGCCGATTTTTCGACCGATCTTCATTGGTGAGGTTTGGCCTTAGCGGACGGTATTCTCCGTAGCCGACTGCACTAAAATTTTGCGGTTTCAGAGCATTTTCCTGCGATAAAAGATACCGCATAAAATTGACCGCCCGCGTCCCGCTAAGTTCCCAATTTGAAGGAAACTGTCCAGTATTTATCGGCACGTTGTCAGTATGTCCCGCCACGACAATTTGCTGCGGCAATCCTACCAACATTTTTGCGATATCACCAGCCAGCTTTCGGGACTCCGGTCGCAAATAGGCCTCTCCCGAAGGAAAAAGTGCTGAATCCTTAATTCTCAGTCGCAAACCGTCATCTGTTGACAAGGTTTCCAATTGAGCCGACAGCCCTTGCGTTCGGATATATTGATCAATAATTTCCTTTAGTTGCAACAACTGAACTGTTTCCCTCAAGGCTTCCTGTGTCTGTCTTTGCGCGCTTCCGACAGACGTAGGAACAACCGTAAAATTATTCGGCGCATCCGGGTTTGATGCTCCAGGCGGAACATCGACAGGCACTACTTGCGGAGCCATTCGATCAAAAGGCATAACGGCAACCGATCCGCCGCCAAAGGCAACATGAAAGGATCGTCCCATTTCGCCCATTTTTTTCTCATCAGTTTTTCCCATGGCAAACAATACTATAAACAACGCAAGCAAGAGCGTCAACAAATCAGCATAGGGGACAAGCCAGGTTTCATCCGGATGCTCTTCGTGATGCGGTGCTCGTTTACTCAAATGAAATCAACCTCCCTCGCTGGAATCTTTCAGCGATTTGCGGCTGGAAGCCGGCAAAAACACCATCAGTTTAGCCTCGATCGCTACCGGCGAATCTCCGGCCTGCAACGACAAGATCCCTTCCACCATCATCCGCCTCAACTCAACTTCCTCGTTGGACATCAGTTTTAATTTATTTGCAAATGGGTGCCACATCACATAGCCGGTAAAAATACCAAACATCGTCGCCACAAAGGCTGCCGCGATCGCATGCCCCAAGGCATCAATATCCGCCATATTTCCTAGAGCTGCGATCAGACCGATAACTGCGCCGAGCACCCCCAGCGTTGGCGCATACATACCTGCCTGAGAAAATATCAGTGCACCTGTCCGGTGCCGTTCTTCCATCAGAGCGATATCGAGTTCCAACACATCCCGTACAAACGTCCCGTCCATGCCATCGATGACCATGGTCAATCCACCTCGTAGAAACTGATCATTGACGCCCGTCAAACTGTTCTCCAGAGCGAGCAATCCCTCCCGTCGCGCCGTCTGGGCAAAACCAACCATGATCTTAACCAGCTCGGCAGCGTGCATAAGCTGCGGTTTTTTGATCAACAGTTTGAAATACGTCGGCATTTTTTTAATAATTGCCATGGGAAATGCATTCAGCAGCGCGCCAAAGGTCCCAACAAAAATAATCAGAAACGCAGCCGGATTGATCAAAACTTCCGGCGGCGCTCCTTTCATTGCCATGCCCACGATTACTGCCAACAGGCCGACGATCATCCCTGCAACTGTCGAAATCTCCAAATTTATCCCCCCATAATGTCCAGGGAACTGCGCCAGGCAGCTCAAACCAACTCTTCAAAATTATTATCGAATATTCTCCTGATAAACTGAACTGTTTTCGAAAAGAAAGTCACCAAAAGAATCCAATGCGAATATTATACGTCATCCTAGTTCACTGCACAAACAGCGCCTAAGAACAATGCACCTGCTTGCCGACTTCAAAGCGTAATATATCAGCAATTTCTGGATAGGGGATGAGCATTTTAACAAATCCTTCACTATAGGGGGCAATCTCATAAAGCTGAAAGAATAGAACGACGCCGTCGTTCGTTAAATAGAAACCAGAATCCGAGCCTACTCCCTTGAACCCCCATAAAGGCAACTTGCGGATCAGCCCTTCTCTTCGAACGACTTCGTTCAGTCTACTGGCATAATCTGCGCCAGAAATGAACAAATCTCCCAATTCATACTCGCTTCCGGTTTGAAGATCAAGGGTAGAAGCACTCATCCAACTCATCCCATGCGCTCCACCAGTAAATTGATAAATTTTTTGCGTAACGCTGACAAAGCGCTCATCATTGCGAAAAACCTCATATCCAGCTCGAAAGGTCATTGCATTCTTCATGTGATCCGGGATTTGTGGATCAGCACGCATCGTCAAGGCAACCGTTTCAAACTTACCGAATGCCTGAAGCACTATGTTGCGATACGTTTCATTGAATTTGTTCAACTGCCTTGGTTCCAATCCACTTTCAAACTGAGGAATCGTCGCAATAAAAAAAACACCCTGTTCAATTTTCAACGGTGTTACCTTTACTGACGCAGCTACGGGTTGGCTATGAAAAAGCAGTAACAATAAGGCTATACCACAAATTCTGCACAGACCCCAATATTTCTCCTCCAAAAAAAACCGATGCATATAAAAATCATTCTCCTTCGCACTTTTGACAAGGACCGGCATCGCCGGTCCTTTCTTCGCATTACTATTTTATACGAGAGTTTCCCCTATCCAGAGTGTTTCGTTGAGAATCGTCCAATCTCCTTTTACACTTCCCTCAAAAAAAGACCGCCTTGCCATAGGCGGCCCCAAATCACACTTTTAACGCGGCATTAACTCGATGCAATTTCTCACCTCAAGCCCGTATTTACAGAATAGCAAACGACAGAAGGATTGCTTCGGCGATAAAGAAGACAGTCGCTACCTTTGCCGTTCTTTTTTCCCGCTCCGCCAAAATAACCTGATACATCGTTTCAACCTCCTCAATCTGTCATACTTATCTTTGTCAAAATATTATCACACTTATATTTGTCTGACAAGTATGTTATTCAGAATTTCCAGTTTATTTTTTTACATAAAAAAAAGAGGGGAATATACCCCACTTCACAAACCCTCCTACCCACCTATCGACATATCTTTTTCTCTCAGAAGAACAAGCGCCCCAGATAAAAACTCAGACTTCCCAGTACAATTGCCGAAATAACACTTCCAAGCGCGCCGTAAACGACGATGCGCCAGTCCCGGGTTTCCTGATACATAGTGACCAGTGTCGTTACACAGGGAGTATAGATCATATAAACCAATAAAAATGTAAATGCTGTAAGTGGCGAAAAGTTATGGATCAAAATATCGGCAAGATTCCCTGAACCTTGTGCTGCATGATAGATGATGCCTAAGCTCGACAGCACACTTTCTTTTGCTGCTATGCCGAACAGAAGCGCCACAATGAGCTGCCAATTCAACCCCATGAGGTTTCCGATCGGCTCCATAGCTTTTCCAATATGGACGATATAGGTATTTTCAAACGGCCCTGCCGGAAAATTCGACAGGCACCACATCACGACCGAGGAAGCTATGATAACATTGCGGATTCTGTGAACAAAATTCAGGGTCATCCACACCGCAGAACTGGTCAGGCTCCCCAACGTCGGTTTCTGATAAGGCGGAAGCTCCATCATAAAGGAACTTTCACCTTCCCGGGGAATAAACCAGCTGACGATATAAGCTACCAGAACCATCAGGGCCAGGCTAATACCCAGCAACGCCAACATAACCAGCGTGGCCGACGAAGAAACAAAAAACGCTGAAACCAAAAACACCATAACCCCAAGTCGTGCCGGGCAAGGTGCGTAAGAGCTGACCAGAATTGCCACTGTCCGGTCGTAAGGGCTCGATAGAATGCGGGAAGCGAGAATGCCGTTAACATTGCAACTGCAGCCAAGAACCAGCGGCAAAAAAGTCTTCCCATTCATGCCCAGCGCACTCATGATTCTATCAGCCAAAAATACCACGCGTACCATATAGCCGCTGTCTTGAATCAAAGTATAGAACAGGAAAAACATAGCCATCTGCGGCAGAAAACCTACAGCAGCTCCAACCCCTTTCATGACCCCGCCAACAACGAGATCAGCGAAGAGTGGCGGTACACTCACCGAAATTAGCCAAGGTTCAAACATCTCACCGGCGATATCAAAAAATTGAGCCAACCACTCGGAAGCAGGCCGACTGACGGCAAAAGTCAGATAAAACATCAGGCCAAAAACAAGCAACATCAAAGGGCCGCCCCATAGCGGATGCAGAGCCCAGTGGTCGATCCTGTCCGAAAAAGTTTCACCCGTCGATCGTTTTGCCGCAATTCGTGCAGCGATATCTTCCGCAATATTGTAACGAGTACTGATGATTTCACTTTGCAGAACATCGCTTTCCGTTTCCAGTTGCTTCAACAATTGCCAACGGGCGCTGCCATAATTGTTGTCCTTGATTGTGCCTTTACGTTCAGCGAGCATCCGTTCAACCTTTTCACCGTAACGGATCGCATAGCTACGTCTGGGTAACAATGGATCCGCAACTTCAAGCACTGTTGCAAAAAGTTCTTCGGTGTTCAGCCGTCCTTGGGCCACTTCTGGAGTAACCGGTACCTGAAGTTCCGATTCAAGCCGATCGTGAAAGACAATGATCGACTGTTCCAATGCCGCGTCCACTTTATTGAGGATCACCATCACATGATGATACCTCTCCAGCGTTTCCAACAGCAGGTAAAGTCCACGCTCCAGGTTCATCGCATCGAGAACCACCATGACAACATCAGGAGACTCTTCACGTAAAAAGTCATTCACCAGAACTTCTTCTGAAGAATGACTGCCAAATCCATATATGCCGGGGAGATCCGTAAAATGAAACTCTCTTTTTTGGTAGTGTACCGCCATGGTGCAAACCTCTGTGGTTTTGCCACACCAGTTGCCAATAATCTGGCTTGCACCGGTTATTGAATTAAAAAGGACACTTTTTCCAACATTCGGATTTCCAATGATTGCAACACTGACAGGTTGATTGATTTCATCTTTCACTCAGCAGATGCCACCCTTATATTTTGACATTCATCCCGCCGCAATAACATCCGTGTTCCGCGCACCTTGATTTCCACAGGATCAGCCATCGGCGCCCTGCGCAAAATCCTCACTCGCGTGCCAGGTGTAAAACCCATTTGCAACATACGCGTTTTCTGCGCCTGAGATCCGTTGACCCCGATAATTTGCATTTCCTGCTGTTCAGCGGCGACATCTAAAGTAATTTCTTTTCCCATGCGGTTCGCACGCCTCCCTCAACTGAAAAATATTATCAAATGTTATAACCTTATTATACATGATTTCTGCGAAAAAGAAAGTACCTCTTTAAATCCATTGCCAAATATCCGATTGTTTTTGGGTAATAAAAAACTGGCAATTCCAGCCACCCGAAGCCGAGCAAGCGCTTAGATAGCGTTGCAGCGGAATCATTGTTGGAAATTCCGTCCCAAAATGCCCACCATCGATTAAACACAATCCCTCTGCCAATTCATTCATGGCTTCGTGATAACGAATATCACCAGTAACCAAGACATCGGCCCCCATTAAACGTGCAGCTGCCGCAACCCCCGCTCCAGCTCCCCCACAAACAGCGATACGCTTCATTAACGAATCAGACTTGCCAACAAAACGGACGCCCGTTAAAGATAAGAGTTCCTTCACCCGCGTTGCAAATTCCGAGAGCGTTACAGGGTGAAGCAAATTACCCACTCGACCCATCCCCCCTGCCGTCTGGCTGTTTTGCAAGGGATAAATGTCATAGGCTACCTCTTCGTACGGATGATTTGCGATCATAGCCCGAATAATTCTGTCCGATATGGATGCAGGAGCGACAGTCTCCAACCGTATCTCATCGACTTCTGACAACTGATGGGGTTCTCCAATAAACGGCCTGGCCTCTTCGCCAGGCAAAAAGGTTCCTTTTCCGGCCACTCGAAATCCACAATGGCTGTACTTGCCTATGTGTCCGGCGCCGGCGTCAGTCATCGCCTGCCATATTGTCCTCCAATGTCCGGGCGGCACATACGTAACAATTTTTACAAGGGGCAGCTGCACCGGACGAAGCGGCACAACTTCATTCAACTGCATTTTTGCGGCTAACGCATCGTTAACGCCGCCAGCCGCTACGTCAAGGTTAGTGTGGGCAGCATAAACCGACATATCCATTTTAATCAATTTTTTCAGCAGGGAACCTGTCATCGTATCCGTGCAGATATTTTTTGCGGGGTGAAATAAGCAGGGGTGGTGGCTGATAATCAAGCCAGCTTCCAGCGCGACAGCTTCATCAATAACTTCCTCTGTCACGTCGAGCGTCAAGAGAACTTTCGTCACTTGGTGCTCTGGACTTCCCACCAGTAAACCGACGTTATCCCAGTCCTCAGCCAGTTCCAGCGGCGCCAGTCTTTCGATTGCTTCGGCTATCACTTTACAGCTTGCAGACATGACATCCTCGCCTCCAATGCGTTGATTTTTTCCAAGCAGGTTTCCCGTCGTTTTTGCACTGCTACGGATTTCGACTTCTCCATGTCCGCTGCCCGGCGTTCATATTGACGCTTCAAGCGGGCCAACTGTTCGAGCAGCAACGGATGCCTCCGTTCCCATAAAAGAGGCCCGATTTCCAGCGTCAGAGCATCCGAGGGGCTCGAAGTCCCATGTTCTGCTGCCAGCAGCTCATAGAGTTTCCCATCTTCCAACACAAGTTCTTCCGCTATAATTTTCCAGCCATTGGCGGCCAACCAACTGCGCAATCCCGGCGCTCCGGTCATCGGCTGGCACACCAGTCTCCGCAGCCCCTCCACAACAGCTGGTGAGCGCTCTAAGATGCCCCGGATAGCTTTGCCGCCCATACCGGCAATCACCGCTACCTCAACTTCTCCCGGCACTAGTATTTGAAGTCCATCCCCCAGCCTCGCCACTACCTTCTCTTCCATCGCCGCATCCACAATTGTCCGCTGTGCCGCCGCAAGCGGTCCCGGCATAATTTCACCCGCCACCGCGGAAGATATTTTGCCGGCCTGCGCCAGCCATACCGGCAGATAGGCATGATCCGATCCGATATCTGCCACTTTTCGGTAAGGACCGACCTGCGCTGCAACCGCATTGAGTCTTGCACTCAGCTTCATGCTGCCTAGAACCCCCTTTTCCTGCTTAATAAATTCTACGCCAATTACATAGAGCCCTGCGCGCGCTCAAAAAAAGTCCGGGAATAATTCCCGGACTTACATTGCTTGGTGACCCGTGGGGGAATCGAACCCCCGATACCGCCGTGAAAGGGCGGTGTCTTAACCGCTTGACCAACGGGCCATGTAATTTGGTGGGCCCACCTGGGATCGAACCAGGGACCAGCCGGTTATGAGCCGGCGGCTCTACCGCTGAGCTATAGGCCCCAGAGACACAAAGCAGGTTTTCCGAAGAAAGCCTGCAGATTTTGAAAATTGGCTCCTCGAGTAGGACTCGAACCTACAACCCCGCGGTTAACAGCCGCGTGCTCTACCATTGAGCTATCGAGGAATGTCGTCAACGTTGTTTATTATAATGCAAGCAATATGGCACCGTCAAGGGCTTTTGCAAAATTCTTTGCAAGTTTTTGTATTGGTCCTATTCCAGGAAATCTTTCAACTTTTTACTTCGACTTGGATGACGCAATTTCCGAAGCGCTTTGGCCTCAATCTGTCGGATACGCTCTCGCGTCACCTGAAAGAAATGGCCAACTTCTTCCAGTGTACGGGCTCTTCCATCGTCTAACCCAAAACGCAGTCGCAGCACTTTTTTCTCTCGGGGCGTCAAAGTTTCCAGGACTTCCTCCAATTGCTCCTTGAGAACCATAAATGAAGCAGCATCAGCCGGTGCCTGAGCGTCGGCATCTTCGATAAAGTCTCCCAGATGGGAATCTTCTTCTTCGCCGATTGGTGTCTCCAAGGAAACCGGTTCCTGTGCTATTTTCATGATTTCGCGAACCCGTTCAACCGTAATATCCATCATTTTGGCAATTTCGTCAGGAGCGGGCTCACGACCGAGTTCCTGCAGTAATTGTCGCGAAACGCGGATGAGCTTGTTAATGGTTTCAACCATATGCACCGGAATACGGATAGTCCGTGCCTGATCGGCAATCGCGCGGGTGATCGCCTGACGGATCCACCACGTAGCATAAGTACTGAATTTATAGCCTTTTGTGTAATCAAACTTTTCAACAGCCTTTATCAACCCGAGATTTCCCTCTTGGATCAAATCCAAAAACAGCATACCGCGACCAACATAACGTTTCGCTATGCTGACCACAAGCCGCAAATTCGCTTCGGACAGGCTTCGTTTCGCACGATCTCCCAGTTCGAGCTCCATTTTTGCCGTAGTATTGATCCGCCTGAGGGCCTCAACAATCTCAGGCGATGGGTCTGGAATTCCCTGTAGCAAAAAGTGGGCCAGTGAAAGGTTACCACCGTCGATCAGAACGACGTTTGCCGCCTCCAGTCCCTGCATAAGCTTGGTAATGTGACTCCCCTCAGAAACGCGAACTGTGGGCGGATCCGCGGGACGCAATGCCTGATTTAGCTGTTCCGTCGTAATAGTATCTGATTGAAGTCGTCCCAAGTCAACCAAAACCCGGACAACCTCTGCATTATCCGCAGACGCGGGGATCTCCAGCAGTGGAATTCCGACAGTCACCGGTGCATCAAAATAGCCGGGCAAAGAATCCCCTTCGATGGTTTCTATTCCTTCTGAATTCAAATGACTTTGAAGAGAACGTGCTTCTTCACGGGTCAGTTCCGAGATCGCCGCCTGATAGAGTCCAGTAGATATCTTTTTTCCATGTGTGGCTGCAATATCACAAAGAGTCTTAAAAGTTTCGCTAGTCTGACGAACACGCGCAATATACTCTTCAGGCGCCAGTAGCTGCAAAGCCAACTCCAGGCGATTTTCCATCGACATGGTACCAGCAGTGGCCTGCAACTCTTCGGACGCAATTTGATCCAACAGTCGCTGTGCTTCATTGCCTTTGTCCATCCGCCGAGCAAGTTTGGTTTCATCAACAGCAGATAACAAGGAAACACGGCCGATTTCCTTCAGATACATCCGTACAGGATCGTCAATACTGACCCCCTCAGGGATCGATTGCTCGAGGTCTACCTCTTCCACAACAGGCTCAGCTTCACCTGAGATCGCCCCGTCTAGCGCATCGGGATCTGGAAGTTCATCGACAATCTCTATGCTCTTTTTAGCCAACAGCTCAAAGACATCTTCGATGTCTTCCGGTGTCACATCCACAGTTTGGAACGCGTCTAATACCTCCGCGCTCGCAATCATGCTGTTTGCCTGCGATGCTTTTTTTGCCAACTCATCGACACGATCTGCAATGAGTTTCTTTTTGTCGATCATTACCAAACCCTACTCCCTCCGGCTGTAAAACAATATTTAGTCTACCCCTGCGATTTGGTTAAATCGCTAATTTTTGTAAGTATTCGCTGTGCATTCGTTAATTCCTGCACGTATTGCAAATCTCCTTTGCGCAACATTTCGTCAGCCCGCATTCTATGCGCTTCATAC
>Ga0316604_10003580_pt1 | contig 10816 bp, 12 predicted proteins | sample OWC_soil_day20_C_FD_207650 | JGI IMG/M metagenome (GOLD analysis project Ga0316604, IMG submission 207650) | Wetland soil microbial communities from Old Woman Creek delta, Ohio, United States - OWC_soil_day20_CT | ecosystem: Environmental > Terrestrial > Soil > Wetlands | place: USA: Ohio... | reverse complement strand
GCAAAGGCGATGGCGAACCCGGCGTAAAAACCCTTTGGCAGGGCTTCGCCAGACTCAGCAGCTTCGTCAAAGGGATCGAACACATGCGTTCAATTCATGCATTATGAGTTGTGTGGAATGGTATGCCGACAAGTGGCTGGCCGGAAAGGCTTTGATGGTCTTTTATGGACTTCATGATGACAAATAACACTTCCCGTGACAAGGCGTTGTCGAAACGGTATCGCGCCTGATCGTCGGTGTCGCTGCTCGATTTGATCCGCCGATGCAAAAGACCCGACAGACGCGCAAGCGCTCTTATCCACCCAGTACCACCAACTCGCGCGTCGCTCGCGTCATTGCGACATAGAGCAGGCGCGCGTCGTCGTCCTTGCGCGTCTCATCGACGCCGGGCGTCCCGATTCCCGGGATCGCAACCAGTGGGAATTCGAGTCCCTTGCAGCTGTGCATGGTCAGGACTTTGACCGTGTCCTCGCCGTCGGAAAAGCTGATGTCCTTGTAGTAGGTCACCGGGATGCCGAGGCGGCGCAGCGTCGCCAGCACTTCCTTACCGACGCTCGCGTAGTCGTGATAGATGACCGCCATGTCGCTCCACGGCGTGCCGTCCTGGTGCGCGGCCTTGAGGTGGTTGGCGATGTACTCGCCTTCTTCGCGCAGCGTCGGCAGCTTGATAAGCAGCGGTTCGGGGCCGTGACGGCCAGCGCTGATCGGGGCGACCAGCGGCACGCCGTCCTCGTCGGCGGCGCTGGGTTGCAGTAGTTCTTTGGCGATTCCGGCGGCGAGCTTGAGCACCTCCTGGGTATTGCGGTAGTTGATCTTGAGGATGTTGGTGCGGCCTTGCGCCTGGATGCCGAGCTGCTTGAAGCTCAATTTGCTGCGCCGCGCGCGGCCGTAGATCGCTTGCGCGTCGTCGTAGAGCACCAGCAGCGCGTTGGTTTCGGGATTGACCATCTGCGCCGCCAGCTTAAGCCAGTGCGGCTCGAAGTCGTGGCCTTCGTCGATCAATACGCCGTCGTATTGGCCGGCGGGGACGACGCCGGTATCGACGGCGCGGATCAGCTTATCGACCATTGCCGAGCTGAAAACGCTATCGTCGCTGTCGTTCGCCGGTAGTCCGACGTTGAAGGCGATCAGTTGCGCGCGGCACCACCGGTGAAAATTATGCACGCTGACCTTGTCGGCGAGTCCCTTGGCCGCCATCGTCTGTTCGAGCCGCTTGGCCAGCGTCTTGTTGTAACAGAGCACCAGGATCGGCCGCCTACAGATCTGCGCCAGATGTTCGGCGCGGTAGGCGAGGATCAGCGTCTTGCCGCTGCCGGCGACGCCGTGGATCACGCGGTGGCCTTCGCCCAAGCTGCGCGCCAGCTGTTCCTGCTGGATGTCCATGACGCGAACGATGTCGGGAATGTCGGCCTCGTCTTCCTGGGCGTCGAACAGGCCGCCTTGCGGCGACGCGGCGATACGGATTTCGGGGAAGAGATGCCAGCGCATGCGGTCGATCTGCGGCAGCGAGAGCGGGACGCTGCGGTGGAACGGGAACATCGTCCACAAGCGCTGCTGGAAGGCTTCAGCGTCGGCGGCCTCGGTCATTTCATCGTTGCAGATCACGCGGTGCGCTTCGATCACCTGGCCGAGGTCGGTGTCGTCGAATTGCTTGCGGCTGATGTTGGCGAGCACCACGCCGTAGCCCCAGGGGAAAAAGAGCTGGCCTTGGTTGCGCCCGGTCGAGAAGGTCAGCAGCGGATCGGCCTTGAGTACGTCGACGACCTGGTTGGCGTACTGGCGCGCCTGTTCGAGCGGGTTGATCTTGCGCTGGAGGCCGTCGCTGGTGATGAGATCGACCGACTGGCGGTCGATCGCGGCGATGGTGTCGATCCGCCAGTCCTTGACCTCAAGCACCAGCAGCCCGCGCCGCGGATTGAAGACGACGAAGTCGGGATGGACGTTGGCGCGGCCGACCGGCACGTCGTACCAGATCAGGTAGTCGTCTTCGAGCTTGTCCTCGAGCCGTCGCGCCAGACGCTTTTCGCCTCCAGTCATGCGCGACAGGCAACTGCCGATCGCCGGTATGAGCGACGCCACTTGGATTCCCTTTGTTGTTCGATACGGGTTGCTTGCCGTGGTCATTATGTCACGGGTTTGACGGCGCGGCGCATCAGCGGCAGGTTGGCGTTGCTCGTCCGGCGGTGCGATATACTACGCCGCGTAATCACCAATCAGCCGCTTCGGGCGGGGAAAGCCTTTTGGAATGGCATCGGAAAACAAGGGCGCGGGGCAGCTATGCATGACCGCTGCGCCTGTCGAGGCGGTCGTTTTTGATCTGGGCAATGTGCTGATCCCGTTCAATCCGCGCTGGCTGTTTCGCAAACTGCTGGAGGACGAAGCGAGCATCGACCGCTTTTTCGTGGAGACCGGTTTTGACGCCTGGAACACCGCGATGGACGCCGGGCGTCGCTTTGCCGACGGCATCGCGGCGCACAGCCGGCGCTTCCCGCACTACCGAGCACTGTTTGAGGCCTTTTTCGCGCGTTGGCACGAGACTGTCGGCGAGCCGATCGCCGAGTCGGTCGAGGTCCTGCGGGCTCTGCAAAAGAGCGGCATACGCACCTATGCGCTGACCAATTTCTCGGCCGAAACGTATCCGCTGGCGCAGGCGCGCTTTCCCTTCCTCGCCGACTTCGACGGCGCCGTGGTCTCCGGTCACGAAGGCGTCGTCAAACCGGATCCGGCGATCTACCAGCGGCTCGTCGAGCGCTATTCAATCGTTCCGGCGCGCGCGGTGTTCATCGACGACAAGCTTGAGAACGTCGAGGCGGCTCGCCGTCTCGGCTTCAACGCAATTCATTTCGGCGATCCGGCGCTGGTGCGTCCCGCCTTGCGCGCGCTGGGTTTGCCGGTCTGAACGCCGCCGCGGCTACCTGGCCTTCTTTTTCTTGTCGAACTTGCTCCAGTACTGGAATTCGTCCTCATAAACCTCGAGGTCGATCTCCTGGATTCTGGCCTGCAGCCGTTGCTGAACGTCGGCGACCGCCTTGTTGTAGACCAGCGGGCCGATCTCTTCGAGGAAAAAACCGAGCAACGCGCCGGCGGTGATGTTGCCGATCGGCTCGTCCATGTTCTGCTGGAAATAGCGCTGAATCGACGCGACGGCGGCTTGCTGCGTCGCATTGGGTAGTTCGATGGTCATCGGTTGTCCACGGGTTCTGTTCGGCAAGGCGCCGGAGAGGTTCGGGGCGGTGGCTGCGGCCCCGCCTCCCGTGAGATTTTCGCACACCCGGCGCGTGCTCGACCGGGGGCTCGATCCGCCTGCGGACTTTATTTGCCGGCGTCGTCAGCGTGCATCATCAACGCGTTCGTCAAGCCACGGCATCAGGTCGCGAGGCGGGTGTAATCGCCGATCCGGTGGTCCGCACGATGTGCTTGAGCGGTTTGCCAAAATCGTAGAGTTGCCCGTAAAGCCGCTGCAGCGACACGTTCATGTCGCGGGTGGCGCTCTGGTAGTCGTAAAGCGCCTTGAGAAATGCATGCGCCGCTTCATTGACGCTATATGCCGGTTTGCTCATGTCGTTCTCCAGATAGGTTGGCCTCAGTGCACGCTAAACGGTTTGTGTGACATTCTTGTGGCATGCCGCGACAGCGCGACTTGGCATCGTCGCGGCGACTGGGCCGATTCGATGGCAGAGCGCTCGGCGGGCTGGTCCCTGCGCCCGATTCCGATGCTCGAATGGCGAGATTTTTTCAATGTTGTTTACTGTTGTGCGGTTAATAATTAAAATAAAACATTAATAAATGAATGGAGGTCGTTATGATCTTGTCTTCGCAACTTCCCGCCGAGCGTTCGCTGTCGCGTTCGGCTCGACATTTGTCGCGCTTCGCGACGACGCTGGCCTGGCTGATTCCGCCGCTGGTCGTCGCCCAGTACCTGTTTTTCAATACCGAATCGTTTCCGGTGCCGTACGGCATGGCCTCGCTGCTGGCCGGCCTGGACTGGACCCTAGACCAGCGCCTGCTGGCGGCGGCGGTCGGCTTGCTGCCGGCGCTGGCGCTGATGCTGGCGCTTTTCGCGGTCGGTCGAATTTGCCGCGAATACGCGGCCGGGCGCCTGTTCTCCGACGCCGTGCTCGGCGCTTATCGCCGTCTCGCGATGACGCTGGTGGCGACGACCGCCTTGCACTGGTTGCAGCCGACGCTGCTGGGCCTGGCCCTGGCGCTGACCTTGCCGCCTGGCAAGCGTTTCGTCACGCTCGGCGTGAGTTCCGATGACCTGTTGCTGGTGCTGGTGACGGCGCTCGTTTTCGTTCTCGGCTCGGTGATGCAGGTTGCGCAGCGCGTGCAATCCGAAAACGCCGAGATCGTCTGAGCTCGCCATGCCGATTACTGTCAATCTCGATGTGATGCTGGCGCGGCGGAAAATGCGTTCGAAGGAACTGGCCGAGAAAGTGGGAATCAGCGAGCAGAATCTTTCGCTGCTCAAAAGCGGCAAGGTCAAGGGCGTTCGATTTTCGACGCTCGAGGCCATCTGCCATCATCTGCAGTGCCAGCCGGGCGATCTGCTCGAATACCAGCCTTTGGCCGAGGGGATGGCGCCCGCCGAGGGGGGCGATGGCGACGACGGCCTGCGCTGAGCGCTTCTCGCGCCCTTGCTGGGCCGGGCGGCCAGGGCGGCTCTGGCGTTTCGCCCTGGGCGTCTCGCTGCTGCTGCACGGCGCGTTGCTGTGGCTGCCCGTGCGTGGGTTACGCGATCGGAGCGCGAGCGTTGCGCCCTTGGCCGCGCTGACGCTGACGCTCAAGCGGCCGACACCGCGCGGCGCGGCGTCGTCGTTTGCGGCGCCTGTGGCGGTTGCGGCGGTTGCGGCGGTGACGCCGCGTGGCGTTCCAGCGCGCGTCAGCTCTTCGCTCCGCCCCTCAGCCGCTCCCGCCGTCGCAACGCCCGAATCCGACGCGCCGCAAGCCACGCCGGAACGGCACCTGGATATCGATCAACTGCGCGAGCAGGCGCGCGATCTGGCGCGCGCTCCGGCTGAACGGCTGGTGCGCGGTGGCGATCGCCGGCCGGGGTCGCCGGCAGCCGTCCCCGATCTGCTCGATCGGCCGCTGCTCGCTGCGCTGTCGCGCCGTATCGGCAAGCCGTTGCAGGTGGCGAGTGAGCAGCGTCTGGCCGACGGCAGCCGAATGATTCGCTTTGTCGGCAACGTCTGTCTGCATGTTCCGCAGCAGTTGCATTTGGGGCAGGAAAACGCGTTCGGACCGACCGTGCTGGTGCCGACCAACTGCAGTGACTAGCGTTGGCGCGGCGTGAACCGGTGCAGGGAAGCGCTGATCCCACCGAGATGTTTTTCGATAAATGCCGTTTGACTGTTTGTGGCGTTTTCTGGACAGCCCCGGGCGCAAGGAATAGAGTCGCGATGCTAATGGATAACGGAATGTCGCGATCTATTGAGGCATTTTTCGATCGAGTAATGAAAGGTCGTTTTACATGCAAGCAGTGCCCAGCAGTCCAAGAAGCCCAATTGGCAACGGCGCATCCAAATCGCCCTCCGCCACCGAAAATGGCTCCAATCGCAATAACACGATGGAGCAGGTCAAAAAATTAGTGAGCGGACTGCAGGCGAGTTCAGCAGAAATCAGCACGGTCGCAGAGGTCATCAACCAGGTTGCCAAGCACACCAATCTGTTGGCCTTGAACGCCAACATCGAAGCGGCACGTGCCGGCGAGGCGGGGCGCGGGTTTGCGGTCGTCGCCGACGAGGTACGCAAACTGGCTGAGCGAACGACCAAAGCGACGGCCGATATCAGCCGCATGGTTCTTTCGATCCAGAAGGAAACCACGCAGGCGGCGGCGGGCGTCGAGCAGGCCGAGCGCGAATCCTTGCTGCAGACCGCCAACCTGGTCGTTGCCGCCGAAGCCTCGCGCCTGGATACGCGCTTCACGCGCCTGGCCGCCGCCATGCACGGTATCAAGTACGTGATCGAGGGACTCAAGGAAGCCGGCCTCGGGCCGACACGCGAACTCCTCAACGTCGTCCTGGCGACCAACCTCAAGGCCGATTCCGACCTGCTGGCGTATTCCTGCTGCATCGAGCCGAATGCGCTCGACGGCCGTGACGCCGACTATGTCAACACGCCCGGTCACGACGCTTCCGGGCGATTCATCGCCTACTGGAACCGCGCCGCCGGCAACGTCGCGCTGGAGCCGCTGGCCGACTATGACCAGGCCGGAATGAACGACTGGTACGAATTGCCGCGTCGCGCGATGAACGACGTGATGATGGAGCCCTACGACTATCGCGTCAGCGGGAAAACCGTGCGAATGACCTCGCTGATGGTCGTGCTCAAGGCCAAGGGCGTGTTCATGGGAACCTTGGGCGCCGATTTTTCACTCGACAGCTTGCAGGCCGAGCTGTCGAGCCAGCGGCCGTTCGGCGTCGGTCGCTTTGCGCTGATCTCCAATCAGGCAGCGTATGTCACTCACGCCGATCCGCAAAAAGTGGGGCAAGCGGCGAACGACCTCTCCAGCGAAGCCAAACAGGCGATCAAGGCAGGGCGGCCCTACGTCAGTGTTGACGACCAAGGCGTCGCCCGCGTGTTTCACCCGATTCACACCGGCAGCAGCGAAACGCCGTGGTCGTTGATGGTGGCCTTCGACACCGCTGCGGCATTGACGGCCTAAGCGCCGACGCACCTCGCGGGTGCCCGATGTGCGCCGCCTTGGGGCGCGCTCGGCGCGGGCCGCTGCCGGATTTTCGCGCGGCGACCGGCCGCGGCGAAAAAAACTCAATCGTTCTTAACCCTTGGCTGGCGTGGGGCTACAATGCCTCGTCCATCCGCCGCATTCCGGGTGCATGGCCCGAAACATGCTTGTTGCGTTGTCAGGCACGGCAGGTGATCGTTTTCAAAAGATCGCCGGCTCAGTCAGCGCGATTACGCCATTTTGATGATCTTCCAATAACTCAAATCACTCGGAGAACAGCATGCATCTTTGTCCCCTACGTACCCTGGTCCTGGCGCTGTCGCTCGTTTTTTGCGGCAGCAGCTATGCGCAAAAAGACGAGGCCTTGCTCAAAGCAGTAGAAGGCAGGAAGGCCGGCGCAATCGCTGATATCGAAAAGCTGGTCAACATCGACTCGGGTACCGGCTACACGGAAGGGCTCTCCAAGATCGAAGCGATTCTGGTCGCGCGCTTGAAAGCGCTCGGCGCCGACGTCAAGCTCACGCCGGCGGATGCCCCGGCAGTCGGCAACATCGTCGTCGGGACGCTGCAAGGCAAGGGCAGCAAGACCGCCATGCTGTTGATTCACTACGATACCGTTTTCGCGACCGGCGAAGCCGCGAAACGGCCGTTCCGGGTCGAGGGCAACAAGGCTTTCGGACCCGGCGTCGCCGACGCCAAGCCCGGCTTGCTGTTCATCCTCAATTCACTTGAGCTGCTCAAAGAGCGCGGTTTCGACCAGTACAAAACGATCACCGTGATGTTCAACTCCGACGAAGAAAAGAGCTCGCTCGGCTCGCGCGCAGCGATCAAGAAACTGGCGGCCGACCAGGACCTCGTGATGGTCTTCGAACCGCCCGAAAAGGAACAGGTGATCATTTCGACCAACGGTATCGCCTACGTTCACCTCGACGTCAAGGGCCTCTCTTCGCATGCCGGATCGGCGCCCGAAAAAGGACGTAACGCGGCGATGGAAATGGCCAACCAGCTGCTGCTGCTCAAGGATTTGGGCGACCCGGTCAAGGGAACGACGGTCAACTGGACCGTGCTGAAGGCGGGTGATCGCGTCAATATCATCCCGGACAAGGCCTCGGCGATGGCCGACATGCGTCTGTCGCTGTTGCCTGAACTCGAACGGGTGCAGCAGGACGCCAACCGTCTGAGCCAGAAAAAACTGATCCCCGAAACCGAAGTCACGGTGCGCGTCGAGGACCGTCGGCCGCCGTTCTCCAAGAACGCCAATACCGATGCGTTGGCGATCACCGCGCAGGCGATCTACCAGGATCTGGGCAAGACGCTCGAACCCGTCGCCATGCGTTTTGGCACCGACGCCGGTTTTGCCTACAATCCGGCCAATCCGAAACAGACCGTGATCGACGGCCTCGGGATCGTCGGCGACAAGCTGCATAACCCGGACGAATGGGCCGACCTCGACAGCATCGTTCCGCGCATCTACCTGACCGTGAAACTGCTCGAAACCACGCTGTCGGCGAAGTAGCGAGCCGCTGGCGCCGCATCGCGCAGCAAAGCTGCGCTCCTACGCCCGCAACCCTTGCTGTAGGAGCCCGATTCATCGGGCGATGCGGCTGTTAAACTCGCGCTCTTTGCGTGAAAGAGAGTCGCAATGAGCATCGGATTCATCGCTCTGTCGGGCAGGTCTGCGGCGCGCTGGCTAACGCCTTTGGCGATCGTCGTCGCGCTGCTGGCCGGCTGCGCCGGGCAGCTGCAGAAACCCGAGATCAGCCTGGCCGGTGTCGAGTTGGTCGGCATCGGACTGGTCGAACAGCGCCTGCTGCTCAAGTTGCGGATCAGCAATCCGAACGACGTCGATTTGCCAATCAAGGCGCTGAGCTTCGACCTCGACCTTGACGGACAGCCTTTTGCCAAAGGCGCTTCCGAACAGCCGGTGATCGTCGCGCGCCACGCCGAATCGCAGCTTGACGTCAAGGTCGTGAGTCGCCTCGGCGATGTCTTGCAGCAGCTGCGTGTGGCACGCAAAAACGGCAAGCTCGGCTACCGCGTCCATGGGTACGTCGAGCTTGAAGGCTCGGGCAGCATCGCCTTCGACCGTTCGGGCGAAGTACCGCTGTCGGCGCTTGAGCGCTTCGTTCCGAAATAGCTGGCCGCCCGGCGCGCAACTGAAACGTCATTGCTGCGCCATTCCCAGGCGCATGCTGGCGGGGTATCATTCCCGGCTTTTGAATTCCTGGTGTAGCCTCTCCATGCGGCTTGAGCGGAGGGCAAAGGCAAAGACGATGAAGAAATTGCTCTTGATGCTTCTGATTGCGATGTGCGCCCTGGCCTGGCGTAGTGAGTCGATCATGCAGTTGCTCGGCATGGCCAACATCGCCACCACGCCGCAGTCCGCTTCGATCCAGTCCTTGACGATCCCGGCGAGCAGCAAGGCGAGCGGTGGCATGTCGCTGACGGAATACGCGGACTTGGCCAGAACCGACCCCGACGCTTACCGCAAGTTGTTACAAAGTCATCAGCAGGAGAAGGAACGCAGCGAAGTCGACAAGCTGATGAATTTCTTCACCCGCTTGAAATACGAATAGCGCTAACGGCCGCGCAGCGGGTCGAGCAGCGACGACAGACCGTTGTGGTCGAGCTCGTGCATCAGCGCGAGCAACGCGCCCAGTTCGCCGTGCGGGAAGCCTTCACGCGCGAACCAGTTGAGGTAATTCCCCGGCAGGTCGGCGATCAGCCGCCCCTTGTACTTGCCGTAGGGCATCACACGGCTGACCAGCAGTTGCAGGCTTTCGGGATTCATCCTAGAAAACTCAGTTCGAAACCACGGAGAGCACGGAGGGCACGGAGAAAAGGCAAGCTTGTGGTTTTTCTGAGATCACCCAAAAGGTGTTTGCCAGTAACCATGCAACTCATTGTTTTTACTCTGTGCTCTCCGTGAACTCCGTGGTCAACTGCTTTTTTTAGGTTCATTTCAGGCGCTCTGTGCGATTGCCTCGGCGATCTTGATGCCGTCGATTCCGGCCGACAGGATGCCGCCGGCGTAGCCGGCGCCCTCTCCCGCCGGGTAGAGTCCGCGGACGTTGACGCTCTGGAAATCGTCGCCGCGCGTGATGCGTAGCGGCGACGAGGTGCGCGTCTCGACGCCGGTGAGCACCGCGTCGGGCAGGTCGAAGCCGCGAATCTGGCGGCCGAAGGCTGGCAGCGCCTCGCGCATTGCGGCGATCGCGTAAGGCGGCAGCGCGGTCGCAAGATCGGTGAGGTGCACGCCGGGCTGGTACGACGGGATTACCGAACCCAACTGCGTCGACGCGCGGCCGGCCAGGAAGTCACCGACCAGTTGTCCCGGCGCTTCGTAGTTGCCGCCGCCCAGTTCGAAGGCGCGCGACTCAAGTGCGCGCTGCAGCGCGATTCCCGCCAGCGGCCCGCCCGGATAGTCTTCCGGCGTGATGCCGACGACGAGTCCGGCGTTGGCGTTGCGTTCGGCGCGCGAATACTGGCTCATGCCGTTGGTCACCACGCAGTTGGCTTCCGACGTGGCGGCGACGACCTGGCCGCCCGGGCACATGCAGAAGCTGTAGACGGCGCGGCCGTTGCTGGCGTGATGGACGAGCTTGTAGTCGGCGGCGCCGAGCAGCGGGTTGCCGGCGTTGGAGCCCAGGCGCGCGCGGTCGATCAGCGACTGCGGGTGCTCGATACGGAAACCGACCGAGAACGGCTTGGCCTCCATGAACACGCCGCAAGCATGCAACGTCTCGAAGGTATCGCGCGCGCTGTGGCCGAGCGCCAGAACGACGTGGTCGGCTGCGATTTCCTCGCCGCTGGCGAGCGTCACGCCGCGCACTTGTCCGTGCTCGATGGCGAGGCCGGTCACGCGACTCTGGAAGCGCACTTCGCCGCCCAGCGACTCGATCTCGCGGCGCATGTGTTCGACCATGCTGACCAGGCGGAAGGTGCCGATGTGCGGCTTGGCGACGTAGAGGATTTCGGCCGGCGCGCCGGCCTTGACGAACTCGGTCAGCACCTTGCGTCCGAGGTGGCGCGGGTCCTTGACCTGGCTGTAGAGCTTGCCGTCGGAGAAGGTTCCGGCGCCGCCTTCGCCGAACTGGACGTTCGATTCGGGGTCGAGCACCTTGTTGC
>Ga0316604_10003579_pt1 | contig 10817 bp, 8 predicted proteins | sample OWC_soil_day20_C_FD_207650 | JGI IMG/M metagenome (GOLD analysis project Ga0316604, IMG submission 207650) | Wetland soil microbial communities from Old Woman Creek delta, Ohio, United States - OWC_soil_day20_CT | ecosystem: Environmental > Terrestrial > Soil > Wetlands | place: USA: Ohio... | reverse complement strand
AGCTACAGTTACAATCACTGTTTGCCGCCAGAAATGGTTAAGAAATGCTTGAGCCGTATGAGTGGGAAACTCTCATGTACGGTTCTTAGACGAGGAAAAGAGAGCAATCTCTTTTCTTTAGTCGATTATACGAGCCGCGGATTTCACAAAAGACTCATTAAAAAGGAAATGACACAAAGCATGTCCCGTGTGGCCCACTGCATTGACAATGGGCCAATGGAGGGGTTCTGGGGAATACTGAAACGCGAGATGTACTATACTCGGAAATTCACCAGTAGAACGGAATTAATGCATGCAATCCGTAGTTATATTCACTACTACAACTTTGACCGGTTACAACGAAAGCTGGACGTTATGACACCTTATGAATACCACGAACATTACAGGGCTGCATAAGAAAAATAGCCCATCTAAACGGATGAGCTGTAAAAAAATCTTTATATTTTTTGATTGTCCTATTGACGGGGAGCACACCAAATTACGGCTCCCTATGGGGTTATTGTCGCTTTTCTACAATATTTCGTTAGAGGTAATCTGTACTGAAAAGTCACCTTTACTTGTCCGCTTAATGACGCCCTTCTTACCAGCACCATCATCCACGGTAATTGCTTGCAGGTTATGAGTCATCATAAAGTTGAGTACATCCTGCTTTACGAAAGCTTCCCAGCCCACCTTCTTGGAATTAGTTTGTTCTGCATTTCCTACTACGGTCTTCTGTCATAAAGATCTCTCCCTTTTCTGCGTTTTCTTTATAATATTTATAATCAATTAATAATCGTTATTGCATTGTTCTCTTTTTATTGCTATACTATTGGTAATTTACACCATTAACATACACAGCAGAAACTACATACTCCTAAATAAACCAATTACTTTACCGGCAATAGACACGTTTTCCGCATAGATAGGTTCCATTGAATCATTTTCCGGTTGAAGTCGAACACGGCCAGATTCCTTGAAGAAACGTTTTACAGTAGCTTCTTCGTTATCAATTAAAGCAACCACAATATCTCCATTGCTCGCATTGCTCTGTTGCCGAACAAGTAAGTAGTCTCCGTCTAAAATACCAGCGTTGATCATGCTATCGCCTTTAACGGATAGCATAAATACATTATCTTCGCTACCAATCAATTCAGCAGGCAGCGGATATGTTTCTTCCACATTTTCAACGGCAAGTATCGGCTGACCGGCAGTAACTAGGCCAACGAGAGGAACTGGAATTACCGTCTTCTGCCGCCACGCCGCTTCATCGAGTACGTCAATGGCTCGTGGTTTAGTGGGATCGCGTTTTATATGGCCTAAAGCTTCCAGTTTAATCAGATGCGCATGTACTGTAGAGCTGCTGCTAAGTCCTACTGCCTCTCCGATTTCTCGAACAGACGGCGGATAACCCTTAGCTCGAAGGTTTTCTTTTATATAATCGAGTATTTGTTTTTGCCTTTTGTTTAGTGAACTAACGGTCATTTTCATCACCTCTATGGCAATTGTACCATAAAGTGTCAGAAAAAAGAACGCTAGTTCGTAAAATTTATCGAACATACTTGCGCAGAACATATGTACTGTGCTAAAATAAATTAAACCAAACGTACGTTCAGAAGAGGTGTTTAATTATGAGAAAGACAATATTGATAATGTCACTAGTTCTTGTTATACTGGCTATCACACCGCTAGCTATTTCTTTTGCATTTAATGATACTACTACATATACGACGGTTTACGTGAAACCCGGTGATACCGTTTGGCAGATTGCTTCTAAATACACTACAGATAAAGACGATGTTCGTGAAGTCGTTTTTGAGATTAGAAAGATAAATAAATTAGATAATAACGCGAGCGTTTATCCTGGGCAAATTTTGAAGGTGCCGGTTAGGTCGTAAATATATCCGCTTAAAAAATAAAACCACCGCAAAGTAATAGCCGGTTAATATGGCCATTACTTTGCGGTGGTTTATTTTTTGCCGTATTATTGCTGAGCAAATTGTACCCTGAAATTATTTAATGGAATATTAACCGCCTCGAGTATATGCGAACAATCCAATTTAACACGGGAAATGTATTGCTTCACATTATTTTGGGCAGAGATTATTCCGGTTTTTGTATAAATATTAGATATTCTTCGCCCATCCTATTTCCTCTGCGGTTCATACCTTTGCGGATTGCCGTGGTAACGTGCTCAAATCCGGCGTTCTTCGCGTAGTCCGCGGTCATGGTGTTAAGCGGCACGACCTCGCCGTTTGATGTGGGGTTTCCGACCATCAGAAACGCAAATTTTCCCGGCTTTAATACCCGGTAGCATTCGGCAAAGAATTTCTTGTAATCCTCGGCAAATAAATCTACCACTTTATTAGAATGCCTTCGGCCGCCAGTAAGTTCTTTATCGAGGGCGCGTTCATTGTTCCCCAGCCAATGTAAACTGATCGAGCCATACTCTGCATATGGTATGGCTGCAATGTACGGCGGGTGAGTTACAATAGCATCTACGGAATTATCAGCTAACTCCGTATGCAAATTATTACATAACTTTATTTCCGCTGTTACATTGTCGGGAAGCTTGTCGGATAGTTCCTTTAACCTGCCTACTACAAAGCGCAGAGATTCAAAGAACAACGGCGCTGGCAACGGCTTGCGCTTGCAGTTTTTATCATACATTACATTGGGGTACTTGCTGCTGGCGTTGCTGGAACGCCGCAGTATGTCGCTAAAAGCCACCGTTACTATGTGCTTGGCCTGTTCATTTTGTATGCACTCCACTATATCGAACAGTTGTATCAACTGTTCGAGCACATGTGACTGGAACCACTTTGTATGCCATTCATCCGTCTCCCTCCAGTGGTTTGGCGATGTTTTGTCGGTTACAAGCTCGGCAACTGGTAGGTCAAATATCGATATCTGGCCATCGGACATAATGTTGATTATTGACGGAATAACTTCTCGCTCAATTTCGGCTATTACCTCATCAGTAGCCCGCATAGTCTTAACCCGAGCAATCAATATGGCCAAAGGATTAAGGTCAATACCTATAACATTCCTGCCCATAAGCATTGCCTCGAGGAGCGCTGTGCCAGAGCCCGCATACGGGTCAAATATTGTGTCTTGCGGCTTAGATAGAATCGCAATAGCCTCGTGGGCTATTTGCGGTATAAACTTGCCGGAGTACCTGTGAATGTTATGCGTTAAATACTGGGTATCTGCTCCTTCAAACTCCCAGTTTGTATTATTTATTTTTTCAATGATGTTGCTGATATTGTCGCTCATATAAGCGATGCTCCTACGGGACTAAAATATTTCATGGTAACTCTGGTGAGGGATTCTACATAAATGTGGGCGAACCCCAAGTCGACCTTTTTGATTGTATCCACGGAATGATGAAAGGCCAGCACAGGCACATACCGAACATTCCGGTAGTCTATGTTCGTGAACTCTGGCTTGTTTAAGGAGAACTTCTCAAGAGCGGCAACAAGTCGGTTTCTTTTATCGGTTAACAAATCATCGAGCTTTTCTTTGTCGGACTGCGAATAACGAGACTTGGCTTCGACAATTAGAATCACGCCATCTTTGTGGGCTACCAAATCAGGAACGATTTCTCCGGTGCTGTGCCTTCTTGGATCTGGGCTGTTATCGCGAGCTACTTCTGGATCGGAGATGCTCAGTACATTCAGCTCGTCGTCTGTTCCGCCTGGGAACTCCCCTGCAATGAGGTGCCATCCGTTATCTTTTAAATATTGCCGCATGGCAACATGGATATATGATTCGGTCATAAAAGTTACTTCCTTTCAAAAATCATCACAAATTCGTTTTCTATTATGCGCTCTTGCCACGGAACCTGCGAGTTGCTGTTGTTTGTTTTAAGCTTATGCGCTATGGACTGCTCACAGGTGAATCCACATGCCTCGAAGATTTCACGAATTATTGTATCGGTGGGAATAAGCGCGTCGCCGATTTTCTTATTACCGATAACAAATGCGACCTTGCCATGGGACTTCATCCAAGTATGGAACTTTACGATTAGGCTGTGCATATCTTCAAAGAACTTCATCATCATGAGTACACGGCGCTCTTCTTTTCCGGATAAGGCATTATTAAGCATTTTGGAAAAGAACGCAGCGTATGTCGGGCTGCAATGGTTTACATTAAAATCTTTAACATTAATGTTCTCATCTGACAAGTACTCCGAGCCAATGACGCCCGCATTAAACTTATACGGGTCAACATTTATTAGCGGCTCCAACACACGGAAAGATAGCAGGTGCGTCCTTAAGTAACTTAGTGACTCTACGCCGTATGGCGGAGATGTTATGATGTGTGCGATTGAGCCAGGCGTAATATCAGCCGTAAGCGCGTTACCTTCAATCACTTTTACGCTATTGGAACTTCCGATAATGTCGTGATGCGTATTAATCATCTCGCGGCCAGATAGCGCCATTTTTTGTATTTGCGATGATATTGTCTTTAATACATCCACATTTTCTCGTGGCGTCTTGCGGTACTCGGCACGTACAACGTCAACGTCGACATTTCCAATGCTGCGCATTTTAGCCGACAGCGCCACCATAAGGAAGTCCCTTAAGTAGCCGTTTTTTGAACTGATATACTCTATTACGATTGAAACACCAAGCAGCGCCTCACGAGTCAGCCACTTCTCATAATTGGAAAAGGCCGGTATCAGGTTACCTGCACGGCCTATTATATCAGCGTGGCTGCAATCGCTTAAACTGTACTCGGAGCAGAACTCATCCCATTTGTAGGAGTAAAAAGTTTTCAGGTCTTTGATTATGCTAATCGGGTCGAGGCCGTCTTCGGGGTATCTACATTTTACGGATGATATACGTGCTGACAGTGGTGATATCTCTATGCCAATTGCAGGCACTCCTAGCATGCGTGCTTCTACGAGCGTAGTGCCGCTTCCGGCAAATGGATCTAATATGGTATCGGTTTTTCCTGCCTCAAAGTAGTTTAGGAGCGTACGAATAAGATGCGACGGGAATCGGCCGACGTAGCGGTGGTAGCCGTGCGTGCCGTAATCGGAAGACCAGCACTTTGATGCGGCCTTGGGCTTTTCAATTTCATATTGCGCCGTGGGCACATCTTCCACGCTCTTAATAAGAGATAACCGGCGCATATACTTTGCGGCATCGACCTGCAGATCTGTTTTTTCCTGAAGAGAGATCAGCTTTTTGTGAAATGATAATTGATCACTAGGCCCATTAAAAACATAAGGCATGTAGACCGCCTTGTGTTTCTTGCCGCCGACATTAAGACTTAGTAACTGCTCTTTGATTTCCCCGTCTCCAATTTCTTCTTTTTTTATTTCGTCAAGCAGTAGATTAATGTCTGTCTTTTTGATATCATTAATTCTTGTTATGGCAAGCGGAGATGGTGTGGCCAAGCCCGCCTCCCAGCGTCGAAGCGTTGATACTGATACACCGAGCACCCTTGCAAATAGCTGCTGTGACAGGCCAGTCGTAGCTCTAAACAATGCTATTTCATTATCCATTTTGTCACCTTCTTACGTTTTCTATGCAATACACTCATATGGTATCATAACACTGCCATAAAGTAAAGGTGCAAGGAAAACCTTGTAAGAATTTCGTTAATTTGTATACAGATTACTGGTTGATGTGTTATTCTAATTTTGGGTGATGAATTTGTTTTATATATTTTGCGACTCAATACAAGAGGGGCTGTGGTTTAAGAACTTAGATCCACACCTGGCGAACGCGGAGCTTTTGATTATTCCAAACCGGGTGGCTGATCAGATACAGTACGGTATCAATTCGGTGCTCATGTATGACCGGCCGGATATTATTCTAAAAGAAGATAATGAGATAATATTTGTGCTGGAGCGCACTATTGAGGTGCCGAGTGGTCATAATGTAGGGCAGCGCTTCGGGCGCCTTGTTGCCGCGGCCAAAGCCCGCATACCTGTGGTGTATTTTGGCCCTTATGCTGCGTACAAGCATGGCGGAGCCACCGCAGGGCCTCGGTATATGAATCTGCGCCTGTTTTACTCACTGGCCAATGTGGCAAGGTTCTACGACACCGCAGTCACCACCATAAACTGGCCGGTAGATGCGCATTACGAGGTTATCAAACGCCCAGAGAAAGACGCCCGCATAATCGAGTACCTGCGCCTGTTCTTCTCACATTACGACGCTCATAAAATGGACGGCATGGCCAGGTTCATTGCGGACTCGACGTTCCAGCAGGAGCAAGTCGCGGAGCAACAGCGGTTCGCGGCAACCGAGATAACAAACCCCGAACAGTATGATGTGCCGCCGGATTCCGTTGAGATTATATCATCCGCCGCATATGAAAGAACATACGGCACCTTGCCCGCCACAGTTGACCGAACGAAAGATGTGCTTATTTACCACGTGGGCATGAACTATATCCGGTCTGACCCGTACACCGGCATGGCTGCGCTCTACTACTATTTATATACCGCGGAGCGGAACCTCACGCAGATACTACACTTCCCGAACATTACACAGGCACAATGGCGGGTACAAAACGCCAGAAGCAAGACGTACAGGATGTTTAAAGAATTTTGCGACGGGATACTCTTTAGCGACGGATTAGTGATGCATAGGAATCTGTAAAAGCAATAATAAATAGAGATGTTAAGGATGGGCGACAAGCTGGTATGGCGTGTTGTGCGCTCTGTCGCGTTTGACTAGCGGTCGAGATGGTTTTATCCTAAAGACCTTTGAAAAGGACATAAAAACGCCATTCATACCTTTTCGCAAAACCCCTTTACTGCTTGAGAAACCGCCATCCAATAAATCTCAACTCAGCAGGCAACAAGAAAAACACCCAGCTTTGTAGCTGGGCCGGAGAAATGCTCCCGAAAATTAGAATTTGACATTAGATTATCTACGTTGGTGTAAATCAATCGATATTCAATTATATATAATATAAATTTTGAGATTAAAAAGATAAATAAACTAGATAACAATGCGCATGTTTATCCTGGACAGGTTTTGAAGGTGCCGGTTAAGTAAAGATATCTACTTTAAAAATGTAAAATTACCGCAAAATTATAGCCATAGTAACTGGCTATTACTTTGCGGTGATTTTATTTTTGCCGTATTGTGCTGAACGAAATTTATACAGCCAGCAGTATTAAGGGATCATTAAGCGCTTCGGGCTTATGCTATTACCTAAACTTGCAGTAGACCTGTCTCCTTCTGACACTTTTCAACGCTCAATCCTCATTAGAAAGGATACAGACCGAACCGTCCCTTATATCCTTCATTCCGTTGCCTTATGGTGAGCTCTGGTGTCGCCGATACTCTTCTAAGCAATATTTAAATAATTCAGTCGAGTAGCCGGAGCATTACTGTCCCAGGCCATCACAGAACCGGGCATCTACACTTAGCCGCATGAGTTACCCCATACCGTCTAAGTCTCGCTATGAATGGTTTGCTAAACCTTATTCAGCGGGATTCCCACCCGCTATATACTGCACCCTTTCTTGGTGCACGCCTGACATCGAGCGTTATCCCAGTTTATTGTTTATTACATCAGATATTTTTAGCAGCTATAATTTTAAAACCTGCATTTGTCAAGATAGCTCGTTGAGACTTATCAATTGGGGATGAACGTGGATTAGGAATTCCTAAAACAAGAAGTTGTTTTGCTCTAGAAAACGCGACATAAGCAAGCCTGTTACACTCCCCAATGCTATCGCAACTTGAAGCAAACCAATCTGTCCAATAAGAACCGCTCTCTTCATTGTTTTTCTTATATGTAGACATAAAAAGCACCGCATCTAAACTCATGCCTTTACAGCTGTGAATTGTTTCAATTGAGCATTGCGATGATATTACATTGCCATTTCCAGTAAAAGCATCCTTTACAATTTTATCACGATTTCCCTTACGAATATTTCCAAGTTTGATAGTTTTTCCGTTTAAGCTTCCGATACTAGAAATAAAAGTACTATTTAGCGAGCCCTGTAGAATTATTTTCCATTTTGCCCAAGCAACATCAAAATCATCAATGCTTTCTGTAAAAAGCAATTGATTTTGCACCTTGATAAGTAGCTTCCTCCATTCATCGCTTTCTATTTCAGATGGTTTGAATAACTGAGTAATGTTAGCATGAATGCTATCTTCGAAAAATGCCCTTTGTAAGGCTCGTCCAAGAAGCTGTATACTTAATTGGTAGTCCTCAACCCGATCATTGTTGTTATGTAAATAGATAGAACGAGCAAAATCCTCCAACGTATTTATGGACTTATTCGCAATCTTCCTGCCGAGTAATTTTTGCTTTAAATTTATATTACGAACTATGATTCTACTCTGTTGCAAGTCCAAATGGCTTTCAATAATAAGATTTTCAAAAATTTTAAGAACCTGTTGTTCCTCGCCTATTTGGTAGAGTATTGCGACAAGAGGGTTCCTAACAGATTGACATGGCTTACCTTCACTATCTTGGGATTTGCATAATAGTGACATGGATGCGCTAACTATTGTATCACAGCTTCGATAGTTTTCAGTCAATTTATATTCATTCATAGATAACTCACGAATAAAATTTTCCGTATTATCTGGAATAATGTTTCTAAACTCATATATAGATTGATTTAAATCCCCTATTACATGTATCTTCACCCCATGCGCATAAAGTTCTTTGATAATTTTAAGTTGAGAAACTGATAAATCCTGGCACTCATCAACAACTACTATTGGAAAACGTTTGGAGACATATTTCGCAATATCTGGATGTTCCTGCAACAACTTATAAGTAAGCAGTTCAACATCTTCATACGTAGCGAATCCTGCCGCCCAAAATAGTTGTTTTATTTTTGATAACTCTTTTTTTCTCCATGAATCTGCACGTAACAACCCATCTAAAATATTTTGTCCATCTCGTGATGGACCACAATAGATGAATTCTTCAGATTCCATATTACGGTAAAATTCATTGGCTTTTATATGTTGCAATTTCTCGTACACATATTGGGTTTGAAAAGCATGCAGAAAATTACTTGAGCAATCAGAATCTATGATTCGTATACTATTGTCCAATGTTTCCTTATTACTATAGTTCGTAACAATTTGTAAGAAAGGATTTGCTATATAACCGTGAATCCAGCTCGTAAATGTGCCAAGAAAGTGTGGATAACCGATTGACATTCCAAGATAAGATGCTACTCTGTTCCGCAGCTCATCTTCTGCGGAATTTGTAAAAGTTAAAATAGCTATACCTGTGTTTGAAGATGCCCATCTTTTAACTTCATATGCACTTTTAGCGCCGACAACTTCTGTCTTTCCACTGCCTGGACAAGCATTAAGATATACATCAGCGGCTGAATCGGAAAGAATATAGCAGACTTGCTGATCGCTCAGATGGTTAATGCAACAATAATTAGATGCTATACATTTACGATGTAACCTTCCATTACAGTGATATATATCATTGGGTAATAGATTGCGTCCGCATAAAGCCTGAAACAGAGCTGTACGATCAATCATGCTTCGCCTCCAAAAGATCAAACCCAAAAATAAAGTGAATAGCATCAATTATGTATTTTGGAATGCCAAAATCATCATTTATGTGTGTATATAGCAATTGAGCAAATAGTCCTTTTCCAAGATAAGCGCTATCTATTTGATGTAATATATCAAGAGCCATCTGGGCGTCATCAATTTGCCCTGCAATACCGCCTTCTTCATCGGTCAACGTCTTATAATAATCCTCAAGTTTTTTCTTTATTGGCCCATCAGTTGGTATTTTATCGAGAATAATTGATAGCATGATTTTTGAATTATAATGACTTTCCAAAGCCAAATCATATTCAAAGGTTTTCAGGTTAACAAAAACGCGACAATTGTTAGTCATATTTTGCATCTGAGTACAAAAGTATAACTGAGGGTTCTGTCCTACAAGAGGATTCTCTTTTGTGGGTTTACTTTCAACTTTTATCTCTGATTGTTTACCATTAGATGAGTCTATATGTGTTTCAATTCGAGGAGCTGGATCGTTATCAGTAAGAGCTACACATCTTGTAGAAATAGCTTTGCATTTTTTATACTCTCCGTCATTAAAAGAGCCTTTTTTTAGAAATTCACTCAATCGTTCTTTATAATTCTGTTTTGTCTCTCCTTCATTTTTTTCTGGACTTAACAAACTGTAACCATTGTATAACTGCATAAAATATTGAAAGTATATTCCGTTCATATTTACTACTGCTATACCACCGTCTTCAAGAGACATTATTGTATGATGTTTTTCTGCATGTTTTTTTAGATAAATTCCCGTTAATTTTGGAATCAATATTGCTTCTGCAATTCCTTCAACTAAAATATTTCCTTTAGAGAATAACAATGCAGATTTTGTCGCATCTAGCCATCGGTTTATAAAATCCTCCGCAGTCTTATCTAGTCCACATTCTTTCAAGGACACAATTGACAGATCATTTTTTGATTCATTAAAACTAATAATTTGGTTAATCGGTGTCGCTGCGGCTAAGATAGTTGAATGTGTTGTAATAATGACCTGAATATCGTAATCTGCGGCTTGCTTATCAAGATATTTTAGAAGTTTGATTTGTAATTGCGGATGCAAATGTGCTTCAAGTTCTTCAATTAACAATATACGTGGCGTAGTGTATTTGTCTTTTAGTCCTTCGAATTCAGCTAAAATAGTAGCGATATATATCAGATTATTATATCCAAGGCTATTTTTGTATTTGTCAACTGAAAAGTGTACCACCATCGCAATTCAAAAGTGTACCACTTTAAGTCAAAAAAACTACTGAGCCAACCACGCTTTTGTTTCCTTCAATCGAAATGAGTTGCCATTCATATTGA
>Ga0316604_10003578_pt1 | contig 10819 bp, 10 predicted proteins | sample OWC_soil_day20_C_FD_207650 | JGI IMG/M metagenome (GOLD analysis project Ga0316604, IMG submission 207650) | Wetland soil microbial communities from Old Woman Creek delta, Ohio, United States - OWC_soil_day20_CT | ecosystem: Environmental > Terrestrial > Soil > Wetlands | place: USA: Ohio... | reverse complement strand
CGTGCAGGGGAATTTGGCAGAGGGTTTGCTGTTGTGGCTAATGAAATTAGAAAATTGGCCGATAGTACTAAAACTAATTTAGATGATATGAGGGTCTTTGTTAATAACATACACCAAGCAGCCAACGGCAGCAGGGAAAGCCTGAATAATACCATGCAATCCACTAGCAACATGAACGCAAAACTTGATATAATATCAGGCACTATAAAAGAAAATGTATTTATGTTAAAAGACACAATTAAAGATGTGGACAAAATATCAGACTCCATGCTAGATATTAATGAAGCTGCAAAACAAGTAAATCAAGCCATGAATTTATCGGCGCAAGATGCTGAAAAGCTACATAGTATGACACAGGTTATTCATGCTGATGCAACTGAAAGCGGTGTCAATGCGAAACAAATATCCCAGATTGACGAGGAACTTAGTGAAATTATCAGGGATATGATATCATCATTAAATGGCGGTATCAATGCCATTACCAATGACGAGCTGACAAAAAATCTTATGAAGGCCAAAGAAGCTCATGGCAATTGGATGAAGAATTTGAAACGAATAGTTGATGAAATGAAAACGTATCCTATTCAGACCAATTCTAAGAGATGTGCCTTTGGACATTTTTATCATGCTATTAATATAACTCATCCCGATATAGCCAAAGAATGGGCGGCCATTGATGGGGTACATCAGGAATTACATAACATGGGTATAAAAGTAATTGATGCGGTTAATCGTAATAATTTAGCACAGGCTAACGACTTATACCTACAAGCTAAAAAACTATCAGAGGAGATATTTGTTCATATAGATAATACGATTAAGGCGATTGAAAGAAATTCTAACTTAGGAGTAGAAATACTGCAATTTGCGTAAGCATAAAAAGTTGCAGGGCTTGAGCACACAGTTCATGATAAAATCTGACTGGTAAGAAATAATAAAAGGGATGTGGAACGATGTTTAATCTAAGTATGCCTGAACTAAGCGTAATACTAGTTATTGCTCTGGTTGTATTTGGACCAGGTAAGTTACCAGAAGCAGGTAAGGCCCTTGGAAAAGGGATGACAGAGCTGCGGCGGGCCCTTTCCGGTGAAGGTGTGAAGGACGAAACGATCACTATCCAGGCTGAGCCGGTAGAAAAGAAGGTGGAACAAACAAAATGAATATAATTATTGAGCCAGCAGCCCGCGATTATATAATGAGAAAAAATAAGGATAAGGCTATTACTCTTACTGTTGCCAGGCGTCCTGGCAGTTGCTGAGGGGGTGGCCAAGAGGCTAAGCTCCCGTCCGTGCGACTGGGAATAGATCCGGAAAAGATTCAAATTTACTATAAGTTGACTGTAGATGATATAAATATCTTTTACGCTGACAACGTGCCAGCTAATTTTCAAACTGTTATTGTAAAAATAGCAAAGCTGCTATTTCATGAAAGGTTGGTTGCTGTTGTGGGCTAATAGGGAATCCGAAAAATTCTAGTTAATCTAGAATTTTTTTTGTCCAAATGGAAAGTATAACTTTTACTGGAGGAAGTTACATGAGTAAAAAGATAGAATGGCACCCTTAAATCTAAGCCAAATAGCTATTTGGTGCCAGCAGGACTTGCGTGAGCTACAAAAGAAAAGGGAAGAAACTGTTAGCATGCGGCTAGAGCTAGCCAGTCTCACGAAACGCCAGGCTAAAATAAAAGAAGAATGTACTGTTAGCGCAACTGAGATTACCGGCGATGATGAACAATGGCGGGCTTTAGCTCAAATTGAGCATGAAAGTCAGCGCGACAGTGAGGCTTTAAAAGCACGGCATGAAGCTCTGCAAGCAGAGTATCAGAAAATAGTGAGCGAGCAGGAAACTAGTCTGCCAAGACCGGCGCCTGCTGATGAGGAGGAAGACCGGTTATTTGCGGCTCAATATGAGACAGAAGCTGTCATTACCCAGAACCTGGCGAAAAGGGAAGAAGTGATTGTACAGTTAACCTATTTATCCGAACTGGCTGACCTGGAACAGCAAAATGAAAAGCTACAAGCAACGATAATTACCCAGAAATTTGAGTTGCAGCGCATCGAAACGGAAAAGACAAAACTGGTTAAAGCCTTGTCGCTGCTTATTGAGCACAAACAAGATGCTTATGTATTATTAAGTGGTAAGCGTGAGGAGCAAATTATTGCTGTAGCACAGTACAACCAAGACCTTACTGAGTTTGTAGCTGTCGTACAGCAGGTGGCGTGCCAGGCGCAAGCGCCGGTAAATCACTTTCTGAATCAGGATATCTGTCGCTTGTTGGAACTAATCAATATCATTAAGCAGCGACAATATGATCTTAAATCTACGGCGTTTGAAAAAATAAACCAATTACGTGAATTAGCTTACGTGCTAAAGGATACGGCGAAGGACTATGGTTTGGCGACAAGTGATCTTCAGTCAGACACACAGGATGTGGTGGTCAATTATCAAACTATTAGTCAATTACGCCAAGAAATCAATGACCTTTTATGGGTTACGCCCCCGGGAATATTGGATAAACTCGGCCTATGCACGCAGTGGAAAAAAACGTTATTGGATTTACTTATAAAGGCTAAGTCGATGGAAGAATGGGCAGATTCGCCTGCTGTTCTTCGTGAACACACAATTGCCGAAATTGATAAAGTTTTGCTGGAATGCCGTCATCTAACGCAACGGATTTATGAGGCTTGCTATCGACAGCTTCTGGATTGCGGACATGCGCTGGAACATGCCTATAACCAGTGCCAAGAGAAATTGGCGGCTTTAACAAAACAATTGCTAAGCTCTTGTAAGGAAACACAAGACATTAAAGCGCAAATGGACCCCAATCGCGTTGATGATGTGCTTGAGTTGCAGCAAAGTTTAGGGAAAATTGAGCACACGCTGGAGCAGGCTCAATACAAGTTGCAACAGCAGAAGTCTGTGCTTGCTGAGCGGCAGAGTTTATTGCAGGAAAACGACATAATGGTAGTGCCCTGCCAGAGAGAACAGCAAAATAGGCTTGTAGATCTCTCAAGGCAAGTTGACAGTATTGAGAAACAAAGGATAGACAGCACAAATAGGTTGCAGGAAAGCCGCCAGCCTCTGACCGAATTGGAAGCTGTAATAACGGTAGCTTGTGGTAAATTGGAGAATTTAGTTTGTGAGCAAGATATTATTTCTACAAAAATCAAAATAATTACAACACATTTGGCGAAGGGCATGAGCCCTGATAACAAAATAAAGGTTTTGCTGTTAAAGGAATGGATAAGCCGGATACAGAAAGCGCAATACCAGCCTGAATGTAACGCTGGAATGCCTGACATAGTAAGCGGAGCGCCCCCGGCGGAAACGCTTTTAGGAAAAAAATCCTTAGAAATTGAGAATATCGCTCAGCGTATAGTTGCTGAGCAAGACGGACTGGTACTATTGGAGACGCGGGAATGGCAACTGCCTGTTGCTGTTATATCAGTAGAGTTTCGGCTTGACGGATACAGGCGCTATAACCTCGTCGAAGAGTTTATTATGAAATGTATTTCCTGCGGTCTGACTGAGCTGTGTAGTCAACAGGGTATTGCTGGTTTATTACGAGTGGCAGAGGTCGTTGTCAGCGATTGCCTTAGCGAGCTTGTCCGGTGCCATTTGCTGAATGAATGTGAGGCTGGCGGTGCTAAGAACTACGAACTGACTGATAAAGGACGGAAAGTAGTTCGTAGCGGTCTGTTTGCTGCCACCCCCCGCAAGGGAGTGGTTGTGATCGCCGTAAATGCACAGTATGAGTTAATTGATACCTGTAAGCAGCTGGGTGATAATCTATGGCGCACAGAACAAAGTTTGCCGGTTTTTCGCTACTCTAACCAGCAGGAAGAGCTGGCGCTCAGGAGCTATTTCCAAATAGAAGATGAAGATGCCAAAAGTATTGCCCAAGAGATGATAAAAGAATGGTATACTGCTGATTTGGAAGAGTATAAAACAATAATGTATGATGCGCAGCGTAAACAAGACAGTTGTTTGCCCTTTGGTGAAATTTGGCTGTATGATGCTATTAATAATCAGATCTTTTGTCACGTTTGGAATCTTGACCAACAGGCATTTTGTCCAAAACTGGAGTTTGTACTTAACTCGCTGGAAGGCGAACAACGGTTTAAAGAGGTGCAAGCCGCTTATCTACAGGGGCTGTTTTTGAAAAAACTAGAGGGCCAGCTGCTAAATGGCTATTTAGCTGACGAAGGACAGTGTATTACCTGGTTTTATGCCATGTTAAGGCTGAGTGAACATCGCTATATACGCGAGATACTGATCGAAGAAGCTGTGGAAACAGTAATTGCCAATCATTCTGATCGCACGTTATTTAAACTCTTGGCGGTATATGTTAAAGCTGATAAATATGATTTTGGGTTCAGCCGTTTGCTGATTTGGTTGGCGGGAAAACAAGAGAGTCATACCAAATTGAGATACTGGCTGGATAAGTTGTGTACTCGTAATCCCAAGGCACATAGAAAAATAACTACAAGTTTTAAAACCACTCTGAGAAGAGCACGATAATGCGGTTGCTAACATCAGTGCTATTAAAGATGAAATCGGCTTAATTCTTTGCTAAGCAGGGAATTAAGCCGATTTCATCTTTGTAAACCTATACAGCCTTAGGATAATAGCGCAGTGGACCTAATACCTGAATATAGATAGTAATTTTGTATCATGCTAATGGCAAAGAGGGAGGGATGTTTGTGGCAGAGTTAATCAGATATTTTATTACTAATAAATGTGAACGCTGTAATCGCTGTGTGGAGGTGTGCCCAGAAGGAGCCATCTACGCGGCAGAAGAAAAGTACGGCATAAATGATACTATCTGTAAAGGCTGTGGACTATGCATTGAAGTATGCCCAACAAATGCGATAGTACATGAAACAGACCCGTATCGCAGTATCAACCGCGAAGCGGACTCTTTTTTTGGTGGCGGTGCATGGCCCATATCAGGCCATAAATCAAAATAGTTGGAGGAACAGCTAGTATGAATGCATTAACATTGATTATTATCACTGCTTTGGTGCTTGTCCTGGCATATCGGTTTTACGGCTGTTTTATTGCAGCAAAAATTTTAGCAATTAATCCAAGTCGTGAAACACCGGCACATGAACTCAATGATGGCCGTGACTACATTCCTACTAATAAATGGGTGGTATTTGGACATCATTTCGCTGCCATTGCTGGTGCCGGGCCGCTTGTTGGTCCCACCTTAGCTGCTCAGTACGGTTATGCACCCGGGTTTCTTTGGCTGCTGATCGGGGCCGTTCTCGCTGGCGGTGTTCATGATATGGTGGTACTTTTTGCGTCAATTCGCCATAAGGGACGGTCGCTCGCTGAAATTGCTAAAGACGAGGTTGGAAAAACGACAGGGGCAGCCGCAAGCTTTGCTGTTCTTGTTATTATTCTGATGACAATGGCGGGGCTGGCAATTGTTATTGTAAATGCCCTATTCAATAATGCCTGGGGCACCTTTACTGTTGCAGCAACTATTCCGATTGCCATGTTTATTGGAATATACATGCGTTATCTCCGCCCAGGACATATTGGGGAAGCCTCATTTATTGGTACTGTTCTTATCTTGATGGGGGTAGTTCTTGGTCCGGTTATTAAAGCTTCTGTCTGGGCATCCCTTGTTACCTTTTCTGAAACGCAGTTGAAACTTCTGTTGCCAGCGTATGGCTTTGTTGCAGCAACGTTACCAGTCTGGTTTCTGCTAGCACCACGCGATTACCTTAGTTCCTATTTAAAAATTGGAACAATCGCTGGTCTGGCTTTAGGAATATTTATTGTAAGACCTGAGATTCAGATGCCGGCATTTACTGTGTTTACTAATGGTGGTGGGCCGATTATTCCCGGTCCGGTGTGGCCCTTTCTGATGATTACCATTGCTTGCGGTGCGGTTTCTGGTTTCCATGCTTTAATTGGTTCAGGAACTACACCTAAATTGGTGGATAATGAGGGAGACATCCTAATGATTGGGTACGGAGCCATGCTGACTGAATGTTTTGTTGGGGTTATGGCACTGATTGCAGCCACCTCATTACAGCCTGGTGATTATTTTGCCATAAATACTTCAGCCGCCGTCTTCCCCAGTCTTGCATCCCAAGGATATACCATCGTAGATTTACCCCATTTGTCAGCGATGGTCGGTGAAGATGTAGCCCATAGGCCGGGTGGGGCCGTGTCTTTAGCTGTCGGGATGGCGGCTATCTTTGCCGGTATTCCCGGCTTACAGCATTTAATGACCTATTGGTATCAATTTGCCATCATGTTTGAAGCCTTATTTATTTTGACAACAATTGATGCCGGTACAAGGGTGGCCCGGTATATTGTCCAAGACTTATTTGGCAAGGTTTATAAACCCTTTGAGCAGGTCAACTGGTGGCCTGGCGTTATTATCACCGGCGGACTGGTATCATTTATTTGGGGTTATCTGCTTTATGGTGGCAATATATCGACAATATGGCCTATCTTTGGAGTAGCTAATCAACTGCTGGCAACGCTGGCCCTGTGTATTGGCACAACCATCATCCTAAAACAGACCAAAAGCATAGGCTATGCACTGGTTACTTTTGTGCCAATGATTTTTTTGTTTGTTACTACAGTCACAGCCGGGAGTATGTCTATCTTTAATACCTATCTGCCTAAGGGAATGCTGACAAATGCAATTCTGATGGCTTTGATGATTTTAGCTGTCATAATAACAGTGGTTGACTCGAGCTTTAAATGGTCTAGGTTTATCCAAAATGAGGCGGTAAAAAGATAAGTATATTTGATTGAATTATACTTCCAGATTGAATTCTAAATATAAACAAAAAAATGTATAGTATACTACGGACATAGCAAGTCACTACAACCACTAAATATACTAGAATTGAGAGTGAAGACTTCAATGAAAAAACTGATTGTGACAACAATGATTGCTTCGCTAACTCTTGTCGGCACTGCTTTTGCAAGTGTACCTGGCCTGGATATAGCCGCAGGACAAGGGCAAATCGGCTATTCCTATAATAATTTAAAGACAAGTGTGGGAACACTTGGCGATCTGGGAACTTTAAAAAATAATAATTTTCAAGGAGCCTATGGTCTAAATGGCAAGTTTGCTGTTACTGGTGACTATCTGAATTCTGAGTCAGGAAACTATTCAACAGGTTATGGAAATTACAATGATCTGAGTGTCAATTCAACCGAACTTGGCCTGCAATACAGATTAAATAAAAATGTTGCTGTTTCTGTAGGCAATGTGAAATCTGAGCTTAAAGCCAATAGCAATTCAATTTCGACAAGTGAAATGTATGCCGGGGTTGCATATAAAGGCGCTCTTACCAACAAGGTGGGCAGCTACGCCTCCTACATTCGTTCTAATAACGTGCAGGACTGGAAAGCTGGTCTCACTTACGACGTAGGCAACAACATCACACTTGATACAGGGTATCGTAGCTTTGAGAATAATGACTTGGGGATCAAAGCAAACGGTATGGGCTTTGGTGCAAACTATAAATTTTAATTAAGGAAGAACGCCCAAAAGAGACTACAACCGGTAGTCTCTTTTGGTTTATGGGTTAAATATTTAAATGTAGTGAAATGAAAATTATAAGCTGAATTTCGACTAAAATACAAAATAAGGACAACTGTATTTGTTAGGTGCTGTTTTTATGTATATAAGGCAAACTTAAGTCGCTGCGTGAACGCATTTTTGTTAAGAAAGAAAGCGGCTGAAGCGATATCTATATAGAAATTGGTTGTTTTATAGGATATAATCATAGTATTAATAATTTGAAGTACCAAATACGAATAAAGGGTGGTTAACTTATGAGAAAACCATTATTTACTGGGTCTGCAGTAGCTATTGTAACTCCATTTACTGACAATGGCGTTGATTATCCATCATTAGCAAAGCTAATTGAGTTTCAAATCCAAAGCGGCACAGATGCCATTGTAATCTGTGCTACTACGGGTGAAGCCTCTACCATGCCAGATGATGAGCATATTGCTACTATTAAATTTGCAGTAGAAACAGTCAACAACCGCGTACCGGTTATTGCCGGCACGGGAAGTAATGATACCCGCCATGCCATAGAATTATCGAAAGCAGCTGAAGCAGTGGGCGCTGACGGACTATTATCTGTGACTCCTTACTATAACAAAGCTACACAAAAGGGATTATATAAGCACTTTAAGCTTATTGCGGATAGTGTTAAGATACCAATAATATTATATAATGTGCCGAGCAGAACTAATTTGAACATAAATCCTGAGACAATAAAAGCATTAGCTAAAATCGATAATATTATTGCCGTTAAGGAATGTAATCTCGGTCAGGTTGGTGATGTAGTAAATTTGTGTGGTGAGGACTTCTCGGTGTATTCCGGTGATGACAATAGTGTTTTGCCTGTATTGTCATTAGGTGGTCAAGGTGTAATTTCTGTAATGGCAAATATTATCCCGCAGGACACCCACAATATGGTTGCCAAATTCTTTCAGGGAGATTGTAAGGGTGCTATCAAGTTGCAGCTTCAGACACTGAATCTCATAAAAGCCTTATTTAGTGAAGTAAATCCTATCCCGGTTAAAGCTGCTGTAAACCTGCTGGGCTTTACGGCCGGTCAATGCCGCATGCCGTTAACAGAGCTTGAGGACCATAACCTGGAACTACTCCGCAGCGAAATGAAAGCCTACGGCTTGATTAAGTAGAAAAGAAAACACCTACGAGTCGTTTGACGGACTCATAGGTGTTTTCTTTTTATAATACTACTTTCCGAAATATCTATCTAGTAACCCCTTAAAGGCGGCACCATGACGTGCTTCATCTTTGCACATTTCATGAACAGTGTCATGAATAGCATCCAAGCCTAGTTCTTTAGCTTTTTTGGCGATAGACAGTTTGCCTTGACAGGCACCATATTCAGCTTCTACCCGGAGTTCAAGGTTCTTTTGGGTAGAAGGGTTTACGACTTCACCCAGCAATTCGGCAAATTTTGCGGCGTGCTCGGCTTCCTCAAAGGCAATGCGCTTATATGCCTCAGCTACCTCGGGGTAACCCTCGCGGTCAGCTTGGCGGCTCATTGCCAGATACATGCCAACTTCGGTGCACTCTCCCATAAAATTCATTTTCAGTCCTTCAAGTATTTGGGCATCCACGCCAGCGGCTACACCGATTCTATGCTCATCAGCCCAGTTCAAAGTTGTAGTGGACTGTTCAACAAACTTAGTAGCAGGTGCCTTGCATTGGGGACAAGCGTCAGGGGCAACGTCGCCCTCATGAACATAACCACAGATAGTACATACAAACTTTTTCATAAATCTACCTCCACAAACAATAATTATTATTATAGGATAATTATAACACGTAAAATCAAAAATACAATACCTATTTTAAAAAAATCTGAGTTCAACAATAATTTCGATTTGCAAACCATTATGATGACCATTGATGATACAAAATTTAGCAGGAAAATTTGTATAGCGCGGAGAACTGGTACTAACCTGCAAAAGTAGGTTAGTATTGAAGGAGGTAAAGTTAATGCAGTATCGGCAAACCGGAAAAAAGCGCAATACCATTGTTTTTTTCACCGTACTTGCAGCATTGGTGTGGCTATGCCTGCCGTTCGGAAATGCAGAGGCAGCAGTGTGTCAGGATGGAAAGAAATGTTGTTTAGGCTGTGAATGGAAGCAGCAGCCAATGGATGTTCTTAATAATTCTCCATACCCTATTACCGCGCTATTTATCTGTCCAGCTAACTCCGAAAATTGGCAGGAAGTTCTTGGGGGTACAGAGCTGCGTAGCGGAGAGCAAAGGAAAGTTATTTTCGCTTTAAATGACAATGTATACAAATGGGATATAAAAGTAGTTGACGCCAGCGGTAACTTTACAGTATTTCAGAATCAACGAATTAAACACGATTTTACATCAATTGATTATTATTATAAGGATGGTACAGGTCAGATTAAATTTGCCGTAGGGTAACTGTTTTTCAAAATAGTATAGAATTTGCGGGAGGAAGATGCTTGTGGGGGATTTTTCAAAGAAACTGCTAGCTAAACTATTACTCGTAATGCTGGTATTGCTTTTAATGTTTGCTGGTAGTGTGTCGGCGGAAGGTATGGTTTACCGGGAAGAGTCTGTTAAACTGACAGTACAGGCGGACAGTTTGGGTCAGGGAGTTGTTGATATGGCGCTTGCTCTCCAGCCAGGCGAAGTGTTCCGGGTAGAACTGCTTTCTGCGGCTGGAACTGGTTATTCGTGGAGACTTGAAGGAGAACCTATGCTGGTCGGAGCATCACAAATAGCTGATTCCCAACCGTTGTCAGCTGATAAGAACCTGTGTGGCGGACCGTTGCGTGATACTTATATACTGAAGGCGGGTGATGAATTGGGAACAGAAACCATCCGCTTTAGCTTTGCTCGACCTTGGGAAGCGGGAAAACTGGCAACCAAGACGCTGGCAATCGCTGTGACAGTTCGGGAGAGCAAGTAGTAATGGAACTGTCAGTATAGAACTAAACCTGTATTTAGGGAAAGTACTAATATTGGAACAAAATGGCCGGGCTCATTAGGAAAATCTAGTGAGTTTCGGCCAATTTTTTAAAAAAGTGGTCGAAAGCGTTAAATCGAGTATAATATAGACAAAGTAGCTTGTTTTGGAGTGGTATTTTTGGAAATACGACAATTAAAGACGTTTATGAGTATTGTTAAGTTTGGTAACTTTTCGCAGGCTGCGCAATTTCTTGGCTATACTCAGTCTACAGCAACAACGCATATTCAGCTTTTGGAAAAAGAATTGAACACTGTTTTGTTTGAACGGTTTGGTCATCAG
>Ga0316604_10003577_pt1 | contig 10820 bp, 9 predicted proteins | sample OWC_soil_day20_C_FD_207650 | JGI IMG/M metagenome (GOLD analysis project Ga0316604, IMG submission 207650) | Wetland soil microbial communities from Old Woman Creek delta, Ohio, United States - OWC_soil_day20_CT | ecosystem: Environmental > Terrestrial > Soil > Wetlands | place: USA: Ohio... | reverse complement strand
GAATATGTGGCTATCGATTTGCTGGCACAGTGTGAGCATGACCCATCAGCCAGAGGCATACTTGTTACCACAAGCGAAAAACTGGTGACTGAAGTGGAAGCTTTATTAAAACAATATGTTGACATGCTGCCAACAGGTCAGACCGCGGCGCAGGCCTGGGAAGATAATGGTCATATTCTGCTTGTCGATGATTTAGAGGAAGCGATTGCAGTAGCCAATGAGCTGGCGCCTGAGCATCTTGAAGTGCAAACAAGTAAAGATGATGAAGTAAGCAAGGCGTTAACAAACTATGGCTCATTATTCATTGGTAAATATACACCAGTATCGTTTGGTGACTATGTTTCCGGTACAAACCATATACTGCCCACGGCGGGGACAGCCAAATATTCCAATGGGGTATGGGTGGGAACCTTTATCAAAACATCATTCTACCAAAAGGTCTCGGCAGAGGGGGCTAAGAATCTTTCCGCAGCCTGTATGCATCTGGCCGGTGTCGAGGGCCTGTATGCTCATCAGAAATCTGTGGCCCTCAGGGTGGAATAACAGCCGTTCAAGGAGATAGCACATGCAAAGCAATATCTTACAATTAAAAGATATTTCCAAAGTATACCCTGGCACGATTGCGCTGGAAGGCGTAAACCTTGCTGTGCGCAAAGGGGAAGTACATGGCATTATCGGTAAAAATGGTGCAGGCAAGTCAACGCTTGTCAGTATCATAGCAGGGATTATCTCACCGACAAGCGGTGAAATAGTGATTGGTGATAAGAACTTTAAAACCTTGTCAAGAAACAATGCCAGAGATCAGCTGATTTCGATTGTCACCCAGGAACCGCAGGTTATCCGGGATTGTACGATTGCTGAAAATCTATTTATGCCCGATTATGCCAGTAAAGGCTTTTTTATCAATTGGAACAAGATTAATTTTATGGCGCAGAGCATTATCAGTAAAGCTGGTCTGAACATGGATGCCAGTATGAATGCTGGCGATTTATCGATAAGTGAGCAGCAACTGCTGCTGGTCGTCAAGGCCTGTTATGTGGAAAAGTCCCAAATTATCATTCTGGATGAAGTGTCGGCATCCCTCACTCAGGATGATGAAAAATTACTATATGATATTATCCAAAAAAGGAAAAGCGAAGGCTGTACCATTATCTATATTTCTCACCGGACAGACGAACTGCTTAACGTTTGCGACAGGGTGACAGTTATCCGCGACGGCAAAGCGGTTATAACCAAGGAATGTGCTCAATTGAGCAAAAAAGAATTATCTCATCTGATTGTCGGTGATGGTTATACCAGTACTGCGGTTACCAATGATTTGTCGGTAACACAAGGCAAATCAGAAGAGGTTGTATGTAAGGTCAATAACCTTACCAAGTACGGACAATATCAGGACATTAACTTTTCGTTAAAAAAAGGCGAAATCTTAGGGTTTGCCGGGCTGCGAGGCAGTGGACGGACCGAAATATTTAAGGGAATTGTGGGGATAGATCCGGCAGATGAGGGATCGATAACCATTAAAAATGAAACAAGAAGATTTAAAAGTCCGGCCGAGGCTTTTAAAAGCCGTATCTTATATTTGCCGGAGGACAGAGATAAAGAGGGTCTGATTAATTGCTTAAGTGTGCGGGAAAATCTAACGCTTAATATATTATCGCGCATTAGCCATAACACAGTTATTAAGACCGCTAGCGAAAATGACTGTGTAGCCGGGCTTATTGACATGCTGGATATCAAGGCATTCTCGCCGGAGCAGGAGGTTAATGAACTAAGCGGCGGTAACAAACAAAAGGTTATTGTCGGCAAAATCATGGCTGCTGAACCACTGGTGTGCATCTTAGATGAGCCAACTCGCGGCGTAGACATTGCTGCCAAGGAAGGTATTTTGTCGATTATCAAAAATAGAATGAGTAAATACTCCAGTGTGATCATCACATCGCCTGGGATTGAAGACCTGGTCGAAGTATGTGATCGCATTTTAGTACTTTATCAAGGAAAAATAATCGCTGAATTTACGGCAGAAGAATTTGATGAAAAGGTAATCTATCATGCACAACAGGGAGAAAGGAAGGTCGTAAATGCCCCAGAAATGGAAAATATTTTTGCTAGATAACTTAATCTGGGTAATTGTAGCACTGTTCTTTTTACTGAACGTGTTTATAACCCCACAGTTTTTTTCGGTAAAGAATATCGTTAACATTTTTTACCATTCTGCAATCATGAGTATGCTAGTGTTGGCCGAGGGTATTATTTTGATCATCGGCAAGATGGATTTATCTTTAGAAGGAATACTTGTATTTGCGCCAGGCGTTACCATGATTATGGCCACTAAGCTAATACCAGGCGGTCTTAACCCGGTATTGTGTATTGTGTTAACGTTGGCAGTTGGCGGCTTGGTTGGTTTGTTCAACGGCTATTGCGTAACCAAAGTGGGGATTAATCCATTTTTACAGACACTGTCGCTCAATATTATGCTCAGGGGCTTTGTCCTATTTTTACTACCATTTTCTATTCATCCGTTAAATGAAATCTATACGTTTGCTGGTAAAGCCAGACTATTTGACGGTATGCTGCCTGTGGCTATTCCCCTGGTTATTTTGATTTTTGCGGCGTTTCAATTTGTGATGAAATATACGACTTTTGGCAGACAATTTATGGCAACAGGCGGCAATCCCCGAGCTAGTTTTATCTCCGGCATCAATACCGACCGTATCATTATTATGGGTTTCATAATTAGTGGTGTGTTAGCTGCATTTGCCGGCCTGTTAGCTGCAGGCAAGCAGGACTCTATTTCTAACGCCATGGGGCAAAATTTGCTGATGGTGGCCTTTGCTGGTGCCATATTAGGCGGAACAAGTCTTGATGGTGGCAAGGGGACGATTATTGGTATGTTTGGTGGAGCCATTCTGCTGGCCATGATAACCAACTCACTGAATCTGCTGGGCGTCAATGTAAGCCTTGTTTATGCAACCGAAGGAGCATTGATCTTCCTGGCAATCCTATTAGACAGAGTAAAGGTAAAAGTTAAAAACAACATACTGCATCAGACCAAGATGAAGGAGGTATTAGAGCATAAAAATAATACGGTAATATCATCAGGTCATTGAATGAAATAAGGGGTGGATTATATTGAAAATGTCGTTGATAAAGGTAATTATCGCCGTACTTACGCTGTCATTGCTGCTAGTGGGTTGCGGTTCACAGCAAACAAAGCCGGCAGATGGACAGAAGAAGCTAGTATTTGGTATGATTGTTAAGGATATAAGTACACCATATATCCAGGCATTTATTCAAGGTGCTGAGAAAAAAGCACAAGAGTTAGGTGTTGAAATAGTTATTAAGGACGGCCAAGGTGACAGTGATAAGATTATGTCGATAATGGACAATTTTATCACACAGAATGTCGATGGTTTTATCATGGCCGGTGCTGTTGATTTAAAGGCCATTGTTCCAGGGGTTAAGCGGTTAAATGAGGCCAAGATACCGGTTATGGCGCTTGACACTTCCCCCGAAGGTGGTAAAGTAGACTTGTTCGTGTCGTTTGATATTAAAGATTCCAGTAAAAAAGCAGCTGAAGCCTTTGTGCAAGGTATCAAAGATAGAAATGGCGGCAATGTCCCACAGGGGGTTGTTGTAGAAATAACCGGTGATTTGCGGGATATGTTCACCAAAGAATGTTCCAGCGGCTTTAAGTCGGTTATTGACCAATATCCACAGTTAACTATTGTGCAAGGAGAAGGTAAATGGAATAACACAGATTCCCATGACCGGACTAGCGATTTGTTGACAAGATATGGGAAAGAAATTCTGGGAATCTATGTGCAAACACCGGACATCATGGGTATTGGAGTCGTATCGGCCATTGAAGCTGCAGGCCTTAAGGCGCAGGACTTTGGTATTGCCGGTATCTGCATTGGGCCAGAAGGTATAGATTTGATAAAAGACAAAAAGGTACTGGCAATCATCGAACAACCTGCTAAGGATTCTGCCGAACTTGCTGTACAATATTTATATAATCTTAAAAAGAATCAACCCATTCCTAAGATTGGTGATACAGTGGAGCAAAAGGATGCTTTATGGGCACCGGCAAAAGTTGTCAAGAACCCGTTTGTTGATGAAGGTGCCTACATGATCCTTAAGGGCTCGCTGGTGCCACTGGAAGTAAAGGTAGATGACCCGCGGCTGTGGGAGAATCAATTAAAAAAATAAGAAAACTGTCCAATGATTGATGTGGAGGGAAGGCGTAGGATGAAAAGCAACTACCGTGTGGCCTTTGATAAGGGGTGGCAGGATCTAAAACAAAAACAACCGGCAGATATTGCCCTACATATGCAGGTGCAATATTTACCAGGAAAGCAGCAATTTATCGTGCCTTTTCTTAATGAAAACTATATTGTTGATTTGGCGAAGGAAACTCTGGTGCGTGAAAACGATGGTGAGATGCCTGAGATTAGTGCAGCTATACTGGTATTGCACTATTTATCCTTCTTTCAATCAGCCGCAGAGGTCGCAGGCAAATGGGTAAGCTTGAAAGAGATACCCAATGGAGGCATGTTGTTTTATCCTGCCTTTCATAAAGACGCAATTTGTGGTTTGATTAAGGCCTTTGGACATCAGACTGGGGCATTTCTTGAGTGCGCTGCTATTCTTGGCGGGCAGCCGGTCAAAGCTGGCGATGTAGCCGCATGGTTTCCCGTCTTCCCGAAAACGCCGTTGCGTGTGGTTTTGTGGGAGGGCGACGAAGAAATATCAGCTAATGCAACCATGTTGTTTGACCCTTCCATTGAACACTTCTTGCATATCGAAAGTGTTATTGCTCTAGGGGAATATCTTGCCAAAAGGCTGATCAAGCTGGCGCCGCAGACAGTAGGCTGTTAGCGCCGGGCAGGTAAAAAAAATAGACATCTGTAGACATATTTGTCTACAGATGTCTATTTTATTGGTATAATGAGAAAGTTAATAATTACTTGAAGGGACTTAGCAATAACCGATGGCCAAAATAATGTCGCTATTTACAACAATTCCTGTTGGGTTACTCCTGATCATGGGTATAGCCTATTCGTACTTAACTATGAATAATTACTTGTTGCCTGCTACTATCGAAAACTTTGCTTATGGCATATATGGTATTGGCCTGGTGTTGAGTTGGTGGTTTAATCGCAGTCGAATATTTTTCATTATTACCACGCTTGCAATTTCGCAGGTTGCTCTCAGTGATTTAGCAGTAACTGTTATTGGCATACCCGCTTTTTCAAAGATAATTTATTCTGTTATTTGTATCCTGCTGCCGTTAAATATACTGGTTTTTTCTTTAATAAAAGAACGGGGCATTTTTAATTTTTGGGGATTAGGGCGTTTTAGTATTATTGGCTCCCAATTGTTTTATATTGCACTGGCAATTACCTCGAACGACGATACCTTGCTGAGTTTTTTTTACCTAGAGCCGCTGCCGGCAGGTGTGGCTGTTATCACCGCAGTTCCGCAATCGGCGCTGGCAGCCTATAGTGTTGCAGGTGTGCTGCTGGTAAGAAAGCAGCTGAGACAGTACTCGTCTTTGGATAATACCTTTAGTGTTGTGCTGGTTGGTTCCCTGCTGGCGCTGCACTTAAAAACAGAGCCGCTGGCAATCCCTATCTTCTTTGGCACTGCTGGAATACTACTCATCATGGCGGTGATCCGGGATTCTTATTCAATGGCTTACTTGGATGAACTAACCGGTTTGCCTGCTCGCCGCGCTCTTAAGGAAGAACTAATGAAATTACGGGGCGAGTATACGATTGCGATGGTGGATATCGACTTTTTTAAAAAATTTAATGATACTTATGGACATGATACTGGCGATGAGGTACTGCGACTTGTGGCAGCTGTGCTCAAAAAGGTAGAAGGGGGCGGTAAAGCCTTCCGGTATGGTGGTGAGGAATTCACGATAGTATTCCCGTACACTACCAGCGCAGAAGCTATACCCCACCTAGAGAAATTGCGTATGGCGGTGGCGAAAACTCCCTATGCATACCAGAAGCGGCAAGTCAAAAAGACTAAGCGCAAACCGTCTGTCAAACAACTGTCTGTGACCATTAGTATTGGAGTCGCAGAACGCAGCGAGAAGCACAAACAAACAGACGAAGTAATTAAAGCGGCTGATACCGCCCTCTATCGTGCTAAAGAAAAGGGGCGAAATTGTGTTAGTAAGTAAAGAGCAACACAGATGTCTGTTAGGGTAAAAATTAGGAACCGCCGGATGGGCGGTTCCTTTTGATTAAACTATTGGGATTAGGCTCAAGCTATTTTACTTTTTGAGCGCTGGTTTTTGTGAACGTATTTTCGTTGCAGGATTTGCGGCAGCCAGTAGTTTGCTGCTCTCGTTCATCTTTTTGGTAATTTGTTTAATGTAGCGGCAAGTCCCGCTGATGATATCGACAAATGATGTTTTTTTGAACTCGAAAAGATCTGTCTTGGAGTTATACCCAATGGCTTGGCTCATCATTAGGTAGTCGTCAGAAATGTAAAAAAGAGTCCCTTATAGGACTCTGGAGTAATAAGCTGCTATCTCTCGATTATTTAGCTTTAAATATGACGTTAAAAGTCGTCCCCTGCAGACCAGAATCCACTTGAATCCTGGCGTTGTGATCGGCAGCTATCCTGTAAACGACGGCAAGACCAAGACCAGTTCCATTCTCTTTGGTGGTCAAAAATGGTTTTCCCATATCCTCTAGAATATGTTGTGGGATTCCTTTGCCTTGGTCTTGGATGGACAGAATAACCTCACCGCTTTTAACATAAGTTCGTAGTGAAATTGTTCCGCCGTGTTCCGTGGCCTCCAGGCCATTGCGGACTAAGTTCAATACTAGTTGGCGTATTTCTTTTTCATCAAGATATACCTCTGGTGTAATTTCTGGGCTATAATGAACATCTTTGCTCCAAGCATTCGCCGAAGCTTTTAGCAATGGGTAAATTTCTTGAATAACGCAACTAAGTTGAGCAGCTTTTAAATTTCGTGCCGTATTTTTGCAAAGGGATAAGTATTCTTTGATGATCAGATTGGATCGATCAAGTTCGCTGATTAGTAGCTCAAACTGTTCCTGATAGTTTGAGAAGTCTGGCTTTTTCTGAAAGAACTGCAAATAACCTTTCACTGTTGTCAACGGGTTTCTAATCTCATGGGCTACATTCGCGGCCATTTGCCCTACTGTGTTTAGTCGATCCAAACGAGAAACATTCTGTTCTAATTCCCTTCGAGCCGTAATATCGCGAATTATTCCCTCAAAACGGATACAGGTTCCGCTGTCATCAAGAATGGGGACTGTTGTCTGTTCGACCCAGATCAAAACGTGGTCACGTCGAATAAGGCGCATGACAAAAGGGTTAGATGAAGCAGCAACTGGATCACTTACAAGTTTTTCTATTAAAAAGGTATCACTTGGGTGGATTAGTGAAAAAAGTAGGTCAGTGGACTCGGAATAATCATTGGTATTGTAACCGGTTAGCTTGGTGATAGAAGGGCTAACATAGTCAATCCCACGCGGTGGTTGAAGGTTGTAAAGGTAAATGGTGTCAGCCGCATTTTCAGCCAAGAGACGGTATTGTTTTTCCTTTAGTGCCAGATCGCGGAAGTTCCGCTCCATATAAAGAATTAAGATACCGAGAGCGAGGATAAACCTTAGGGAGCCGCTGATTATAAAGCCCCATGGGACAAACCAGCTAACATGTATAAGGAAAGGCATATCAAGGGAATGTAAGCCTGTTCCGATAAAAGCCAGGCTAATAATATATTTTCCCCACCCTTGGGTGTCAAGGTGGTGTATGAACATCCAGGCGTGCCAAAAGTATATATATGCAACGAAAACACAAGAAGGAAGTACCTTTAGAAGAAATGGCGCTTCAATAGAATAAGCTATACCTGTGAAAATAATGAGACCTATAGTCCAGCAGTACCAGTATTTATGCATTTTGTGTCCCAAAAACTTGCTTGTGGCAAATACAAACAGTATATAGTTTATGACTAACGTGAGCTGAACCCCAATCAATAGGGACAGGCCAATTTGATGGAGCGGAATATGATAAAATATTTGGCTTGTGAGATGTATTAGCCAGAAAACAGTCCACAGGCCAATGTAGGTTTGGCGGTAAAGTGAGAACAAAAAGAAATAAACACACATTACGACAAACGTAGATGATAATGTTGCAATAATTGAAAGATCGTAAAAATTCATGAGAAATCCCCCTCATCACAAAAGCTACCATATTTCAATTTTCTATTTACATATTTCTTTAAGTGTAACAAACATCAGTTGCAAAATATGAGAATTTATGGCAAATGATTAAGAAGTATCTGCGCGTATAAATAATAAACTATTGTCCCTCGTCTACAGCCTGAACTGGTGGCGGATAAAAAATAGGCACCTGTAGAAGTATTTTGTCTACAGGTGCCTATTTTATTGGTATAATTATATAGGTAATAAGTTGCCTGCTACTAGTGAAAACTTTTCTTATGGTATATAGGGTATTGGTTAGTGTTAAGTTGGTGGCTTAATCGCACGCGGGACTTTTGCGCTATAGCCAAAGAGAAGGGCAGTATTGTGTAAGTAAGGGAGAATTATATGAAAATTTTAATTGATGCCGATGCCTGTCCCAAGGCCGCTCTGCAGATATGTGTTCAAATGGGTCACAAATATAGCATCCCTGTTTGGACGGTGGCTAGTTTTAACCACAATATTGTATCAGACAATCATATAATTGTTGGTAGTGCTTCTCAGGAAGCTGATATTAAGCTAATTAACGTAACCGATCCAGGTGATATCATTATTACCCAGGATTGGGGATTAGCTTCGATGGTACTGGGAAAACCAGCCTATTGTCTCAGCCCAACAGGCCGGGAATATTGTCCGGAAAAAATTGAGTTCTTATTGGAAGAACGGGAACTAAAAGCCAAGTTTCGCCGCGGCGGTGGGAGAACGAAAGGGCCTAGTAAAAGAACACGGGAAGATGATCAACATTTTGAGGCTGAGCTTGAACGGATAATTACTATGTTATGCAAGTAGTAAGGAGAAGATAATAATGCGCGAACGCGATATAGGTATTGGGATAGTGGTTGTTGTTTTATGGGGTTTAAACTTTATTGCTATCAAAATGGGTTTGCAGGATGTCCCGCCGCTGCTGCTAGGAACGCTGCGGTTTCTTTTCGCTTGCGTTCCGGCCATATTTTTTTTCCCCAAGCCTCCCATTCCTTGGTCTTGGTTAATTGCTTTGGGGCTATCGATCAATGTGGGACAGTTTTCTTTGCTGTTTATGGGGATGAAGGTAGGTATGCCAGCTGGCCTGGCTTCGCTGGTACTGCAGTCTCAGGCATTTTTCACCTTGTTGATAGGTGTGGTTTGGTTGGGTGAACGTTGGCAGTGGAACCATTTGGCAGGTCTTATTGTGTCAGGCAGTGGCATGGTCATTATTGGCTCGCTGCAGGGAGGCGAGATGACACTCGCCGGTTTTGGACTAACGGTGGCTGCCGCCGTTTGTTGGGGTATAGGTAACGTTATTATGCGCCGCGCTACCCTAGGAGTAGCTTCGTTTTCAATGGTTTCACTGGTAATATGGGCCGGCGCAGTTGCTATTTTGCCGTTGGCCCTATTATCCTTGATACTAGAAGGGTATGATACTTGGGTGATTGCATATCATTCGCCTACCTGGACAAGTGTGGGTTCGATTGTCTATTTGGCCTATCTGGCTACCTTGGCTGGTTATGGTTTATGGGGAAAGTTACTTTCGCGTTACCCGGCTGCAGTGGTTTCTCCGCTCGCGCTATTGGTACCAATTGTAGGCATGAGCAGTTCAGCTTGCTTGTTGGGAGAAAAGCTTTCTCTATGGCAAGGGGTCGGTGGCATGCTTGTTATGACTGGTCTGGTGGTGCATGTTTTTGGCAGCAGATGGCGATTTAATAAGAAATGAGCAGCCCCTTTAGCGACCATAATCGTCGCAGGGGATGCTCATAAGCTTTGGGAAGTAGCGTTAGATTCTCCGAACTTAAGAGGGAATGGCTAAATCAGATAGTTTTAACAAGGGAGCTTCTAAATCTGAATTTGCTGTGGTAGATAACAGTTGTACAGGATCAAGAATAATAATCATGCGCTCATCCACTTTGCCGACTCCTTTTATATAGCTTACGCTTTGGCTATTTGACAGAGTGGGGGCTGCCTGTAAATCATCTTCGTTAAAATGAACAATATCTGTTACTTCATCGACAATACAGCCGACAACCTGTCCAGCAATGTGTAACATGATAAATTTGCTATCTTCGGCGTCAGCCATTTCCGCCAACCCAAATTTGTTTCGTAAGTTGAAGATGTAGTTGACTTGTCCGCGGAGATTGATCATACCTTCTATTTCGCGGGGAAGTCCAGGTATTTTTTGTATTTTATATTTTTGGGCGCGTAAAATCCCATTGACAGTTAGGGCATCAATACCGTATTCACTGCTATCAATTTCAAAAATGACTAGCTGGATGCTTGCCATAAGCTTATTCCTCCTTCCTCACTAAATCAGGTCTCATTAGCCAAAGCAGTTAATTGCTCGGTTATACTAGTAATTTCCTCTACGCTGGCAGTTACCTCTTGAATAGCTGCTGCTTGTTGCTCAACAGTTAACGCAGTTTCACTGCCCATAGCAACAGTGCGGTCAACGGAGTTTCTGATTAGGGTGGTAAATTCTTTGATTTTACCAACTGTTGCTTTGGAGTCTGCTGATAGTTTTCTAATCTCTTGCGCCACAACACCGAAGCCCAGACCGGCTTCGCCTGCTCTGGCGGCCTCAATGGCTGCATTTAAGCCTAA
>Ga0316604_10003576_pt1 | contig 10820 bp, 15 predicted proteins | sample OWC_soil_day20_C_FD_207650 | JGI IMG/M metagenome (GOLD analysis project Ga0316604, IMG submission 207650) | Wetland soil microbial communities from Old Woman Creek delta, Ohio, United States - OWC_soil_day20_CT | ecosystem: Environmental > Terrestrial > Soil > Wetlands | place: USA: Ohio... | reverse complement strand
AATTCTTCCAGCGCTTTCATTACCTTTTCAGGCAGCCCATCTATCGGCAGACTGGCGAAAATCGAGCAAATTCCAATCACACAGGCTGGGATGATCCATTTTAACCGGGTGTACTTTCTATTCGTTATAGAGGCCATGCGGAACTTATTTATTACACTGCAATATCAATAATATGTGATAAATATACTAAGATGATGTTTTTAAATGGACGAATAATTACAGGATTGGTTTTTATTAGTAAAATAAATAATTTATATAATGAATAAAATTAATTCCTTTTGGCCTGCTGCAAGCCATCCCCACACGAAAAAAAAGCATTCACCCAAAGGCGAATACTTTTTTAAAGGGTATTTAAATTTTCACCCGTACTTTAAAAAGATTACCGGACAAACTCCTACTGAATATATGCGTAATCTGGCCGGGGTGGTTTAAATTTGCCTCATGTTTGAAGCACTTGACCAGTTCGTCTCGAAATACATAAAACTCACTTCCGAGGAAACTGAAATCTTTCATTCCCTTTTGGAATTCAAAAAGGTAAAGAAGAAACAATTCCTGCTTAGAGAAGGGGAGATCTGTCAGTTTGAAGCATTCATCCTGAAAGGATGTATCCGTACCTATTATGTAGATAAAAGCGGTACAGAGACGATATTGAACTTTGCTGTAGAAGGGTGGTGGGTCAGTGACCTCAGCTCTTTTTCGGAACAACAACCTTCCTCACAGAACATAGAAACGCTGGAAGATAGTGAGCTGCTCGTCATCAATTTTGAAAATAAGAAGATTCTATTTGATGTGATCCCTGCCTTTGAAAAGGTGTTTCGTATATTGGTACAGCGCTCACTGGGTGTAATGCAACAACGCTTTTATGCAACTCTTACCCAGACTGCAGAAGAGCGCTATCTGGCTTTTATTGACAAATACCCTCAAGTCGTACAGCGGGTACCACAACACCAGATAGCGCGATATATTGGTGTATCACCAGAGTTTCTCAGTAAGGTAAGGAGCACGATGTATAAAAAACCGTAAAGGAGGATTTAAATACCAGGGTATATCATGTCGCTTACTTAATACCAGGAGGAACCTGTACAAGTGGCTCCCGGGCTTACTTAAATACCAATGCATTCGCGGTTTCCACCTCATCCTGACTCACGGTGTGGCCCATACCCGGATACACTTTTACAGTAATATCCGCGCCCATTGTTTTCATGATCGTTTCACTCTCACGAACCCTTGTCACCGGTACATGCATATCCGGATCGCTGCTGCCGATGAACACTGGTGTGCCGGCAAAGTCTCCGTTATAATTAGACATCTCTAGCGAAGCGCCAATCAGACCACCGGTGAAAGCCACCACGCCACCATACTGCTGTGCATGACGGGTTACGTATTCCAGCGTAAGACAGGCCCCTTGTGAAAAGCCCATAAAGTAGATGTTGGTTGCCGGAATGCCTGCGGCAATTACATCGGCTACAATAGATTCCAACACCGTAATAGCACTGCTCAATCCCGGTTCATTCTGCGCCACCGGCGCCATAAATGAATAAGGATACCAGGTATGCCCACTTGCCTGAGGGGCAAGCAATGCATAATCGCCTACATTCAGATAAGTAGCCAGGGAAATGATGTCCTGTGCACTCGCCCCACGTCCATGTATCATGATCAGGGCCTTCTTTGCCTGAGTGAGTGGCACTCCTGCCGTCACTATATTTTTCTGATGCGTCATTATTATCTCCTTTTTTGCTGAAAAAGGGTATCCTTTTTCATAACTGTTCTTTATTGCTGCAACCAGATATCTGCGTATTCTTCCGGATGCCTTTTGAACTGTGCCAGTACATACATACACAAAGGTCTTACCTTCAGTTTGTGCTCCCTCGCATAAGCTACCATCGCATTCAGCAGGTGTTTGGCCAGTCCTTTACCTTCCTGTGTATGATGTATTTCAGTGTGAAAGGCAGTAAGCACTTCTCCATCAATCCCAATCATCATCTCACCTACCTGTTCGTTATCCAGCATCAGGTAAAAAGCACCATGATTTTTCTGGTTAAGTCTGATTACAACTTCCTCCATAAAAATTGTTTTAAAGGAGGGAATATTTGCTAATCAGGTAGTACCTTCCAATAATAAAGGATTACCTGATCAACAACTATCCCCTGCCAATATTATTTATTTTAAAGCGGGTAATACCTTCTCAATTTCATCTTTCATCGCCCTGTACTGTGCAGGCAATTTCAAATCCTGCCCCAGTTCTGCCAGCGGCTCATCCACAGTAAAACCTGGATTATCTGTTGCTAATTCAAACAACACGCCACCTGGCTCTCTGAAGTAAAGAGAGAAGAAATAATCCCTGTCAATCTTCGGTGTGATGTTCAATCCTTTCTTCATCACTTTCTCACGGAACTTCATCAGGATCTCATCATTCTCCACACGGAAGGCCACGTGGTGATTGGTACCTGCTGCATTTCTACCTGCCGCTTCTTTTGGAGATTCAATCAGATCTACGATATTCGCGTTACCAATTGCATCTGTTACAAAACGATGTCTGTTGCCTTCCACACCCTGTGGCTGATAACCTAAAATCTCTGTCAACACAGTCGCTGTGGGGCCAATGCTACGCAAATTTAAAGTCACATTGTGAAAACCTTTTGTTGCCTGTGCAGCCTTTACATCCGCAGTTTCCCATGCTTTACGATCATCCACATGCTTAGGTACGATCAGGTTCAGTTTCAGTCCATCCGGATCTTCCAGGGGAAGGTACAATTCACCAAAGCGCTCTGCAATTTCACCATGCTTCACACCTTTTTCTTTAAAGCGTGCTGCCCAGAACTCAAGGCTACCTTCAGGTACAGCATACCCGATTTCAGTAGCCATACCGGTACCGGTAGTACCTTTGCCAATGCCCTCCCATGGGAAGAAAGTAAGAATAGTGCCGGGTGTACCTGTTTCATTACCAAAATAGAAATGGTAAGTACCCGGATCGTCGAAGTTCACGGTCTTTTTTACAAACCGTACTCCCAGTATATTGGTATAAAAGTCAAGATTCCGCTTAGCGTTGTCCGCGATTGCAGTAATGTGGTGCAATCCTAAGATTCTATCTTCCATAAATGTCGATTTTTAAAAGTTGAATATGTTGTAACCTTCGGCCAATAAGGTAGGGCTAGTAATTCAGGGTGCCGAATAAACCATTTTTATAATCTTCAATGGCCTGGTCTACATCTGCCATTGTGCTCATTACAAAGTTATCTTTTGCTGCTACTGGCTCGTCTATGACTTCGCCGGAAAGGAAGAGCAGCTGCGTATCTTCCGTAGTGGTGATGGTAAATTCATCACCTGTTTTATCGAATACAATTAAATGATGTTCTGCTACTTCAGTCACCTCATTCACTTTCACACTTCCATGCGCGATATATACGAGCGTCCAATAATTTGCGACTACATTAAATGTTAAGGTTTTGCCAGCTGGCACCTCGCCCACAGCGGATATAACCGGTGTATAAGAAATATTTACCGGACCGGTTTTTCCATCAAAATTACCACTCACCAATCTCAAATAATCCAATACGATTGGCATTGCTGATTTATGCGCAAACTGGTATTTAGGATCATCCCATTTATTCGCTGCAGGCACATTCACCCATAACTGTAAAATCTCCTCCACACCACCATTACGGTGTTCCTGTTCTGAAGGGCCTTCGCTGTGAAGGATCCCTTTCCCGGCAAACATCCACTGTGCATCGCCTGCATTCAGCAACTGATCATTGCCAAAACTATCTTTGTGGTGTGCCTGTCCCTGTAGCTGAAAAGTAACAGGCGCAAAACCTCTGTGCGGATGCGGATGAATACGGCTGTCAGATCCTTTTGGAATCACATCAGGACCGCCATGGTGCAATACGATAAAGGGGCTTGCAAACCGGAAATCCGCATGTGGCAAGGGTTGTAACACCGTCTGCGTAGCAGTGATGTTTTTGCTCCTGCCATCCAGGATATGGGTAATGTCCTTTTTCATAAATTATTATTTATCTAACAGCAATTAAATTTTGTTCCCCAGCAACTTCCTGCCATGATCTCATTTATCTCTGATCCAAAAGATATAAAATTTCGCTCTCAGCAACTTCCTGCCATGATCTCATTTATCTCTGATCTAAAAGATATAAAATTTCGCTCTCAGCAACTTCCTGCCATGATCTCATTTATCTCTGATCTAAAAGATATAAAATTTCGCTCTCAGCAACTTCCTGCCATGATCTCATTTATCTCTGATCCAAAAGATATAAAATTTCGCTCTCAGCAACTTCCTGGCATCATCTCATTTATCTCTGATCCAAAAGATATAAAATTTCGCTCTCAGCAACTTCCTGGCATCATCTCATTTATCTCTGATCTAAAAGATATAAAATTTCGCTCTCAGCAACTTCCTGCCATGATCTCGTTTATCTCTGATCCAAAAGATATAAAATCTCGTTCCTCAGCAACCCGCTGCCACCACCATAATGTCTGGTGATGATGGCAGCAGGGGCAAGGGCTGACAACCGTTCCCTCAGCGCTGTCTCCTCTTCAGGAGAAATTCCTGCACACAATAGAATGATGTCGTATGGTGCGTTTTGCAAGGCCTCGTACGCTGCTTCATCTGTTGTCACGGCCTGTCCGGACCAGTCTTCAGGAGCATTCAGCAATCGCTGCATCACTGTCATGATCTCTTCATTGCGTCCGATTGCGAGTATGTTAGTATGCCCGGTTGTCATAGTGCAATGTTTTTAAACCAGTTTGGTAAATTCAGACAGTGGCTTCCGTGTTCTTGGCGCCAGCTCTCTTGATTTGTAAGGTTCTTCCAGTTTCTCTGCATCGTCTCTGCGACCCAGGCTGATGATCACCAGTGGTTCTTCAGTCGCCAGCAGTTCCAGTGATTCAGCAATTTGCTGTTTGTGGAAACCTGCCATCACGTGACCATTGATGCCCATGCTATCTGCCTGTAACAGCAGGAACGCGTTGCTCATACCAGTGTCGTGTGCATAGTAGTGATTCTTCTGTTCCAGGTCAGGTAGTTCTTTGATACCTATGCTCAGTACCAGTGCTGCTGCATTCTTTGCCCATGGCTGGTTGCCCGGCATCAGTGCAGAATACAGTTTGTCAAAACCCGGTGTACCTGCTAATGCGTATACGTATCGCCATGGTTGTGAGTTGTTCGCACTTGGTGCCCAGCTGGCACCTTCCAGGATCGTCAGTACTTCTTCTTCCGTCACTGGTGTACCAGAGTAGGAGCGGGGGCTCCAGCGTTCTTTGATTAAATCCAATACCTTGTGTGATGTCTGTGCGATCTTAACTGATGATGACATAAAAGAGAATTTTGCAAAGTTATAGCCCACATTATTAGCGGGGCTGATTAGTATTTGTATAATTTACGGTTTTAAAGGTACATCCATCAGCAATATTTCCGCATCGCTTTCTAAAGCTGTCAGCAAAAAACTGTCTGTATCCCATATACCAAAGCCATCTCTCGCATCCAGTTCCTGTCCGTTTATGTTGAAGCGACCTTTAATCACGAATGCATATACGCCATTGCCTGGTTTTTGAATGTGGTAGGTAGTAGAAAAGTCCTTATCGAAGCGACCTAAGTTGAACCATGCAGCCTGGTAAATCCAGGTACCTGCATCGTCAGGATAAGGGCTGAGGATCTGGTGCAACTGGTTCTTTTGTGTCAGGTCGGGTGTGATCTGGTCATACCTTGGTGTCACATTCAGCTGGTTTGGAAATACCCAGATCTGAAGAAACTTGGCTGGCCGGTCGGCGTTAGCGTTGTATTCACTGTGGAATACCCCGGTGCCGGTGCTCATCACCTGGATGTCACCCTGTTTGATGATGATTTTGTTACCCAGGTTATCCTTGTGCTCCAGATCGCCTTCGATGGGAATACTGATGATTTCCATATTGTCGTGCGGGTGGGTGTCAAAACCACGTCCACCAGCTACGATATCGTCGTTCAATACCCTGAGGGCACCGAAACTCATTCTGTCAGGATTGTAATAACCTGCGAAACTAAATGTATGATGACTATCGAGCCAGCCGTGTGCGGCATGTCCTCTGGTAGCTGCTGTATGAAGAATTGTTTTTGCCATTGTATGTTTCATTTGTTGGAACAAATATCGAACTTTTTACTTGAGTAAACCATTAATCTGGATTAAGAAAATTGATATCTTTAGGCCCGTTTTACCCTAATACCTATATATGAAAGCTACATTGCTATTACTTGCCTTAGGCATATTTTTTTTGCAACACATTGTGGACCAGCAGTATAAGTTTGGAGTGGGCGCTAGTGGCGCCAATGAAAGTGAAATTTCCATTGTGCCCATGGGGCCAACCGTTTTAATCCGGGGAGTTATATAGGGGGGGCCTATTCCACAGAGAATGGCTATACAGGGACGTCTAAAAATGTTACATATCAAAGCACAGGCGTCATCGTAAATGAAGGTGCAGGTTTTATAGCGTGGAACTCCGGGTATATTATGCAAAAGGTATGACCCATGAAAAGCCGGATGTGCGTGGCGGGACAATTTCTTACTTATTTTAAATCAATACTTTACACCCAAAGATGAAAAAAGTTTTACTCCTGGCTGCAGTAGCCTTATTGTCCATGCAATCGTCTTTTGCCCAACATTTTAAGAATGGTTTTGGTGCGGGTATCTCAGTAGAAGATGCTCAGTACATGGATACCAAAGTCAATTTTACCTTTACCTATTCACCGGCTTTGTTTTTTGCTGAGCAGGAGAATACCTCTTTTTCTGTCGGTATTCCTATTAGCGTGGGCGTGAACGAGGGGTATTCGTCAGATTCCTATGATGGCTATTATTATGATAATACCAGCAGCATTGGATTTATGCTGGATATTCCTGTGATCCTGAACTTCAACTATGGAGCGGGTGCGGTGAAAGGTGGCCATAAGAAATGGGGGTTCTTTGCAGGTGCGGGTTATGGATATCACCTGTCTACCGATGAATATAGTGAGTATTATGATGACAATGGAAATTACAAAACTTCGGACAACAGTACACTGGGAGTGACTGGTAATGTGGGTTTCCGTATAGGTATGGGGCATCGCCGCCGGCATAACCTGGAAATCAAGTTCACTTATATGAAGGGGTTGACCAGTTACAGGCCAAATGTATATGGCGTAAACTGTATATTCAATTTATAACAATAAGAACGCTTCTGCTATTCAACAGCAGAAGCGTTCTTATTAATTATATGCGGCTTCTTCTGCCCATAACCAGTGAAATAACCAGCAGGATCAGGAAGATGAAGAAAATAATCTTTGCAATGCCTGCTGCACTGGCTGCGATACCACCAAAACCAAACAAAGCAGCGACTAAAGCGATAATTAAGAATGTAATTGTCCAGCGTAACATAACTTTAAGATTTTATAATGAGTAAATGTATTGTCATGGTATATGAATCTAAAATAATGCCGGAGAAGAAAAGCAGGTCTGGAGGGTGATTTGGGAAAGAATGTGTGACCTAACTTCCACAAAGTATGTATCGGGACCCCATCAGTACGGTGAAACTACCCTTTTTTTCTAAATATAGCGTATTCCCTTATAGCAGGGGCTGCCTAATTCATCAATTTAGAAAAAGTTCCCATGGATTGTAAATTTTACAGCTGTCAGTGTTTATAAATTGTAAGGGTGTTCTATATTCAGATTGCCGGTAAGAGGGAATCGTAGGTACCTGAACGATAGGTAGCATGGCCGATATGCGGATATTATGGCCAATTAAAGATTTACTTTTTTGGAGGTGTCTATTTCCTATATTAACGGTATGTTTGGTACTGGTAACTAATTTACCATTTTTTTAGTAAGTGTCTTTTATTAATTTTACTCCCAGCAATGATTAGTAAAATAGGCTTCGACGTATTATTCAATAATGCCACGATTGGTATTATTGTAACAGATGAAAAGGGTAGGATTATACTCGCAAATCCTTTCCTGCTCAACCAATTTGGCTATAAAGAAGATGAGGTGCTGGGCCAGCTCATAGAGCTTCTTGTACCTACCCGTTTTCAGCACCAGCATGTTCACCACAGAGATGGTTTCAATAAGCATCCCCGGAATCGTCCTATGGGCGCCGGTCTGGAACTTTTTGGCCGTCGTAAGGATGGGAGTGAGTTTGCTGTGGAGGTGAGTCTTGGTAACTATGTTACCGATGGCGGCCACTTTGTGATCGCCTTTGTGAGCGATATTTCTGCCCGCAAGGCTTCAGAGCAGGCACTCATTAACCTCAATGCAGAGCTGGAAGCGAAGGTAGATGAGCGTACCAAGGCACTTAGTGAGATGTTGGAGAAGGAGAAAGGGCTGAATGAATTGAAGTCGCGGTTCGTAACCATGGCGTCGCATGAATTCAGAACCCCACTGAGTACGATCCTTTCTTCGATCTTCCTGATTGCCAGGTATGAGACTACGGAGGAGCAGCCCAAGCGGTATAAGCACATAGAGCGGATCAAATCGGCCGTGAATATGTTGACGGATATTCTGAATGATTTCCTATCGGTAGGGAAGATAGAAGAAGGAGCGATACAGGTACGGTATTCGGAATTTGATATCAGGGCGCACATAGAGAATATTATCAGCGAACTCGTTGGACTGCTCAGACCAGGGCAGGAAATAGAATATGACCATATAGGGAAGACGATACTGACGCTTGACCCGGTTTTAATTAAGCATATTATTATCAATTTATTGTCTAATGCGATAAAGTTCTCGCTAGGTGAAAAGCCGGTGGTGTTGACGACTACGTATGTGGGGGATGAGTTGGTGCTGTCTGTGAAGGATCATGGGGTAGGGATTTCGAAGGAGGATCAGCAGCATTTGTTTGAAAGGTTTTTTAGAGGGGAGAATGTGTCGAATATACAGGGGACTGGGTTGGGATTGCATATAGTGGCGAAGTATACGGAGTTGATGAATGGGAGGATTGAGTGTATTAGTGAGTTGGATAATGGGACGGAGTTCCGGATTACGTTGAGATCACATAATTGATTGATATTTATAGATGTATGGCCGGTAAGCCACCTTTTCGCGAGCCGGTCGTTAGGTATATAAGTTTGTTTTATTTTAGGTTTGTTTGTTTTCGAATTTTCTCCGTTTAGCATTTACGCCAGTTTATCCCGGTTTATTTCCCTACCTCTTATCTTTTGCCTCCTTCCAGTTATATTTTGCCTTTTGCTTCAAATACCCCCGGTTTACCTGGCAATGCCCCATTCCCCCTACTGACTGATCTTAAGCACCCTGCCCCCTGATTGCTATCATTGCTGACCAATGACAGCCGTCCTAAATTTATCTCCTAAAGACGAGTAACCAGCCCTTTACGACCGACGCCATTTACGAAAATTACGAACTCATTAAAGCGACTACTATGCTTTTATCACAGTTAAATACGTGCACCATGGAAATTTATATCAGCGAAGAAGACGTGCTGCAAAATATCCAGGACAAGTTTCAGGAAGCATATCCTCATCTCAGACTGGAATTCTATAAGCACCCCCATGAAGCAGGGGAAGGATGTCCCCGCAATGAGAAGTGGCCATTGAATACCCCCATCGAAGATATTCGTATGATCCACAGCTTTGGCTGGATCGACATCAGTGAAGATCGAACCGTAGCTGAACTGGAAAAGAATTTTTACAGACAAATAGGCCTGTCTGTGCAGGTGCTGCGTCAGAGCGGTCTTAACTGGCTGCTCACCACACGTACCGATCACCTGACACTTAAGATACAGGATGAGATGGGAGCTGGGGTACTATAAGGACCTTTTGGTCTGAAATCAGGTACCAGCCTGCTATTACCACAAATAGGTTAAAGTGCTGAAATATAGGAACCTATAAACTGAAGAATAGGCTTCTATATGCAGAAAAAATCAAAAACGAATCAACTCATAAAATCGCTGTATCAAAGAATGGGCAGCCCCCCTGCAGCCATGGCAAGGGCTGAACAGTAAGTACAAACCACTCAGCCCCTTTTCAGTAAAACGAAAGGGGCTGATCTTTTTAGAGACCAGCCCTGCATCGGGATTGCACCTTGTTACGATGGATTTTGGGTTAACATTGCTCGTCGTCGTCGTTGTTAAGATTTAGTCATAGGTATAGTGTGAAATAGGTAATGAATGTGTTAGTTATTGCAGACAAACAATGCCTGGCTGGACATCCGCTGAGATGGCAGCTCATTGTTCACTACAATAAATGCCCTTTCCTTACATCCCAGGTACTCTCTCAACTCAGGCAGTGTATGATGTGTAAAGGTCACATCTCTGTAATGGCTGGTAAACCATTTTCCCAGTTCCTCCTCATGTTCAGTTAAGCACACTACGTTTACCGGCAGATCTTTCAGATCCGGGAACAGGTAAGTAAATTGTTTGATAGCGTTAATACTGGCAGCTTCACCGTCGTAGATGAATACCAGCTGGTCTAATCCTTCAAAATGTGAGGGCATTACCACAACAGGACATGCTGCACCATGCAGCGCTATACCATCGGGTTGTAGCAGTACCAGGTCTGCAAAACGGCTTTCTGCAACCACACCGGCACTTGTAATCACCGTATGAGGGTGCAGCGCTCCTACTATACTCCTCGCATCACATGCCTTTTTAAAACCGCTGGCAGCACTATTTTGCAGGAAAATACCCGTCAGTTTTGATTTAGATAACTGACAGATAAAACCGGCAAAATCCATTGCTTTGTTGCTTAGTTGCTGTGCGTCGGTTACAAAGAGAATCTTTTCCATAGTATAACTGGTTTTAACAAAGGTATTACCGACGTGAGCGTTTTTACATGATAGCGGTCAAGA